>PVBE012217305.1_pt1 | contig 12141 bp, 7 predicted proteins | sample 1631181 | NCBI WGS metagenome assembly PVBE01 (sample SAMN08397723, study PRJNA350692) | Marine metagenome, whole genome shotgun sequencing project. | isolation source: water | place: Pacific Ocean | collected 2012-04 | reverse complement strand
TAGAAACTCACTTCTTTTTCCTAAAACACGCCTTGTGCATAAATATTACTTTACTTGCCTCAGATTTTACGAATTAACATCATTTTTTACCTTCACCTTTTTAGTATCTTGTAGTGTTCATACGTTAGACACAACGCACTCAATTTGCGCTTACATTCTATCAGATAGGAATTAATCCATATACATAAGAATGACTACTTATTACAGAAATATTACAGTTTTTACAAAAGATCTTAGTAGCGCCTCTGAAACAAAACAAAAAATCAACAAATATGCTAACAAAATCCTCATTAAGTATTCTAAAATAAATCCATACTTACAAGTCATCACTTTTAAGATACATAACTAACTATTATGATAAAACGCATAAAATTACGGATAATAGCAAAATACAATTATCACAATACTCGATTTTTACTCTGCGCTTTCCATCATGCTATTGACCTTTTCCAAATATTATACTCCCTTGTTACCATCAATACAATAATATACCTAATTGTACCAAATTTTCATCATTCTAAAAATTTTTACTAATCTCGAACCTTGTAATAAGAATATTAATCAAAGTACCATATATTAGTGTCAAAATCCATTAAAACATATCCACATTACAATATAAAACAACAAGCTGTACAAAGCATATATTATTACAAATACAATTCCAAGTACAGCTAGACCAGATGCGTCAAAGGTGAAATTACCATAAATGACTATCTTAATTCAATTGCATACTAATAATTTCAGACAGTAAACATTAACAATTATCAAGCATTTTCTTATGTTCATAAGTTTCCAAAGCAAGCATTAAAATTTTTTTTGCAAGGATTGTCTTAAGTGCTCTAGAAAAGCTAATAGGTCTCGCACCCCTTCGAAATATTTGCACTGTATTATAATTGCTTTCAAAGACTTGGCTATTGAATACAGAATTTACAACTACCATATCTAAATTCTTTTCCTTCAATTTTTTTATGGCATTATTGCAATGACTTTCAGTTTCAGCAGAAAATCCAATTGTGAAGGGTGGTGTTGGTAAATTTGCTACAGTTACTAAGATATCTGGATTTCGTTTTAAATAAAGTGTTAGATTAACGTCTGTCTTCTTCAATTTTTGCTTAGAAAAGGTTATTGGAGAATAATCAGAAACAGCAGCACAACTGACAAAAATATCAGTACCATCAACTTCTGTCATTACGGTTTCAAACATACTTTGAGCTGTAGACACCATAATGGCATTGACATCTTTTGGTATTGGCAAAGCCGTTGGACCACTAATTAATGTTACTTTAGCACCTAGTCTATGTGCAGCATTAGCTATTGCATATCCCATTTTACCAGAACTTCGGTTGCCAATATAGCGTACTGGATCAATGGATTCATGAGTTGGGCCTGCAGTTATCAAAATATTCTTATTTTTCAACTTTTTCTTAGTAAAATGCTCAGACAAACTTTCCAATACAACCTTAGGTTCAAGCATCCGCCCAAGGCCATGATCACCACAGACTTGAGGGCCAAAATTTGGACCCAAAATATTAAAATGGCGCATTTTTAATAATTCTACATTAGCTTGTGTTGCAGCATTATGCCACATTTGCTGATTCATGGCCGGGGCTATGGCAATTGGTGCCACTGTTGCTAAACATATAGTTGATAATAAATCATCTGCTAATCCATGTGCTACTTTAGCTATAAAATTAGCAGTAGCTGGTGCAATACATACAATATCAGCCCAACGAGCTAAATCAATGTGTTCTATAGTAGATTCTTCTTTCAAATGCAATGCAGTACCTAGGTAAAGTTGATTCCTTGAGATAGTTTGTAGACATAAAGTAGAAACAAAGGCTTCAGCAGATTGCGTTAGGACTACCTTAATTTCTGCTTTAGTTTCTTGAGCTAAACGAACTAACTCATAACACTTATAAGCCGAAATACCACCAGTGATCCCGAATAAGATCCGCTTATAATTAAGTTCAATGCACATGAGATACCATAACTTATTTCACATTTTCATATAAAGCGATACGTAAACCGTGCAAAACCAAATCAGGTATAAGCGTGGTAAAAAGATGCTCAAATTCAAACAGCCCTGCAAATCCACCTGTACCTATAATAATAAGTTGTTTTTCATCTGGAAATGCCTCATTATGAATTCGATTTATAAGTCCTTGTAAAGTTGATAATTGTCCATAATATAAGCCAGACTGAATACTTTCGCAAGTAGAACGACCAACAATTGATTTTGGTCGCGTAATTTCTACAGAAGAAAGCTTTGTAGTATTATCTTGTAATGCATTCATTGATAATCGCATACCTGCTAAAATAATACCACCCAAATATTCTCGATTTTTAGAAATAGCACATAAGGTAGTTGCAGTACCGAAATCAATAATAATAATAGATTTATTGGGAAATAAACGAATAGCAGCAATGGCATTTGCAATTCTATCAGCGCCAATTTCCAAAGGATTTCGATATTTAATCTTTAAATCTTTTTTAATACCATCTTGCAGAATAAATGGATCAATACGAAAATATTTTCGACAAGCAGAACGTAGAGAGTAATCAATTTGTGGGACTACTGAACACATAGCAATCTCTCGAATTTGGTAACAATCAATATCATTTTCCTTTAAAATACTCCTAAGCATAATACCATATTGGTCAGAAGTATAGTTATGCTGACTATTCATACGTAAACGTAGTAGCAACTTATCACTTGAAAAGATACCGGCAAATATTTGTGAGTTGCCAACGTCTAAACATAAAATCATAAAAACTCCTTCAGGTTAAAGTGAAACAGTTAAATTATTTTCAAAGTCAACAATTATCCTGTTAGGATTTCATGCCTAGGAGCAACTTGTGCATGTAATAATGAAAAAACTTCATTGCTATTTTCATTTTTTAAGCAAAATCACAATTAAAATAATTTTGCTACTTACACGTTTTTCATTAATTATATAATATACTAATATTACACCATTATTAATATCAAATCACTTGTGCACACTCATTTTCTTATTATAAATAGGTTTTTTTATCAACTTTTTAAAAGTTATAAAACTATCAAAATCAAGTAAACCATCTTATAATTAATAATGGAAGAAAATGTAACTTTTAGCTATAATATTTACTTTAAATCATTTAACTTGCTTTTACCACTGCCAATCAAGCAAACATCCTTATAATATAGATAGCGTAGTAGCATGATACTGCTTTTATTTGATAATTAACATTAAAATTCAAGTATATTAATTTAGTATTTACAGCTTACCAACTTAACTTTTACAAACATTTTTCTAACAGATAGTCTTTTATAAAGACATAATTGGAAGAACTATTATTGCTATAGATTAATTACCAAATTAAATTTTATTCGTATATTAAAGCAACTAAGACATTAAAAAAGTAAAATTAGACTAAACCATTAAAGGTTTAATACTTTTGATAACTTGTTCCCATATAAGCTTTATAAACTTTTATAAGCTAGATAGTTAAACTCATATAACCAAGACACAGTCAAAAGATCCTAGATCTTTACAGCTTCCTTCTATCAGCATATTATTTACTTCAATAATTTTATGCAAATAATTATCAGGGTATAGTGTTTTCCCTAATAAATAGGGAATCAACGCCAATTGCTTTTAAAATGCTATAGAATAATGCCAACTCCTAAGAATTACTAAACTAAGTAGAACTAATAAATCAATTAACAACGATTAGAATATTTGATACTAATAAACGTTTTTTAAACTAACTGGCAATTGAAAACTACAAATAATCAATGCTAAATTAGTACATTAGGCTTATGACTTATGATAATATTCTACACTTGCTCTTTTCTTGCTTAATGTAATTTATCAGTTCAATAGTCTATTTTATTATATTAGTAAGTCAATTTTATTTCTTACATAATATGTTTCAAGTATATTTGAAAATAAAAAATGCTATTTACTAATACTTATAAATATCAAATTAATATTTCCAATCAACATAGATACTTATAGCAGTAGTTAAGTTTATAAGTACATTTATTTAATTTGGAATAATTCATATTGTATCTTTTCTAGCACAATGGCAAATAGCCAAGCTCTGTAAAGCTTTTACAATTACAATTAATTTATTAACAATTTACTCATCATAATCATGTAACAAAATCCATTAAAGTGAACATTTAAATCATAATATTTATTATATTACTACTAATACATGAACCAATGATTAAAAATATATTTAATATGTTGTCACTATTCCTCATCTTCAAAATTTACTACATGTGCACATCTTTAAATAATAAACACTACAACTTCCATGTTCAGCTAGAAAATTTTATAAATATTTAAATAATAATTCTATGCTCTTTGCTTTATCAAAAACTTAAAAATACAATGCTATTTACATTATCGTGATAACGCCATTAGTATTTATGTACAAGCATAACAATAAAATCAATGAAAATATCAATTTCAATAACCTTAATAATTAATATAAAATATAATCATGACACATAACTAGCAATATTTCACTTATATTTATTTAATATTTTCAATATCCTGACAAAATTTTAATACATTACCTCATAATGATTTCCTGAGAATACTTAACATTCCTTTGAATAATATTCATACATCCTCTTGTAATAATTTAGACACAGCCAAAATTATTCTATTTTCTACTAATGCGATGTAAATTATATACTGTAAATGCATATGATTAATGACTATTCCAAGGAAATATAAGTATTTCCCCTTCAATTAAAGAAACAGTATAGATTATTATGTAATTTTTTGTTCAAAATCATTATAAAATGAGCATCATAGGATGAAAATATAGTATATTATCATAAATAACAAATTAAAACTTACTATCAATAAATGATAAGTATTTATAAAATATCACTTTGACTATTTCTCTAAATTAAATTAAAGCAAGCTATCTACCCTAACTAATAGTATTATAGTTTTACATATTTGTTAATGCAATGCTAAAATAGCAATTATAATAAACTGGTAAGCTCTTAAACGCACAACCTGATCATTTAATATCTGTATCGTACAGACAGGTCATTAATAAACCCAACCACATTAAATATCACTTTTTTAAAAGCGGAGAACTTTACTGTACTTTAAATAAAATTTATACATCATTAAATTATTTTTGGTTAAAAACCTACAAAATTAATTTCTTTTACTCTAAACAATACTTAATATTTATTTTAAAATAAACTTCAAGAATTTTGCAAACATTTAAATTCCAGTACAACCTTTTCATTTTTCTTTCATACACTAATCGACATTTTATTATACAATTTATTGTTAACTGTAGAATATTTTTTATTTGCTTAGTCTTCCTAATAGCAATAATTTAACTATGTCAAAAACAGTACCGCTGTACATATTTAGCGCACAATAAACCACTTCGAATAGCCCCTTCTAATGTTGCAGGATAACCTGTATTGGTATAATCACCTACCAAAAACAAATTAGAAATAGGTGTTGTATTATGTGGTCGTAGTATTTGTTGCCAAGGTGTACAAGAAAAAGCAGCTTTTTTCTCACGAATCACTTTAAATAGCTGTAACTTAGGTAGTTTTGAAAAATTTTGTCGTAATTGTGCATAGACAAGTTTAGCAAGGTTTGCTTTCGATTCAATTTTATAAAGATCCCCTGTTATTACAACACTTATTATTTTCTCTTGTTTTGCAAAAGTACGATCAAAAATCCATTGACCTGGCCCATTTAAGAGACATAGCATAGCGCTAGGTAAATTAGGAGGAATTTCAAATACTAAGTAAACAGTTGTGATTATCTCATAAGTAAATTGCTCTAATTGTTTGGACAACGACCATAACAATGGATGGATTAACAAGTGAGATGCGGCCCAGGGCGGAATTGCTAAAACAACTTGATCAGCATATTTAATATCATTTTTATATTCCACACCAATACAACGATTTTTTTTAAAAATAATTTTTTTGATCCGACTTCCAAACATCATACAACAAGATTTTGATTGTAAATAGCGAATAGCAGGATCTATAAAAAGTGTATTTAAGCTAACTTTAGGAAACAGATAATCAGAATGATAAGAGCTGTAATTAAAGGAATCTTGAAGAACTTTAAAAAAAACATTGGCAGATGCTGTGTCAATTGGTGTACTCATGGTTGCTAAAGCAATTGGCTCCCAAAAGCGTCTAAATAATTCAGCTGGATGATTAAGCAAGAAAAATGCCTTCTGCAAAGTACAATCTGGAGAGAATTTAAATTGCCTTTTCACTAATTTAATGCAAAAAACAAAAATAGAAATTTTTTCAGAAATTGTTAGTCCTGTTGATAAAAAAAGACCTACTACAAAATGCCATGGAGCAGGTAATCTTGGCAACTTCATCTTAACAAGGTAGGATGCTTGTAATAATAATTCTAATCGCTTCTTAAGAAAAACTTTTTCTTCTTTTATACCTAAAAAATCAAGCAATTTTATAGTAGAAGTGTAAGCACCAATAAGTATATGTTGACCATTATCAATATATTCGTGTTCCAGTTGGATCCCTCTAGCACGTCCTCCAGGCTGGGGAGCAGCTTCAATTAGTGTAATATGATGCTGATTTTTAGCTAATTGAACAGCACACGCAAGTCCAGACCAGCCCGCACCAATAACAATGCTGGCATACTTCATGAGATAGTCACTAATTTCTGAAATCGCTTATTCTCTGCACATGCAGTTTCCCATGCTATCCATAGCTTTCTAATAGGCGTAATTGTAATCCGTTGATGTAAAATGCTGAAATTAGAGGCTTCTATTTCATCGAGTATTGTAAAATAAATCTTTGCCATAATTAAGGCACTTCGTTGATTTATTCTATCAATATCAGGAAGCATATCAAGTGCAGATTGATAATATAACCGTGCTCTGTTAATTTGAGTCGCCATTAACAACTTAAAGTTTTCAAATGAATTTAAAGTTAAAGTTATAATTTCCTTGCTTGAGATATGACATTGTTTTAAATCACTTCCAGGAATATAAATTCGATTACGTCTGGCATCTTCACCAATATCTCGTATAATATTAACCAATTGAAAAGCAACTCCAAGTTGCTTAGAAAATTCTAAAGTTTTTAAATTTTTGTAGCCAAAAATTTCAGCTGCTAGTAGGCCAACTGTACTAGCAGCTCGATAACAATAAAGTTGAAGATCAGAGAATTGTCGATATTGCTGATAGTATAAATCCATCTCCATACCACTAATAATATCTTCAAAAATAGATTGCTTTAAATTAAAGGTTTGTATGGTTTCATTAAGTGCAATACCAACAGGATGCACTGGTTTTGCTGCATAAACTCTCTGTATTTCCTCTCGCCACCAAGTGAGATTTTTTCTTGCTACAGTTCTATCTGTACATCGATCAACAATGTCATCGACTTCTCTACAAAAAGCATAAACTGCTGTAATCGCTCTTCGTTGTAAGATAGGTAGAAAAAAAAAACTAAAATAAAAACTTGACCCGCTTTGTACAGTTTTATCTTGACAGTACCGAAATGCAATATTCATAACTTGCATTTATTTATAAATGATTTTATTAGAACGATAACGCTTAGGTAATAAAGCTTTTATCAGCATCTGACATCTATCAGATAGCATTAGTGTAGGCCGTAAGTAGTGATTAGATCTTACCTTTAATGCTTTTATTATTTGGTGACATCCCTCCATAGTTAAACGAATTTCAAAACCAATCAAACCAGTTAATTTATCACTTAAAGGTAACCCATTTTCGTATATAGTAATAATCCTTTTAAGTTGATAATTCATAAATAAGTCTATCCTTTCAGAAACATGTTGTTTCATAAGTTCTTCAATAGAAACTTCAAAGTAGCTTAATTCTGTTGCAGAAAAATAACAACGATCACGTTTTTTTAAGTCAAGATAGAAATCTTGCATGAAATTAATCAATTGTAATCCTGTACATATGTAATCTGAATACTGTAAGTTATTAGGCGTTGCTTGACCAACTAAATGTAATAATAGTTCTCCTATAGGATTAGCAGAGTAACGACAATAATATAGAACTTCATCAAAATCGATGTATCGATTTTTAATAACATCCTGTTTAAAAGCCATCAGTAGTTTCTTAAATGCTGAAATAGGTAATTGATAATTGGAAATGGCATCAGCTAAAGCAATAAAAATTTCACCATTACTCTCAAGGGAATTTTCACTCTCAATCAGTTCCAATTGTTTTTCAAAAAAAATTAAGACTTGTAATCGACTATGTGGTGATAATTTTCCTTCATCTGTAACATCATCTGCAATTCTAGCAAAGGCATAAATCACTGCAATAGGATTTTTTAAAGCTTTAGGCAAAAAAAACGAAGCGATGGGAAAATTTTCATAATAAGAGTAAGCCAAGTGAATGCAATATTTATAAGCATTTTTTACCTGAGCTTTCGAAGCTTGTGCCATGCACTGTCCAAGGGTAAACTATCCTTACGTAACCTTAACATCAACATTCTAGCATAATATAGCTTAGTATTTTAATATAGACCAAGGTAACCTATAATAGTGTATTTTTTAGATGTAATACCTGCCTATAATATCATAATTTGCATCTAAATTATATATGCAATGTGATTATAACATTCAAATCTTTAGTGAATTTGTATAATAGTAAAAAGCTACTTAAGGCATTATCTGCAATCCATCGAAAGTTTAATTTGATGTACTAAATAATATTTGATCAAAATATCTAATTAATAATTTATTTATAACATTTATAAAATTATCTCTATCTCATTAAATCAAAAAAAATATTGATATGGTTAACACTTTAAACTAGATAACATTTTGCTTAACACAAACTAGATAATTCACAGAAATTTTTGGATGCAATATTGCTCGATGTGTTATAGGGTTATAGCGAACACCTGTAATCGCCTGCAGCGAAAGATGTTGCTCAACTAATATATCATTCAGCTCGGCAAGTTGAAGAAATTTCTGATAATCATGGGTTTGCTTAGGAACAAGTTCTAAAATATATTCAGCGCCAATTATAGCTATAAAATAAGATACTAAACTTCTATTCAGCATAGAAAAAAAGATTAGACCATTAGGCTTTACTAATTTTGTACAGGCTTTGACCAAAGAACTAGTATCTGGTACATGTTCTAATAATTCCATACATGTAATGATATCAAAAGTTTTATCATGCTGCATGGCATATTGCTCAGCGGTTGTATGTTTATATTTTATTGCTAACTTAGATAAATTGAGATGATTTTTAGCAACTGCAATAATTTCAGAAGAAGCATCGATACCTATTACATGTGCCCCTTCTGTACATAGTTTTTCAGATAAAATACCACCACCAGAACCAATATCTAAAATACATTTACCACAAAGATTAATCTGAGAATTGATAAATTGTACCCTAGCTAGATTTAAATGATGTAATGTTCGACATGGTCCATTGAGATCCCACCATTGAGTAGCCAATTTTTTAAATTTACCCAGTTCAATTTCATCAATATTTTGAGTGTAAAAATTTTGAACCATACTAGTTACATTTTAATTAAAGGTGTAAGCCCTAATAAAAAAAAACCCCGCTTTAATACTAGTGACACAGCTTCACAAAGTAATAAACGACTATTTTGTTGTGGAACTCCTGCTACTCGACACTGATGGAAAAATACATGAAATTTCTCTGCCAGTCCATAAAGATAATCAGCTAAACGATTTGGTAATAATTTACTGATGGTATTTTCTAAAGCATCAGAGAACTGACAAACGAACAAAGCTAAATCAATTTCTGCATCCTCAAATAATTGAATTGATGTTTTACACTTTAACTCTTCAATTGGAATCCCAATTTTCCGTTTAATACTGTGAATCCGAACATATGCATAAGATAAAAAAGCAGCAGTATTACCATCAAATTTAAGCATCTTTTCATAACTGAATATATAGTTACTTGTTCTATGATTAGATAGATCTGCATATTTAATTGCATTGATACCTAATTGTTTTCCCATTTTTTCCAATTCTTCATACCCTAAATTAGGATTACGCTTCCTAAGGAGGATTTTGGATTTATTGATTGCTGTTGTTATTAGATCAATTAATCGTTCCGTGTCACCCATGCGTGTTTTAATTTTTTTACCATCATTACGTAAAACTAGGCCGAAAGGAACATGAGAAAGCTCGACATTACTTTCTCGATAGCAATTCATAAATTTAGATGCTTCAAAGATCATTTTAAAATGTAAACTTTGACCTAAATCAGTAACATAGATAAGCCAGTTTCCTTTTTCCATCTGAATACGATGTGCTATAGCTGCTAGATCTGTTGTAGCATAATTGTAAGCACCATCAGATTTTTGAACAATTAATGGAAGAATCTCACCATCTCGATTTGTATAATCTGACAAATAGATACACTTCGCTTTTTGAGAAATATGTACAAGATTTTTTCCTTCAAAAGATTTAATAATATCCGGTAGCATTTTTTGATAAAATGATTCACCGCGCTCAATGAGTTCAACACCAAGTAGCTTATATATAGTTCGATAAGCTTTTCTCGAAACAGAACAAATTTGCTGCCATATAGCTTTAGAAACAGGATCTCCGCTTTGCAGTTTAACAACCTCTTCTTGTGAATCAAGTTTAAATTGAATATTCTCGTCATATAATACTTTAGCTTTCTTATAATATTCTGCTAATTCATGTAATTCTAATTTTTCAATTGTTCTAATCATTTTTTTACGTTTCATATAAGCTAATAACATGCCAAATTGTGTCCCCCAATCACCAATATGGTTTAAACGCAAAACATCATGCCCTAAAAAAGTAAGAATACGAGCTAAACAATCACCAATAATTGTAGAGCGCAAATGTCCAACATGCATCTCTTTAGCAATGTTAGGTGAAGAAAAATCAAGTATCACTTTTTTAGGAACCTCAACTAAAGAAATCATTTGCCTAGGATCTCTTAAATGCTCATTAATGCAGCTGGTTAAAAATGCTTTTGTTAATGTTAAATTAATAAATCCTGCTCCAGCAATATCAACTTTATAAAATAAGGCAGGAACAGATGTATCATATTTAATAAGTGCCTGTTGAATACGTTGGGCTATTTCTATAGGAGGTTGTTTTAACATTTTTGCCAATTTCATAGCACTATTACATTGGTAATGTCCGAATTTTTTCTTAGTTGCAATAGTTATTTCAATAAAATTAGACGGAATATTTATTACTTCATAAACAAAGCATTGCATAATTACCTGTTGACAAAATTTTTTTACCGTATTTAACAAACTCATGTATTTAAAACCCTTTACTTGATCTAATTAAAATTTTTTATAAAGAAATTGCCAATATATAGCAAAGAAAATCCATAATTACATTCTATTCATCTAGATACAACTAAATAATGAGGTGTATGACATTAAAACATAAGAACTCAAAATAATTAAATCATGGTTAAATATTCAGAAAAACTGAAACGCGTTGTTATAAATCGAACCTTTACATGCATAAACAACTTAAATTAGAATATTGCTTATTTTAGCTCTAAATCTAAAAAAAAATATAACCGACTTCTCAATTATATTATCAGATAATTGAAGGCTTCCTAACACAATTGTGATACCTATTGACACGCAATTGACAAACTGGATTTTACCATGATTTATAACCAAGCAAAAACACTATACTATGCAAAATTCAAAAGCATTAGTTTAACAAAACTATTTATATAATAACCGATAACATTTAGTTTAAAATATTAGTACTAGGACAATGGTATAAATAAAAACATGTCTTTACAAGCAACATTTAATGCGAAAACTGAATTTGAGTATTGTTCGTGTATTAAAGCAAATTGCTACATAGTTAGCTACTATGATGATAGTATCAACCACCACTTATGTCTTTTATGCAAGGTATATTAAATATGAGTATTGTTGTACACAAATGATTTTTATAGTTAAATAAACGTTTCAAACCAAGTTTTATAACGCTAAACTTTGAATCATCATATTTTCTTTTTTAAAGAGAATAATATAAAATACTACTGAGTTACTCCTATCTACTTGACTTTTATAAAAAGAAACATAATTTTGGTGAGATTCTTCAGGGAGAGTCAGTTTCGCACCTATTT
>PVBE011485452.1_pt1 | contig 12143 bp, 10 predicted proteins | sample 1631181 | NCBI WGS metagenome assembly PVBE01 (sample SAMN08397723, study PRJNA350692) | Marine metagenome, whole genome shotgun sequencing project. | isolation source: water | place: Pacific Ocean | collected 2012-04 | reverse complement strand
GACTGAAGTTCCCCGGGCCAAAGAGCGAATTTCTACGCAATATCGAGAAGATGTAGCAGCCGAGGGTACACACTTCTGTCTACAGGCTGATCGTTTCGAGCAGCTCGTAGGCTCGGCGTTGCTTGGCGTCGGGCGCGGTCTCCATGTCGAACGTCGACTCGTTCTCCTGGGCGCCGGTGCGCCGGCACCGGTTACGGACGATTGCAGCGAGGCACTCGAGCAAAGTGCGTAAGCTGTGGACCTCGCTGCCATCGGGCAGATGCTTGGTCTGAGCCTTGGCCAGAGCCGCAGGCGAGCGCTTGGCCGGAGCCACCGGATCGCGCTGAGCCTTGGCCGGGGCGTCCTCATCGCAGAACAACAACGGCCGCCAGGCCTCGATCATGTGCCACTGGACGTAGTAGGCCAGCATGCAGAGGAAGATGTGGGCCCGTACTCGGTTCTCGAGCCGGTGACGAATCGGTCTGACGTTGAGATCGAGGGTCTTCATCGAGCGAAACGCTCGTTCGTTCTGACTGAGCAGCTTGTAGCTGAGCACCACCTGCTCGGCTTTCATGCGCGGGTCGGGCAAGCTGGTACGGATCACATAGATCCCGTCGAGCGCCGCTTCGCTGGCAACCTTGCTCGGGTCGATTTCGTAGTCGAAGCCATCGTCGCCGATGAACAGCTTGAAGTGCTTGCCAACCTTGTACTTGTTGATCACCTTGCCCACACGCAGGCCGATGGCGTCCTTGCCATGCAGTCGCCCGTGGGCAACGGCCTCGCGAACCTTGTCGAGCTTACGAGCGATCGCCTCCATGTGCTTGCGACAACGCTCAACGCGCTTGGCTGCGCGCTCGCTGGTCGGCTCGAGATCCCCGATCGCTTCAGCCAGCAGCGCATCTTCGTCGACCTCGACCTCGAAGTGATCCTCTTCGAGCGCAACCTGGTAGTGCCTGCCGATTTTGTAACCATCAAGCACTTTGCCAACCCGAGCAGAGATAGCCTCTTTGCCCTGGAGTCGGCCGCGACCGACCATGGCCTTGACCTGATCGAGCTCCCCGACGGTGGCCTCGAGGAGCGCTTGACGCTTGTGGGCCCGGCTTTTGGCCAGCTCGGAATTGCGACAAGCAATCAGGCGCTCGCCCGGGAACTCACTGTGGGCAAGCTCGAATAGGTTGCGCTCGTCGAACAGATCCATCTGCACGGCGCCGTTCTTGATCAGCTTTCGAATCGCATCGGGCCGAAGTGCGCCGATCCAGTCGAGGCCCTGCATGTCGCGCAAGGTCTCGATCTGCTTTTGTGTGATCATCCCGCGGTCACCGACCATCACGAAGCGCTCGATTCCGAAGTCGCCACGGATCTTTTCAACCTGCGGCAACAGGGTCTTCGGATCACCGGTGTTGCCTGCGAAGACCGAGACCGACACAGGGATGCCCTGGCAGTTGGTCACGAGGCCGTAGTTGACCTGCAGCTTTCCCTTCTTGCCGTCGCGGTTGTGTCCCAGGGCAGCCAGCGGGCACTTCACCCCCTCGAAATAGCTCGAACTCAGGTCGTAAAGTGCCATCGCGTCGTCTTGGAGATGGCGGCCGGCCAGCTTCTTCTCGATGCGATCTTGTCGCTCGAGTAACCAGTCCATGGCTTCGTACAGATCGTCCTCGTCGACGTCTGTGACAGCGAGAATCTCCGGCAAGCTGGTGGTGTGCCACCAACGCGTGATCGCCAGCTTCGACTGGGATCGCAGGATATAAGAGGCGACCATGGCCACGACCAGATTGCGCTGCACCGAGGGGCGAGAACCCAGCAGGTTCTCGAAGCGAAGTTGTTTCATGGCGGTGAGCACGGCCTCGACATGACCATGCAGGCGTGAGCCGCCGGGCACAATGTCGAAGAGATCCTCTGGCGCCGTAAGCTTTTCCCCTTTGAGGACGCGACGAATCATTTCGATCTGGTCGTCGGGAAGACTGGAGAGGTTGGCCACCGTCCGCTTGCGAACGCGGCCCCCCTGGCGGAACGACTCCCGGAGCAGGACGGCTGGCGGTGAGCTGCGATTGGGGATCCGCTCGATATACATGGCCATACATATGGCATACATATCCGCGATCATCAACAGTTTATCTACTATTACATGGCCACACTACGCATACCGCAAGAGGTGCAATTCTCTTGCGATCTCAATGAGTTGAGCCAGCATACAGTGGGTTTGAACGGGGGAACTTCCGACTAAAACGTTTTTCCATTCTCTTGGTCCGGTCCAAATCGGCAACGGTGTGCGCCCAGAGGCACCGAAGTGCATCTGCGCGGATCACGATCTCAATTCGAAGATCGGCTTCACAACGGATCGAGCGATCTGCCTGGTCGGGGGTTCACCGGCTCAGGATCACGAGCGATTGGCTCTACAACTAGAGACTATCACTGCTGAGTAAGCGACGGGGACCGCTCCGAAACTGCCGGGGCCGGGGAACTCGAAGACCAGCAGCAACACACCGAGGGCCCGGAAAACACATCACAGAGCGTCCCTAACGACCCCTAGGCCGACAATCTCTTCGGTTCCAACCCCTGGGGATGCGCGACAGGCCATCGAATCCGCTATGGGCCTCTCAGGCGACGACGTAGACCGCGTGATCGAAGGGCTCGCAGGGCGTCGGCCTCGCCCCGCCCCTTCGCCCCAACGCCGATTCTGATGCGCGGTACGCCCACGCCGTGGGCTTGGTGCGATCGCACGGCTGGTCGGTTCGAGGAGCCGCTCTCGAGGTCGGACTCGACCCCACGAACTTTCGAAAGAGGCTCAGACGACTGAAAGAGAAAATCCCCGATGCAGAAACCCGCCACCGAGCAGCGGAAGAGCGGATTTTGACGCGCGCCGAGGAACTCTCCGAGGTGGCCAGCGAGAAGCTGATCGCGGATGTCGAAGCAGACCGACTCAAGCCCGCCGACCTCGTAAATGCCTACAGCGCCGCAACGACTCAAGTCGCTGCGAAGCGCCGCTGGAGTCAGGGCGCGGACACGGGCGATGTTGGCAGCCGAAACGCACTCGCAAGCGCACTCCAAGCCCTCCAAGACGGCGCCAGTGTGCGCATCGAAAAGCCCGACCCCACCGATTCTGCGATCGATATCACGCCGCGCGATGAAGCCGGCAACACGACAGAAGCACGATGATGAGGGAACTTATGTCGGTATCATGGAGTCCTCGCCCCGGGCGCCAAGCGGCGCGCCACCGTCCTTCGGGACCGTGCGCCCGCCGAGAGCAGCGCGGAGAGCTGCGCCTGGATGGAACCAGCCACTCCCGGCAAGGCAGGCGGTCACGACTCCTCGGGATGCAACCGTGCCGATCTTGGACGTCGCCCAGGGCGATCCTGTCAGCCTCCGTGAGAGAAGATTGACCTGGTCGGAACTCTTCCAGAGAGTCTTCTGCGAAGATGTTCTGCGCTGCAGAAAATGTGGGGGAAGAGCTGCGGCTATTTCTTGGATCGCCCAGCCCAAGGTGGCCGAGGCGATCCTCACCTGCCTCGGCCTCGCCGTTCGCGCGCCACCGATCGCCCCAGCGCGGCAGAACCCCTTCGACCTGTAGGAACCCCCGGTGCGTTTCCTTTGGGGACCGCTGCGCTCATCGACCGCTCGCCGACCCCGGCAGCGGGCGTCTTCGCGAAGATTCGGCCATTTCCGCCGCCTTCACCGGCCGGCCTCCCCCCGCCACCGCGGACCCCGCCCCTCGAATAGAGTTGGTCTGGGAGGAAATGGCGGCTATCCGAACTATCCGCGACGCCATCCCCATATGATGCTTATCCGCGCCGACATTGAGCTTTCTCATGCCTATTCCCTGTCTTCGTGGGCCAGACTTGGTGCGTAATGGAAAGATGCGAAGCGGATGCTGAGCTCCGCACGGACCACGGGGAGCATGACGGAGGACCTGACCCATGGCTTACGATCTACGCCAAATCAGTCTATTGGCGGTCATCGCGCTGACGCTCATTGCGACGCGCGGGTAGGCCGACGTCACAAACGCGGATGGTCATGCCGCGACGCCCCCCGGTCATCCCGGAGCGATCCACGATGCCGCGACGGGGCTGCTCTGGCTCGACGCGACGGAGACCCTGAGCCGCTCGCTCGCGGATGTTGAATCCGAGCTGGGTCCCGGTGGTGAGTTCGAGGGCTATCAGGTGGCTACGCGGGACGAGATCCGGGTTCTCCTGACGGACGCAGGTCTCGCGCTGACGAGTCCGCCGGGTGCGTTCGTGAACGATGCAGCGCTGCAAACGGACATCCAGAACTTCGTCGCCATCTACGGTCAGACCGACGTGTCCCCGACGATCGTGGGAATGAACGTGTGGCATGCCGACACGATCGCCAATCCGGGCACGTTCGGGAGCACGTCGACGGTCGGGATCACGACCGATGATCGCGCCTGGGTGGGCGACAATGGATGGATCGCCGAGCTCGCCGGCACCGCGCAGGCCGAGGTCGGCATTGCGTTGATGAGATTCGTGCCCGAACCGTCGCTAGTGATCTCACTCGCATCGGGCTGTGCGATGCTGCTCGGATTGGCCCGATGGAGGTTTCGATAGCAAGAGAGGCAGACCGTGAAAGATCCCGAAACGCGAGTGCGCATGCTTGAAACGACGGTCCGTGCGGATAGTCCGGATAGCCGCCATTTCCTCCCAGACCAGCTCCATTCGAGGGGCGGGGTCCGCGGTGGTGGGGGGAGGCCGGCCGGTGGAGGCGGAGACCGCGCCCATCAGATCCGCGCCGGCCACGCGCGAGAGCAAGGCGTCCCGGGCGGGATTGCCGAAGGCGGTCAAGGTTCCCATCGAGAGGGCGAAGGCGAGCACGAGTGGAATCGAGAGCGCGCCCTTCACGGCGGCCAGGGCCAGTACGAGGACGGGGAGAGGTGCGAGCAGGTGGACGGCCACCAGCAGTCGCCGGGGATCGAAACGATCGGCCGTCGCCCCTCCGATCAACAACAGGAACAAGCTCGGCAGCATGGTGGCGGTCTGCGCGATCCCGACCCACTGACTCTCCACGTCGAGCTCACCCACCAGGATCCACGAGAACAGCACACCCTGCATGCCGAAGGCACCGAACCAGCTTCCGACACTAGCGGTGAACCAGCGATAGCCCGCGCCATCACCAGCCTTCGTCGGTGGGACGCCCGTGATGAGGTCGTCGAGTCGATTCAAACGGCGACACCGGCCTCGCTGACGTCGGCGCCCGGTCCGCCAGCATCATCGCAGCCAGCCGCCCAGATAACGCGGCCGGGGCATCGACAACGTGAATTCCTGTGAGCGGACCGGGCATCTGCGAGATTCCAGCGGGTTCGCCGCTCGTCCGGCCGGTCGTTCCGACAGCCTCTCTGCTCGAGCAGCTCACGCATCTCGTAATAGGCGGGCCCGGTCTGGAAGAGCGGGATCCTCGGGAAGAACTAGCGAAGTCTCCTGCGCGCGAGCAGGCCGGCGCCGACCGCGCTCAGCAGGCCCACCAGGAGCGAGCCGCCGACCGGCCCGAGTATCGGGACCGGCGCCGGCGCGAAGGCGTCAAACTCCGCGTTGAAGGAGCCAACGTCGCTCACGTCAACGACGGCGTGCCCACCCCCCTCCAGAGCAAGCTCGCTCAGGAACGTCAGATCTCGTTGGGCGGGGTCCTGGATGCCGACCACGAAGGTGTGGATTTCGGTTCCGTTGAACAGAGCCTGGGCGATGGCGAGTGTGTCCGTCTGCGTGGGTCCGGTGAGGACCCCATCGGTGAAGGCGACGATCGCTTGCAGCGCCCCCGGACGGCCGTTGTCGATCAGCAGATTTCCTGCACTTGACAGGCCGCAAGCGAGGCACGAATTGACACCGGTCTGCGTCAGGCCGCTCAGGGTCGTCGAGACGGTCGCGGCATCCGAGCTCAGATTCAACGCGACACGATCCGCGTCCGCGAAGAGTACGAGCGCGACGTTGATGGCCCCTGGGCCGATGTTCATCTCTGCGCTGGCCGAGGTCGAGAAATCGATCTCGAGCTCGAACCAGGTCGGACTCATCGGATCGAAGATATCCGTTCAGAGGGCGGTGCTGCCGGACTCGTCGAGCAGAAAGACGACGTCCACCGGCTGCGCGGAGGCAGACGGGGCCCAAAGGGTGGAGACGGCGAGAAATGCTAGAGCGGCTCGGGCGAGGGTGTTCATCGTCAGTCCTGGGTGCTCGAGCATCTTATCACAGTGGTCGATGCAGCTGGGCCGAATCGAACGCGCGCCCAGGGAGGCTGGCCGCACGCGAGAGCCCGAGGCGCCAAGCCCGCCTACTCCGCCCGCGTGATGGCCCCCGAGACCCGGCCGATGATCCCGCGCAGCGTCTCGATCTCGGCCCGTAACGGTGCAAATACGCCTCGTCCGAAGTCTACTTGTCAGAATAAATAGGGTTCTATGCGTAGCGCGGTCGATCGGGAACCTTCGGCGAGTCTCCGCCTTCGGGTCGGCCGCGCTACCCATAGAACCCTCTTCCTTATGTCAAGTAGAGGAGAGGTTGGGGCGAATTGGGGCCCGTAAGCGGCGGGACTCCGGAGCGCGCGTCGGACCCGTGCCCCCCCCCCTCAGTCGATCACCGAAGCCGCGACCAGCGCGTCGTACTCCGCTCGATCGAGCCCGAGTAGCCCGATCAGGACGCGCTCGTCATCCTGCCCCATGGCCGGCCCCGGGCGGACCTCGATCTCGCTCCGGCTCGCCTTCACGTAGCTGCCGTAGATCGTCTCGTCGAAGCCGAGCGGATGACGCACCTCGATCCACGTCCCGCGCGCGCGGTAGTGCGGGCTCGAATGAAGCCTCGCGACGTCGAGCACGGGCGCGGCGGCGACCCCGTGACGCTGAAGCAGTCTTGCCAGCGCATCGTCTTCCTGATCCCGCGTCCAGGTGGCGATCCGTTCATCGAGTTCCTCGCCGAGCTCGAGCCGGCCGCCGAGTGTGGCTAGATCCGGATCTCGCGCCCATTTCGGCGCACCCATCGCGTCGCAGAGCCCCCGCCACTCGTCGTCGGTCAGCACGGCGAGGCTGATCCAGCGATCCTCTCCCACGCAGGGGTAGACCCCATGCGGCGCGCCGGCCCGGGTTGGGTGGCGATTGCCAATGGGCCCGGCGACGCGTCGGTTGAAGGTGAGATCCATCAACGCCGGGCCCATGAGCTGCAACACACCCTCCTGCTGCGCGTAGTCGACGTGTTGGCCACGCCCCGTGCGCCGGCGATGAAAGAGAGCGAGCAATGTACCGATGGCACCGACGATGCCGCCGAGCGGATCTGCAAAGGCGTTCTCCATCGTGACGGGGCCAGAAGCGTCATAGCCCGTGATGCTGTCGAGACCGGCAATGCTGCTGAGGCTCGTGCCGTACGTGCGCACCGACGCCATCGGCCCGTCGCGCCCGGCGGCCGGCATCGACACATAGACCAGATCCGGCCGAACCGCGCGCAGGTCGGCGTCGCCGAGTTCCAAACGATCCATCACGCCGACCCCGAAGTTCTCGAGCACGACATCGCACTCCGCGACGAGGCGCCGTGCCAAGGCCTGCCCCCGTGGATCGCGCAGATTCAGCGTCACGGAACCGTTTCCCGCCCAGCCCGCGTGGTTCTGCAGACTGCGATCGGGGCTCTCGATCCCCTCGGCGAACGGAGGCAGGGTGCGGTTGATGTCGATCCGTGCCCGCGACTCGATCTTGTAGACCTCCGCACCGAGGAAGGCGAGGGTCTGCCCGGCCACCGGCCCCACCCAGCTCCAGCCGAAGTTCGCGACCCGCAGCCCAGCGAGGGGAAGTCGCCCGGCCACCGCGCGATCCGCTTCCGGCCTGTCTCGCCCGCTCGCGCTCCCGTTCTCTTCGCGTGAAACCTTCGAAGCTTGCTTCGCTCCGCCGGCGCTCGCGGCCTCGAGCTCCGACAGCACCTCGTCCGTGTGCTCGCCGAGCAGCGGCGCGGGAGCGGCGGGGCCACCGGGACAATCCGGAAGTCGAATCGGGGCCCCAAAGACCCGGACCGTTCCCAGCGAGGGATGCTCCAGGGAGACAAGCTGTCCTCGCGCGGCGAGATGGGGATGGTCCACAAGCTCGTCGATCGAGTAGATCGCCGTCGTCGGACATCCGTTCGCCTGACATCGGTCCATCACCTCTTGCTTGCCGAGGCCGAGGCTCCATTCCTCGATCATGCGGTAGATGAAGTCCGCCTGGCGTCCCCGCTCGAGCAGGTCACGGAAGATCTCGGGCTCGGCCCACTCGGGATGGCCCATCGCCGTGCGGAGCCCGTCCCACTGCGCGGGCTCGAGTGCAATCAGCCAGACGAAGCCATCGCGGCAGGGCATAATGCGGGCGGGCGCCGCAAGCGACATCCCCGCGCCACCGCGGCGATCGAAGCGTCCCTCTTGCGCGTAGGGGCCGATGTTCTGCGCACCCGTGAAGAGGGCGGCGATCGCCTCGGCGGTGGAGACATCCAGGTGCTGTCCCCCGATCTCGTCGCGCCCGTAGAGGGCGCCCAGGGCCCAAGCGGCCGCGACGTAGCCGCCGAAGAAGTCGGCCGTGAAGGTGCCGTGCTCGAGGGGTGCCCGATCCGGGTGACCGCAGTAGCGGCTCCCTGTCGCCGTCAGGTGATAGGCATTCAGGTCGTAGGCGTGCCAGTCGGCATAGGGCCCGGTTCGCCCGAAGGGTGTAATCGAAGCCGTAACGAGATCGGGAAACTCCTCGGCGAGGGAGTCTGGGTCGAACCCCCATCGCCTCAGATCGGCGGCGCGCTGACTTTCGATGAAGACGTCGGCGTGGCCGAGCAACGCACGCAGGCGTTCGCGGTCTGACGGATCCTCCGGATCGAGAACGACGCTGCGCTTTCCGGTGTTGCAGAAGAAGAAAAGTCCACTCTGCTCGGGATCCGCGACGTCTCCGGGAAAGGGGCCCCAGTGGCGCGCCCGGTCTCCCCTTCCGGGCCCCTCCACCTTGACCACGCCCGCCCCGTAGTCGGCGAAGAGTCGGGCACAGAAAGGTCCCCCGACACCGTCCGCGAACTCGACGACCCGGATCCCCGCGAGCGCTCCCGCGTCGGAACCCGCGCGCCGCGAGTGCGCCGGATCCCTCTTCGTAGAACTCACGCCTTCAGGGCCTCGACGACCCGCGCGACATGATCGTCGTCGGACGGATCGTCGCCGAGCGGTATGCCGATCTCGTCGGCGAGCCCCGCATAGCGTTCCGAGAGCAGGGACGGCAGATCCGCGTAAGGCGCGGAAGGTACGAAAACATCGAGCATTTCGTCGTTCAGGAGCTCTGCCAGCTCCGACCAGCGTCCCTGGCGCACCCGGCTGTGCAACTCCTCTCCCCGATCACTCCAGCCGTACAAGTCGAGGGTATATCGGTATTGCGGCGTCGAGAGCAGCGTCGCGAGGAGCTGGCGATGCGTATCGCGCTCGCGGCGCACGTCGGCCTCGGACGCACCCGTGGCGCAAAGCGCGTTCACGATGATTCCCACCTCCCGGACGTCGCGACCGCTTCGAACGGCGCCAACCTCGAGGTTCGGCAAGGTGATCTCGCGCAGAAAGCGCGGACTGCTGTTCGTCGGATGCGTGTTGATCGCGTCCGCGACCTCGCCTGCGACCGCTGTCATCCGCGGACCGATGCCCGCGACAACCACGCGAATGTCAGCATGCTCGTCGCACGCCTGGGGCGGCGGCTTCATGTAGTCTTGCATCCGCGTCAGGCGATAGCTCGCTCCTTCGTGGTGGAGCGGCGTCCCGTGCTGCCAGCATTCGAAGATCGCGCGCACCACCTCGATATACTCACGCATCCTCGGCGCCGGCGGACTCCAGGGCATCGAGTAGCGATCGACGATTACGGATCGGATCAGCGGGCCCAGTCCGAGTTCGAACCGTCCACCGGATAGGGCCTGAAGATCCCAGCCGGCGACGGCTGTCGTGTACGGACTGCGTGCGAAAGCGACCAGACCGCTCGCGCGTACGACCAGCCGGCTTGTCGCCCCGATCACCGCGGCCGCCGTGAGGGGCCCGTCGTGTACCGCGTCTGCGACGCTGATCCCATCGAAGCCGAGGCGCTCCGCCCGCTTCGCGAAGCCGGGCACCTGCGCCAGCGGCATTTTTAGATCGACCCCGGCCCAGACCCTGCGAAACATCCCATCTCCCTCCCCGACGTCTCCATCCCGTACTCGATGCGGCGAGTCCGGCCGACACACCTGCAGTCGCCGCTCCCGCGGCTCAGGAATCCTCCGGCAGCCCGTACACGGCTCGCGCGCCCTCGCTCATCATCGCGACAAGTTCCGCGCGCGGAAGACTTCGCATCGCCTCCCATCCCGCGCGATTCGTATCGCCCACCACCCAGACCGGCCCCTCGGCGACTCGCTCCAGTCCCTCGCGCGCGACGTCGTCGGGATCCATCCCCGGAAATGCCTCGCCCCCGATCAGTGCCCCGCTCCGCACCATCGCCGGCGTTCGCGTAGCACCGGCGATCAGCCCGAGCACATCCACTCCCCTGGGCGAGAGCTCCGCCCAAAGCCCCTCGGCGAAAACTTGGTCGAAGGCCTTGGTCGCAGAATAGGTGACCGTACGCGCTGCCCCCGAGACCGCGGAGAGCGAGCTCAGCAGGATGATGCCGCCCCGACCTCCCTCGAGCATGCGAGCCCCGAAATGGTGGCAGAGCAGGACGGGGCCGAGGCAATTCAGCCGCACAAGCGCGAGCGGCACCTCGAGGTCCGCTTCGTGAAAGCGCGCAGCGCCGTGAACAGCGCCGGCGTTGTAGACGAGCAGACCGATCTCGAGGTCGCGGGTCTTGGCCGCGAGCGTCTCGAGCAGGCCGTCACCGGTCAGGTCCGCCACCACGGTCCGGACAGAAGCGCCGTGCGTCGAGCGGATCGCCGCGGCGGTCTCCTCCAGAGGGCCGGGCCTGCGCGCGACGAGCACGAGGTCGAGGCCGGCGGCGGCGATCTGGTGCGCAAAGCTCGCGCCGATGCCCTCGGAGGCTCCCGCGACGAGAGCCCAGGGGCCGTAGCGTTCGGCGAAGACGGGATCGACGCCTCGGTGACCGGTGCTCATCTGCGAGGACCTCCACGTTCCCCGCCGACTCTACCGGGTGGGCGGCGCGCAGCCAACGCCCTTCGCGCTCCCGTCGCGTTCGGCCAGGCATGTCCGCCGAACACCCGGTCCACCAGCCGGGATCGGAGACGTCGAGGAGCCCGGTGTAGACGAGCGCCGAGCAACCCCGCCCGAGCGTGTGGCTCGGGAGGTTGACAATCGCTGAACCCGATGCCAGGCGCTCAGGGCCTCTGGCCACCGCTCCAGCCAGCGATGTCACTCCAGCGGTTTGGCCTCTCTCCCAACGCAAAGACCCACAAGATCCCGGTCGATGCAGCCGCCCACGGGCCCCAATCCGCCCCCACCTCCCACTGCTCGATCCAACGGTTTTTCTCGGACGCAAAGACGGGCTTTGAGTTTCCGATCCGCAAGTGCGAGCTGCCTGCGAAGCGCCTTTTGCCGGGCCGACGCACGAAGCCGGAGCGCGACTCCCCGAGTTTGGTTCCAATCTTTTCAGACGATGTCGAGGTCCCCGTGGACGAGCCGGCTTGGACACACCTGGACGCCTTTTCCAAACCGTTCCGGATCTCCTTCTCGGACCTTGCCCCTGTCACCGGCGGGATAAAAACGCTGCAGCACGCGAGCATCGCCGACGCCAAGGACGTGGACCACATCCCCTACGTAGGCGACGGCCACTTCCTCCAGGAGACGAAGGGCCCCGATGTTTCGGCAGCCGCAATCGACTTCATGCGCCGTTGCCCCTCGACCGAGCTAGACGCACCCGGGCCCCAAGACGCGCCGATCCCGACGAAAGGGTCTGGCCATCGGCGCAGTCGCCGGGTGATATCCTGGGCGGAGCGATCAAGCCCCGGTGCGGTTACCGACCAACCCCCAATCGATCCCGTTCGCTACCAGCCTCTGAAACGAGTCGACTCCCCAGGGCCCTCGGAACTCGAGGGGTGTCACGCCCTCGGCGCCTACACTGACGTCCACATAGGGCTGGATGTTGGTCCACGGCGTATGGCAGTGCCCCAGTGCGATATAGCGGATAGGAAATTCAGATGCGACCAGGCACTGCTGGTCGATTGGGATTGGAGGAATTGCGATGACTCCATGAAATTTCGTTTGTCGTCCCGCAGGTGCGAAACCTG
>PVBE011153205.1_pt1 | contig 12143 bp, 8 predicted proteins | sample 1631181 | NCBI WGS metagenome assembly PVBE01 (sample SAMN08397723, study PRJNA350692) | Marine metagenome, whole genome shotgun sequencing project. | isolation source: water | place: Pacific Ocean | collected 2012-04 | reverse complement strand
TACCGGGCTGTGCTTGGCTATGGCTGACGCGGGGCAGCAAGGGGTGTTTGGCCCGGAGGAGGAGGGATCATTGCGCCCCAAATGTAGAAAACCTCTTATGCACCGTGATTTTGGCTATAGGAGCCGCCTCAGAGGGATCTTGCAGCGCACTTTATGGACTTCTCGGCGGGAGGCACCGCCGAGGAAGGGTAAATAGACCGGAATTTGTTAGATTGATAGCGTTGCCGCATTATTCCAGTAATAAGGTCAATATTTGCTTAATAGAGCGCATTGTCACATAATCCTGGATGAAGAGGATCCTAAACAGTTTGACGCGATGTCAATATACCACTCGACACGAAGGGAGATTCGGGGTGGCTTCCATCACGCTGGAAAATCTGGGGGGGGGACCCCATATCAAAGAGAGCGTCTGCGTCGATGCGGACGCACCAATCTCTTTGCGATTTGAAGAAAATATCGGCCGAATTTATTCCAGTTGAGATGTGTGGCAAGACACGTATCTCATACCCAATCTCGGATTAGGGAGGGGATATTTCGATGTTCTGGCAACCGAAGATACTGTTTGCGATCACTCTATCGTTGGCAATGGCGATCGCCAGTTCGGCGCAGGCACAGAAGGCTCATAACACGGCGGACGAGGATCGGTTTCGAAACAAGCAGTTTCCCTCGGCCTTCGAATGCAAACCCTGTCATGAGTTGCAGTTCCGCCAATGGTCCGCCTCGAGCCACGCCTATGCCAACCTGAGCCCTTTCTTCGTCGCGGTCGAGAATTCGGTCAAGGGCAAGACTAACGGCACCTCGGCCGACACCTGCTCGCGGTGTCACGCGCCGTTGGCGGCGGTGCTAGACGTGATGCAGATGTCTAACATGAAACGGGCGCAATTCGCCCGCGCGGGCAAGGACTTCCTGGGTCCGGTGGTCGAAGGGATTACCTGCGTCGTCTGCCATCGATTCGACAAACGTTATGCCAAGCGTAGCGCCCGCGCGGAGATCACCCAGGGCGACATCTTCGCTCCGATCTTCGGGCCGACCAACAACGATATCCAGGCGGAGACCCAGAAGAACACCAAGTTGGCCCTGGTCACCGAGCCCGGCAAGAAGGGGCGGCCGATCCATAAGCGGGTCGAACATTATCCGTTTCTCCGGGCCTCTGTCTTCTGCGGCAATTGCCATTCCTCCAGGTTGCCAACGGGATTCCACAACGAGGAAACCTTCGATGAATATCGGACATCGCCGTCCGCCGCCGCCGGCGTAACCTGCCAGGACTGCCATATGGGCAAGGTGCCGGGCGAGGCCAAGGGCTTTGACATAGGGCCCGCCGCGGTGATCGGCAAGACAGAGACCAAGCACCGGCGCATATCGAACCATTACTTCGCCGGTCCGGATTTCTCGGTGCTACACCCCGGCATCTTCCCGCACAATCCGAATGCGGTGAAGCTGGCCACCTACGAGCAATGGCTGCAGTTCGATCATGAAAAGGGCTGGGGCACGGACAAGTTCGAGGACAACGTCGCCGCCGGCTATAAGTTCCCAAAATTCTGGCAGGATCAGGATTTGCGCACCGAGGCCCGGGAGATCCTGGACGAGCAATTCAAGCTCCTGAACTGGGCCAAGAAGCAGCGCCTGACGCTCATGAAAGCGGGCTACAAGGTCGAGGACTTCGTTGTCGAAAAGGCCAATCTGGATGACGGCCTCAAGTTCAAGATCAAGCTCAGGAATGCGGTCCTCGGTCATAACGCGCCATCCGGCTTCATTCACGAAAGGATGGTATTTTTCCAGATCACGGTGACCGATAGCCGGGGCAACGTCGTGTTCCGCTCGGGAGACCGCGATCCGAACGGAGATTTGCGCGAGCGGCCCTCGCGATACGTGCGTGCCGGAAAGCTACCGCTGGATACGCAGCTTTTCAATTTGCAGAGCCATTTCATGGTCCGAAACTTTTTCGGCGGCGAGCGCACGCAGCAACGGTTCATTCCCTTCTCCATGACCACCCGACCGTTCGTGCGGCCGCCTACCAATCCGGTCGCCATCCTCATGCGCCCCAACGCCACCCGCACCCTCAAGGCTGGAATTGAACCGGGCGGGTTCCGTTGGGCCACCTACGAGGTCGGTGGGAACAGTCTGAAAGCTGGGGAAACCTACACCTTGCACATGAAGCTAATTGCCCAGCCGATGCCGGCTTTTTTCGTGCATGTCAACGCCGGCGTGGGGCTCGACTTCAAATTCAGTTTGCGGGAGCTCGCCAAGAGGATGGTCGATATTAGCATGGATCTCTGGGAACACTCGGAAACCGTGACGATCAAACGATAGGGGAGCGCATGATGCTTAAAAAGCTAATCGTCATCGGGATCACTGTCACCATGGGGATGGCTGCTGGGATTCCCGACCCCGCTCTGGCCCAGGACAAGGGCTTGGTAGATCGGGATCCCCTCCGCTACTCCGATGAAGTGAAGGGAATGAAGCCGGTGCCCGACCGACCCCAACCCCTCGTCGAATGGGGGCAGGGTTATCTCAAGGAGGGGGCCTATTGTTGCGAGTTCGAACTTCCCACCGGAGTGGTCGTTTCGCCGAACCTCTTGACCTATGGCGTTTTACGCACGGGCCTGCAGGCCATCGATAACGGCGCCGACTCATCGAGCGTCCAGTGGGTCAATACTTTCGACTTTTTCGGCAACCTGAAGCTCACCGGAACGGAACGAATCCTCATCGGCATTTCTCCCCTCACAGCCAAAGCCGGCAGCAAGACGAAGTATATTTTCAAGCCCACTGATGAATTCGACAACGAGTTGACTCCCCGCGTATCTGCCTTTTTTTTCGAGGGCGAGCTGAGCGAGATGTTCCCCAAGCTGGATTGGGAAGGCAGAAAGGCTCTTGATTGGGAAATTGCATTTGGCCGCCAGCCGGTCATGATCCACGATGGACTTCTCATCCAGGACACCATGGATTCCGTTTCCATTACCCGCAGCACTGTTCCCCTGCCGGGGACGCAATTCGCGCGCATTGGCGGCTTGTTCGCTTGGGACGGCGTCAACAGGAGCAACAATATAGAGGATAAAGAAGCCTATCTATACGGGCTGTTTTCCGCCATGGATGTGGGCCACCATACGTTCGATTTCGATATGGCCTATGTGGACAGCGTGAAGGCCCAGGGCGATCAGTTCAATATCGCCCTCGGAGCCACACAACGCATCATCCTGTTCGATACCCATTTCGACACCACTTTCCGAGTCGCCGGCTCCCATGCGACGGATAACGATACCACCATCGCCGACGACGGCGTGGTGTTGTTCTCGAGTATCGCGTGGGCACCCAAAACCACCGATCCCTGGGATAACATCGCCTATCTTAACCTATTCTGGGCGTTCGATACCTATACATCGGTATCCCGCACTTCCATGGGACCTTTGGGACTGACCGGACTTCTGTTCGCGGGCAACGGATTGGGCGCCTTTTCGCCGATCAGCAATCAGGCCGACGATTCCTTCGGCGGCTCACTCGGCTACCAGATATTCTTCTCGCCGGCGCTGCGCCGCAACCTGATACTAGAAATTGGCGGCCGTAAGGACAATTCGCCCGACGGCTTCAACGCCCTTGGCATCGGGGCCAAGATATCGCAAGCGATCGGCAAGCACGTCTTCGTCTCGCTGGACCTGTTCGGAGTCCATCAGGAAGGAACGCGGGATACGCTCTACGGCCTCCGCAGCGAGTTGAATTTCATCTTCTGAGACTCGTGTTTAGGCCGTCTTTCCGTTATCCCTTGGCCTTGGCGTCCGATATTATAAAATGTGTGCGGGTTGTTGGGGTTGTATTCTGAATTACTTGGTCGAGGGGGGGGGAGAATCGTGTCAGCTCCATCCATCGGACGCTTGGCATTGCCATTGACGATCGTGATCGCGGCGTTCGCATGGACGCCATGGGCGATCGCCGAGCCCTATTTTCAGGGCCCAAAAACCTGTCAGGATTGCCACAAGGACGAAACCAAGACCTGGGTGGAATCGAAGCACTTCACGTCCTACCGCAAGACCCACAAAGCGAAGAACGCGAAGAAGATCGCCATTGCCGTGGGCGGCAAGAAGAGAATGAAGCGAAACAAGTATTGTGTGGCCTGCCACTATTCGACCAAGCAAAAAAAAGCCGGGGGCAAGCCCAGGGTGAAGTACGGCCCGTCCTGTGAAAGCTGTCACGGCGCCTCATCCGATTGGGAACCTATCCACTTCGATTATGGCGGGAGGAACGTCAAGCGGGAGGAGGAGACGCAGGACCACAAGACCAAGCGGATCGCCGATTCCGTTGCCGCCGGTTTGGTCTGGGCCTCGATGACCTATGATATCGTGGCCAATTGCATGAAGTGCCATGGCTTGGCCCGCTCGGAAATCAGCGGAAAGGCCTTCGCCAAGATGCTGAGGGCCGGACACCCGATCAACCAATCCTTCGAGATCGTCATGTTCTCCCAGGGCAAGATGCGCCATTGGATCGAGAAACGTTCGACGGCACGATTGGCCAACCTGTTCGTCGCCGGCCAAGCCGCGAAGCTGGTTTCCGCCACCGAGGCAGCGGCGAGAACCGAGGACGCTCAATACAAGGCGGTACAAATGAAGCGCGCCGCCGATGCAAAAGCCGTCCTTCAGGCTGTGCCCCAGGCGGCAGCGTTGATCAAATCGCCCAGCGATGCCAACGCCCGCAAGATGATGCAGGCGATCGGCCAGCAGGACCTCTCAGGCCTGGTCGGCGGACTGATCCCCTGCGCCGGCCCAGACAAGAAGAACCTGAGGCAGTGCTAGTGGTAGCCGTACGGCAATCTATGCCAGGTCTAAGCCAAGGCTGCCTGGCTCAGACCTAGGCTGCGGACGCAGGCCCGATTGTCATGCCCGGACTTGATCCGGGCATCCACAAGCGCGGACCACCGAATTTTCATTCTCTTGACGATTCTTCTCGCCTCTTTTCTTTGTGTCAGCTTCCGAAAACCCGAATAATGCTTCGTTTTTCTCCAAAACTCCGCGGCCGCCTTGTGGCATTCGCCGCAGGCCTTGGGGCCAGCCACGAACCTTGGATCCGGCGCCGCATCAGCCACCGACGGCATCCATACAACCCCGAAAACAAATATCACCGAAAATACAACTCATCCCAGTCGGTTTCTGATGATTTCAATCAAAGGCGTTGGACAATCTTTCCAGGCTTGAAGAAACTGCTGAAAAAGTCTCTTTTCAGGCCGCCAGCGGCCGAAGCAATGTATATTTGGGCATCCCCCGCCCGCTGGAGCCCCTCTCATACTTGGGCGCGATTCCACGCAAAGAAGCTTCTTCGACCCGGCGCCTTATGGCCCCTTGATCGAGCCGGATCACTTCCTGAAGCGTCTCGACGCACTCATCGACTTCCGCTTCGGCTTCTGTTGGCATCGGGATTCACTTATGTTGGTCATTGATCGGTTAATGGCTGAAATATTCGCAAAACTCCCAAGGACCCAAATATCAGAACAAACAGGCCAGAATTATTGGGATTTTTCCGGCATCCGCATGGGCGCGTTACTAAGCGCCGGTTTCACTTCGCCGATGTGGTAATTGTGGCAGGTGAGGCATTTATCCGAAGCCCCGTTCCGCGTGTGGCACGTGGTGCACACGGCCTTCGGTATGGGATGGAAGTTGCTCGCATAAGTAGCGGGATTTAAATCCTTGAAGCCGCCGAGATACTTCGCCCCCGAGTCGAGCCTGTGGCAGGTGAGACACCCCTTCTCGTCAAGCAGGTTGAAATGCGGGGCGTGCCGGTAGCGGGTAAAACCCCTGACGTTCATAGTGGGGCCCTTCGCCCGCCAGTTCACTCGCCGGACCTTTTCCCCGGCCCGGTCGACGCTGTGGCACTTGGCGCAAAGGCCGGGCGATTTTTTTCCTGAGAGGGACTTGAACATATCCCCGCGCGCGCCGCCCGAGGCCGCACCGCCCGAGGCCAGATCCAGCCACCCGCGAATGAAGCGGTCCTCATGACCCGTGGGCCGGTAGTAGAGGGTGAAATCCTGTTCGTACCATCCGCCCGCGACGCTCACTTCCTCGGGAAGGGGAAGCTCTTCGCCTTCTTTCTCTTCGGGCTCTTTTTCCCCTTCTTCCTTTTCCTTCCCGGGGGCCTCGCCATCCTTGCGCCGCTCGATTTCGGCGGAGAGCCCTGGGAACCAGGCGGCCATCGCCCCGCGCATCACCCCGACGGGTAGCTGCGCGCTCAGGCGGGAGAGCTCGGCGGCGCCGAGCGGGCGGGCCAGCGCTTTCTCGAGCCGGGCCTTGAGCGCTTTTTGACCGCCGGCAGCGATCTCGTGGACGAGCCCCTTGATTGCCCAGGCGAGGCGGCCAGCGGCCTTTCGTACATCGTCTTTCGCCTCGGCGAGGTCGAGAAGGTCGACGTCCTCGAGCGCCTCCTCGGCTTTTTTGAACTCCGAATCCGCCGATAGCAGAAGCCCGAGGAACGGAGTCAGCTCTTCCCCCTCGGCGTCCTGGGGCCAATGGCCTACATCGATCTTGGCTTTCTGGAGGCCCTCAGCATCGAGCCCCGGCAGGGTGATGAAGGGAATCCCCTTGGCGCCCGCGCTGCTCTCGCCGAGTATCTGCCCTTCGTGGCATGCGGCGCAGGCCGACTCGAACCGCCGGGTCTTCATGTACGTTCCGGCCGGATCGGGAAGATGACAACTCTTGCAACTTGTGGGCGCGCGATTCTTCGCCTCACCCGTGAAATGTTTGTTCAGGTGAGAGGCGTGGTCGAATATCAGCCGCGTTCGCCGGCTATAGGGAAAACGCTTGAATTCAGGGTGATCCTCGCCAAGGCTCATGAAGCGCGCGGTGTGGCATGACTGGCAGCGCCGGGAATTCATTTCGGCCAAATCCGCACCTTTGCCACGGTGTTCCTGATGGCAGGTGGCGCATGCGACGGTGCCCTCAGGCCCATGCCCACCTCTCAATCCAAGCGTGTCGGCCAGAAGCATGTCGATCGAATCCGGTTCGGCTTTTTGCTTTTGGGCGATTCGCTCGCTGATCTGAACGAGCGATTGCGGGGATAAGCTGTGCGGCGAGCCGCTGTTATCGCCCAGGACATGGCACGACACGCACAGGCGGCTGTCCTTGGCGCCCGAATGCGGGGTAAACGCGGCGGCTAGCCACCCTGCGGGACCGCCTTCGAAAGTCGAATGACAATTTCCGCAGGAGCTGGCCGCCGTCTGATGCTGCGAGGTCAGGGCGCCGGGCGAGATGAACTCAGGGCCCGCGGGCCCGGCGATGAAGAGCAACACGAGCCCCAGCACAAAGAGCGCCGACCACCGGGAGAGCGCGCCGCGCCGCGCCCGGATGCTCATTACCGGCTGGCAGGGCGGAATCGGATGGCAGCATGTGCCATCGGGCAGCGGGCCCTGGGCACATCGGCCGCCAAACTCTTTCGACCGCGCACACGACCAGCGGTCCCTCTTATTGATGGGTGTGCATTCATGCCGGGCGATGCACCGTCCCCCGCCGTCCGGGCCGACATGGCAGGCCCGTCCTTCGGCGGCCCATCCGCAGACCCATTTCCCGCCGGGCCGGTCGTATTGCGACTGATCGAATTTGAAATTCTGGAACCACTTAATCATGAGGCACCGATCGAAAACGCATAAACGACGGCCACATGCACGACCATCAGAATTAACAGGCACCAGGTCAGGGGGATGTGAAAAAAGAGCCAGCGCTTCAACATCCCCTGAAGGGCGTATTGATAGTCCAGTTGATTTTTGATCCGGATGAGCTCGGTCAGCTCGGCGAGGACACTCAGCTCCTTCTCGCTCAGATACCGGCGAAGAACGAGCACGTCATTCAACAGCGCGTTGAGCGGGCGCCTCGACTCGATGTTATGCAGCCAAAAGTTCCTCGGCCCGGCGAAATAGGCGTGGAGTTTGTCGGCGTAAAAATCAGCGATGCTCGCGGACTTCGACTCTTCACCGGATTGAACCACCAGCGCTTCGACCTCCTCGCGGACCCGGAGGTAGAAAGCCGGCAGTCGCTCGTAAATCAACTCTTCTCCGAATTTTCGGTGAATTTCCCCGCCTTCCACCGCGCCCACCCGATCGTGCCGGGTGATTCGCGACGGATAGCCTTTCGAGATCCACAGACCCAGGGCGCCGCTCAGCGCCACCGCCAGATAGAGCATTGCCAACAGCGATTCGATAATCCCGTTCGGAATACGGAATTCGACATGCACCAAGAACAGAAAAAACGTGAACCACCCGACGTATATATGAAGCTGCAGCCAGGCTGCGGATGAGCCCAGGGGGATGAACGACAGCTTCTTGCGGACATTATACCCCGCCAGGAACACAATCGCGGCCAGAAGCGCCCACCCGCTCAAGTACTGGGAGCGGGAAAGGGTGACGGCGTAGGCCCGAAAAACAAAAAGCGCGACCGAGGAGACGATCACGAGCGCGGAGAGACTGAATAGGCGCCGGGCCGCGAATGTGATCATCTGTTGATCCACTCCACGAGCATTTCCACATCGCGCATGTCCACCCGCTTTAGCGCGTCGTGCGGGCAGGCCCGATCGCAGGCGGGACCGCCGAGCTGATCCACGCACAAATCGCACTTCGTCGCCTTCTCGACCGGAACGTTCGTGCTCTGGGCCAGAATCAGCTCCCCACGCCCGTCCCGGATGGAAACCATGCGGATATTGTCGTACGGGCAGCTGTTAGCGCAGGTGACGCAGCCGATGCACGTCACGTCGTTAATCACCACCTGCCCCTGGTGCGATTCGCGGTGAATGGCGCCGGTCGGGCATCCGATCATGCAGACCGGATCGACGCAGTGCATGCAGGCGTTCGCAACGATGTAGTTTTGAAACCGCTTGCCGTGCCGTATAAAACGAGGATTGTTGTCGTGGGCGCTCGAGCAGGCGCGAACGCAATCGTCGCAACGCGTGCACCTGTCGATGTCGATAATCATGGCCGCCGTGCCGTTGATGTAGCGGTTGTCCGCCTGAAATTCCATGAAACCCGTGGCGATCTCCCCGCCCGAGCGTTCCCCCTTCCAGGCGGATTGCGCAAACCCGCGGGGAACGATTCTCGGCGGATACATCTCTTCGGAATAATGAGTCAGGACATATTTTTCGATAATCGACGTCGGCACCCGGAGGACGTCAATATAGCCCAGGGCGCGGAGGCTGCTCTGAAGGCTGACTTTCTCCTCGAAACGGTGGTTATGGGCGATCTCGCCAAACCCGAACACCCCCCCCCGGCCCAGATAGCCGATCGTCCGCTGGCCGAAATCCACTCTTTCGGTGACATGAGCGAACCCGGCGCGGATCATGATCAGCCCGTCAGCGTAATTGCCCTCCCCGGCGATGAGGGGCTCCTTTTCATAACGGTCGGCGGCCGACTGGCTGGCGATTTTCTTGTAGCTCGCATGCCAGTCGAATTCCCCGTAAGTTTCGAACAGTGTGTGCTCGGCGACGACGTCAATTTCTTCTTCACTCAGGTTGCTGAACGCCGAGGTCGCCATGAGGTGAACCTTCAGGCTCCGCTCGCGGTAAATCCGATCCACATAATTTCTGATTTCCTCCGCCCGCCGGCGAATGTCGCGAAGCCCCTGCCACCTGATTTCAAGCAGTACGCAATCGTCCCGGGTGATAACGGTGGCGGTCCGGGGGGTTCGGCCCAGCGCGGCGATTTCGCCGAACATGGTCCCCTCTTCGAGGGAAACCGATTGATGTATGTCGAGAAAAGCGGGCACGTCCTGGAGGAACACCCGCGCCTCCGTTCCTTCTCCCCGGATGTTGGTGCCGGAAGATTTTCCGTATTTCGATATGTCGCGGTACTCGGCCAAGGGGGAGTTGGACCATAGCTGTCTCAAGGATTGAAAAAATCCTTTTTCTCCGGATGCTTGGCGTCCGAGGGATTCGGTCCCGAGTTCGTCGAGAAAAACGGTGACCGAGCCTTCCATGATCAGAAAGGCGGAGTTTCCGTAGTCCCCCTCGCGCACCACGATCTCGTCGTCCGTGTAGCGCATGACGCGCGTGTCGTTCAGGATGATATCGTGAAGGGAGGTCTTCGGCGGAAATTTGGAGGGGTCAATTTTATCGAAAGGCGGTTTGGTGAGCACCCAGTCCACGTCCGCAGCAGTCATGTCGAGATCGAACGGCTCGTCCCAGCGCTGTGGCCTCTCGATGGCCGTGGGAGTCTGTGCCATTGGCCCCTAATTTCTACAACGAGAAATGGTCAGCCTATTTCGCCTAGGCTTGAAAGTAACCGGTCCATGAGTGATCTGGAATCGCCATGTACATGTCAATTTCTTCGGTTTGGAAACACCGGATAAGCATCCTTCAAGCATCCAGCGTCAGGTCTCCGTTGGGAGCAGAAATGCAAGTCAGGCAGGTGCCTGCCTCGGGAGCGGTCCCGGGTTCTTGAATGTAAGTCACCTGCCCCGATTTAATGGCCGTCACGCATGTTCCGCAATTTCCCGCCCGGCAACCCGAATCGATATTCACTCCGTTAGCTAGCGCGAAATCCATAATCGAGCCGCTCGAAGTATCCCAAGGCAGGGTTTTGTTGCTCTTGGCGAAAACGATCTTGTGTTTGGGTCCCGCATCCGCCCCGTCCTTCTCGGTTTCGGCAGGCTCTTTCTTCACGCTGGCGGGGCCAAAGGCCTCGAAGTGGACATGGTTACCGGGCACACCCCATTTCTTGAGACCTTCGGTGAGAGACTTCATCATGGGCGGCGGACCGCAGATATAAAAATCGTAGTTATTCGAGGGAAGGATTCGCTTGAACAAATCCACGCTGACCTGCTCGCCGTGCTGGTAATCCCTTCCTTCAACATCGTTGTCGGTGGGATCGCTGTAGCACACGTTCAGACGGATATTTTCATGTTCCAGGGTGAGATTATGGAGATGTTCCTTGAATATATGGTCCCTCTGGTTGCGCACCCCGAGGAAGAACCAAACCTCGCGATGCGATCTCGATTCGGCAATCGTGTTCAGCATGCTCAGAACCGGCGAGATGCCAATTCCGCCGCCGATGAGAACAATCGGGCTCTGCTGGGACGTATCCAGAAAAAAGTTTCCTCTCGGCGCCTTGACGTCGAGAATGTCGCCTTCGATAAGGGAGTCATGGAAAAAACTCGAGGCCACGCCCGGCGGGAGATCCGGTTTATCCCTCGGGGGGGGGACCTTCTTGATGGAAACGCGGTAGTAATCCGCATGTCCCGAGCTGTCGGATAGAGAATAGCACCGGACAACCTCTTTTTCGGCATCCCGACCCCCTCCTTGGAAATGCAGGTTGAAGGTCAAAAACTGTCCGGGCTTGAAGGAGGGCAGGGGTTTGCCGTCATGGGGAGCGAGATAGAATGAGCAAACGCCGCCACCCTCGGGCACCTTGCGCTGAACGGTGAATTTCCGGTAGCCGGGCCAAGAAAACTCCGAGGACTGGACTTCCTTGAAAACCCCTTTGGCGATATCGACCTGGGTCTCCAGAAGTTCGAGGGCAAGATTTTGCTGGACGCTTTCACGCGAGTAACGGCGAAAGGATGTAACCAACAGGACCAAGACCTGCACCATGACCGCCGCGACGATCACCGCCCCGGCGGCCTGGAAGGCTGCGGGTGTCATGCGCTCCATGCCTCCTTTTCAGATTCGCCTTTTGGTGGAAAACCCACCCTCTCGGACAATCGGCTCATGAAACTCAGGCGATACGTGCCAAATTCCGCCGCTGATCGATCAGAAATGAAATTATGCCGCAACGCTCTTCATTTAGCAAAATACGACCTATTTATCCTTATCAGCGGCCTTGTTGCACAATTCCAACTGTGGTCCGATCCGTGCCATCTTAAATCACGCTTTACCGGATCCGGACGGAATCAGGCATCCCAATGCCCATCATTCAATTCAGCGTGGCACATTTCACCATTACTTCCACATGTTGACTATCAGGCCCTCGAGCGGCGAGGCGCCCGCCAAACAGTGCCTTGAATCGTGAGAAGGCATTCTCCGCGAGACTCTGCCGGGTACACCCGCTTGGCGTTGGTGCATGAATGGCGTCAGCCCTACGCTAGCATCGGCTCGCCCTCCCGATCAATCATGGAGGCTGAGGGGGCGACGCCATGGCCGCAGGGAAGTCGAGCCGAGTCAATCGCAAATACAAGACGAAGTACAGAATC
>PVBE012165301.1_pt1 | contig 12144 bp, 11 predicted proteins | sample 1631181 | NCBI WGS metagenome assembly PVBE01 (sample SAMN08397723, study PRJNA350692) | Marine metagenome, whole genome shotgun sequencing project. | isolation source: water | place: Pacific Ocean | collected 2012-04 | reverse complement strand
CGACATCGACCACGAAAAGTGCGTCGGCTGCCGTGCCTGCATGATGGGCTGCCCCTACAACAACCGCTACTTCAACGAGGAGCGGATGGACTATTTCGGCGAGGCCGGGGCCACGCCATTCGAGGAGGCGCGCGCGGCGCAGCATCAGGACGGCGTGGTGATGAAGTGCAACTTCTGCAGCGACCGGGTGAGTGACGGCAAGGACCCGGCCTGCGTCGCCAACTGCCCGACGGTCGCCCGCTATTTCGGCGACATCGAGGATCCGACCAGCGAGGTCTCGCGCCTGATCAAGGACCGCGACGGCTTCACCCTCCACCCCGAGGTCGGCACCGGCCCCTCGGTCTATTACCTGCCGCCGTGAGGACCAGGACATGACCAGTAGCGCACGATACGACCAGCTGATCGACGATCTCAGGAGCGAGTACCGACCCCAGCGCGAGTGGGCCGAGGGACGCGGCCTGTTCCTGGTGATCGGCCATTTCCTGGTCGGCGTCGCCGCCGGCACGTGGCTGATGGGGCTGGTGTACGACGTCGGTGAGGCATTGCTCGTGGCGTTCGGCGTCGCCTGCCTGGGCGGGCTCGCCCATCTCGGGTTTCTGGGCCGCCCCGAGCGCGCCTGGAAGATGATGACGCGCACCGCTACGTCATGGATCGCGCGCGGCTTCTGGGGCCTCAGCCTGTTCCTCGTCGGCGCGTTCCTCTATCTGGTGCCGGGGCTGTGGGCGAGCGCGCCATGGGGCGAGGGCTCGTTCCTGGCGACGGTGGGCTATGTCTTGGCGATCATCGGCATGGTGGTCCTGATCGTCTACATGGGCTTCGTCTATACATCGTCGAAAGGCATTCCGTTCTGGAACTCGCCGCTGCATCCGGCGCTTTACATCGCCTATGCCGGGCGCGGCGGCATCGCCGCGCTGTTGATCGTCATGGCCGCCGGCGGCCGCCCCATCGAGGCGGGCTCGGCGCTGCTGGCGGTATGGTTGACGATTACCGCCGTGGTCGCGGTGCTGTGGCTCCTGGAGCTCCAGGGCGCCGCCACCGGCGGCAACACGGCGGCGCGGCGCTCGGTGCGCGAGCTTCTGGCCGGGCGCGTCGCGCTTTACTTCTACGGCGGCATTCTGTTAATCGGTCTCGTAGTGCCGGCGATCCTGGTGGCTGGCATCGCGGCGCCGCTGTCCCAGGCGACACTCGCCGCCATCGGCCTCGCCTCGGTGATCGGCGACTTCTTCATGAAGTACTCCTCGATCCGGGCGGGGGTCTATCTTCCGCTGCGGGCGCGGCACTTCAGTAAGTGATTCCAGGACAACGGTTTGGAACGGGCGAACCGGCGCCTTGATCGGCGTCGTTCGCGGTAATTTGGGAGTAAGGCATGGAAAGAGTGGGATTGGCCCTCGGCTACGGAAAGTTCACCAACGCGCGTGAGATGGCGGCCTTCATGGCCGACGCGGAAGGGCGCGGCTACGAGATGGGGTTTTTCTCGGAAACCATCGAGCTGATGCGTGATTCGGTCACCTCGCTCGCGGCGATCGGTCTCGCCACCGAGAAGCTGATCATGGGCTCGACCCAGATCGTGAGGTTGCGCAGCCCCGTGGTCATGGCGCAGTCGTTGGCTACCCTGGACGAGCTTGCGGGCGGGCGAATGACCCTTGCCCCCGGCGCCTGCACCAAGAGCCATTCCAGGGTCTATTCCCTGGATCACGTCGATCCGCCGCTGGCGCTGAAGGAATGGGTCGAGTCGATACGGCTGATTCTCACCGGCGAGAAGATTTCATACGACGGCGAGGTGGTTAAGCTGGACAATGTCGGGCTCGGCTGGGAGCCGCTCCGCAAGTCGATCCCGCTCCACATTCCGGCGACGTCCACGACCGGTTTGCGCGTGGCCGGTGAGATTGGCGACGGTGTCATCCTGAACGCCATCTGCTCGCCCGAGTACACCAGGAACGCCCTCAATATCATCAGGGAGTCGGCCGAGGCGGCAGGACGGGATTTCTCGAATTTCGAGGTCGCCCAGATCATCAATTGTTCGATAGAGGACGATCACCAGACGGCGCTCGATGCCATCCGATGGGAGGTGGCGACGAAGCTCGACCCTGTCCAGATTCCGTTTATCGCGCGCCCTAAGATCAGGGTGGGAGAGCCGTACATCAGATTGGAGGATATTCCGATCTTCGAGGCCGCCCATGCCGAGGGTGGCATGGAGGCGCTGATCAAGGCCGTTCCGGATTCCTACGTCGAGGGAATGACCGCCAGCGGAACCCCGGACGAGGTCAAGGCCAGGGTTCAGGAGTACCGCGACGCCGGCGTCAAGATTCCCCTGCTCCGGCCGGCCGCCGCGCACCAGACCCAACGCCTGCTGGAGCTATTTTCGCAGTAGTCGGAGAGTCCGCCCGGTCGCAATCAGCTGAGGCTCAGGCCGCCGTCGATGATCAGGGTCTGTCCGGTCACGAAGTCGCTGCCGGTCACCAGGCTGGCGATCGCCTCGGCCACGTCCTCGGTCGTGGCAATCCGGCCCAACGGGAAGTTCGCCGACGCCCGCGCGATGGTTTGGTCGTAATCGTCGCCGAAATGATCTTTCATCCATTTGGTGTCGGTAAACGCCGGTGCGACCGCGTTGACGCGCACGTCCGGCGCCAGCGCGACCGCGAGCGCGCGGGTCAGATAGATCAGCGCCGCCTTCGCCGTGCCGTAGGCGATCGAGGACAGCGTCGACGGCGCGAGAACGCCCGAGATGGACGAGACGTTGACGACCGCGCCGTGCGCCTCGGAAAGGAGCGCCGCCGCGGCGCGGGTGCAACGGAACGCGCCCTTCACGTTGACGTCGAGGATCTCGTCCCACATGGCATCGGTCAGCCCCTCCAGGTCGCTGATCGGAACCCAGTGGGTCACGCCGGCGTTGTTCACCAGCACGTCGAGCCGCCCGAAATGCTCGCCCGCCTGGAGCATCATCCGGCGCACCTGATCGTCGTCCGTCAGGTCGGCGTACACGCACATGGCCTCGACGCCCAACCGGCCCACCTCGGCCGCGACGTCTTCGGCCTGCTCCTTGGCCGAGCGGTAGTTGATGACGACGCCGGCCACGCCCGAGCGAGCCAGATGTAGGACCGTCGCTTCGCCTATGCCTGTCGCGCCGCCGGTGACCAGCGCTATCTTACCGTCGAGTTTCATGATCGTATTCCTGACTATCGCTATTCGTCACTGTCGGTTTCGAGGGCGTCGCGGACCCGCAGGATCTCGGCCGCTACGGCGATGGCGATATCGGCCGGTTGGCGGCCCGAGATGCCCTCCACGCCGATCGGGCAGACGAGGCGGTCGAGGGCTTCGGCGGGCAGGCCGAGACCCAACCAGCGCTTCTCGAATTGAGCGCGCTTGCCGGCCGAGCCGATCAGTCCGCAGTACCGGAAGTCGCCGCGGCGCAACACGTTTTCGGCGATCGCGTAATCGAGCGCATGGCTGTGCGATACGATGACGACGAATGCGCCGGCGGGCAAGTCGCGCACTTGATCCGCCGGGTCCTCGGTGGCGATGACGCGAAGGCCCAGCGGGGTCTCGTCGGGGAACAGCTCCGGTCGGTCATCGACCCACGTGATCCGGAGATCGGGATGCGATCCCATCACCCGGGCGATCGCCGTGCCCACGTGGCCGGCGCCGAACAGAATTAGATCGATTTCGCCGCCGGAAAATATCGAATCGATGAACAGCTTCACGCCGTCATGGGCATCGAGGCGCGACGTCCGATCGGCCCGTCGCGCCGCTTCCGTCGCCGCCTGATCGAGCGCGGCGGAGCCGAGCGATCCCTGCCGGTCGGTCGCCGTGACCACGAGCTTGGCCCCGGTGTCGAGGCGGCTGACGAGCATCGGTCGGGCGCCGTTCTCTCGGGTCTGGGTGGCGGCGGTCAGCCACTCGCCGTTGGCCCGGTGGATCCGGTCGAAGACCAGTGTCAGGCGGCCGCCGCAGGCCTGGCCGAGACCCGATGCCTCCGTGAGGTCATGCAACGCGATGATCTCGTCCCCGACCAGCATGTCGCGTGCCATTCGTGTCGCCCGGTGCTCGATCTTTCCACCGCCCACTGTCCCGAACAGGTCGTCCGCCGTGACCAGCATTCTTGTACCGGCCGCGCGCGGCGACGATCCCTGGACTTCGGCCACGGTGACGAGGACCGCGGTTTCGTCCTTTTCAAGTCGGGACTGCAACTCGGCGGTCCAGTCGCTCATTCGAGCGTTCCTCTCAAAGCGCTTTCTTAATACCCGTCCACGGAGGCCACGAAGAATCGGGCTTTCAAGGCGACAGCGGAAATTCGTCGATGGAATGTAGCGAAAACCGCGATTCGTTCCTCAGACCTCTTTCTTCGACAAATACCAGTCGGTGTAGTCGTATCCGGCGCTTTCGCGGGCCTCGGCTTCCTCGGCCGTCGCCGGCGGCGGCACGATGACCTTGTCGCCCGGCTGCCAGCCCTCGGGCGTTGCGACGCCGTGCTGGTCGCTGGTCTGCAGCGCGGCCAGCAATCTCAAGAGCTCGTCGATCGAGCGACCGGTTGTCATCGGGTAGTAGACCATGGCGCGCACGATGCCGTCGGGATCGATGACGAACGTCGCGCGGACCGTCGAGACCTCGCTCTCCGGGCTCTGGATCATGCCGTAATCGTGCGCCACTTTCTTCGAGACATCGGCGATGACCGGAAACGGGATGTCGATCCCAAAATTCTCCTTGATGTTTCGGATCCAGGCGAGGTGCGCGAACGTGCTGTCGATCGAAAGGCCGAGCAATTCACAGCCCAGCGCCTGGAACCGGTCGTTGGATTTGGCGAACGCCACGAACTCGGTCGTGCAGACCGGTGTGAAGTCGGCCGGATGGGAGAACAGGATCAGCCACTTCCCCTCGTAGTCGCTGAGCTTGCGCTCACCGTGGGTCGTCGTCGCCCGGAAGTCGGGGGCGGGATCGTTGATCCGTGGAAGATGGACCGAGAAATAGCTATCCATTGTCTCCTCCAGCCATCTTTGACGATGTCTAGCCGTGCGCCGATCTCTAGCCGTGCATGGTCAGGCCGCCCGATATGCTGATCACCTGGCCTGTAATGTACGACGCCTCATCGCTGCACAACAGTGCGACCATGCCGGCGTGGTCCTCGGGCTGGCCCAGCCGGCGCATTGGGATCGCGCGGATCAGCGCCTCGCTCAACTTGGGATTAGCCTCGGCCTGGATCTCCTGGTAGAGCGGCGTGTCGGTCGGGCCCGGGCTCACCACGTTGAGCACGATCCCCTTGCGCGCCATCTCGCGGGCGACGGATTTGGTGAACGCGATGACGCCGCCCTTGCAGGCGGCGTAGACCGACTCGCCCGATGACCCGACGCGCCCGGCATCGGACGCCAGGCTGACGACCCGTCCGGCGCCGCGCTCTACCATTCCGGGAAGAACGACGCGGCACATGTTGACCGGCCCACAGAGGTTGATGTCGATTATCTTGCGCCACAGATCGGGATCGGTGTCCAGGAACGGCACCACCTTGTCCCAGCCGACGCAATTGACCAGTGCGTCGGCCGGCCCGATCCGGCTCTCGAACTCGGCGACGCGCTGTTCGCACTGTCCGTAGTCGCTGACGTCGAGGGTGAAGGCTTCACTGCTGCCCGCAGCACCCGATATCAGCTCGATCGTTTCCTTGGCGCCATCGGGGTTGAGGTCGAACAACCCGACATTGGCGCCTTCTTCCGCCAAGCGGACGCAAATCGCTCGTCCGATTCCGCTACCGCCGCCGGTCACGATGATGTTCTTGCCGTTCAATCCTCGCATCGATTCTGTTCCTCCTTCGCATGCGTCCATTGCGCGAGAACGGGTAAGTCGCCGGCCATGGCGAATTCGAGAGGCCGACGGAGGCCGATCATCGATCCGGCCCGACCGTTCCTATCATCCGACCTCCAAGGTTGATGCGCCTGGCGGCCGACGCTATTGATGCAGGTCAATTTGGCGAATTTGGATCGCCATAAACCGTACAATCGCGACGACCGACCGGTACCATGGACAGTCGAGCGAACCATGAAAGCGGCCAATACCGAAATTCTTGATTCAGATCAATGGCGCGATCGGCCGGCCGCACCAGCCTTGGAGCCACGCGTGACGATGGGAGAGCCGCATGATCCTGACCGAACAGCATGAGATGATCCGCGAGACCGCGCACCGGTTCGCCGCTGACCGGCTCGCGCCCCACGCGGCCGAATGGGACCGAACCGGAAGCTTTCCGGCCGAGATCTTCGCCGCCATGGGCGAGCTGGGGCTGCTCGGCATATTCGTTCCGCCCGAGCTCGGCGGCGTCGGCGGGGATCACATGAGCCTCGCCGTCGCGCTCGAGGAGATCGCCGCCGGCAACGCGGCATGCGCCACCGTTATGAGCGGGCACAACTCGGTCGGATGCATGCCCGTCCTGGCGTTCGGCACCGAGGCCCAAAAACAACGGTTTCTGCCTCCGATGGCGCGAGGCGAGATGCTGTCGGCGTTTTGCCTGACCGAGCCCCAGGGCGGCTCCGATGCCGGGAACATCCGTACGCGTGCGACGAGATCGGGCGAGCGATACCTGATCAACGGCACTAAGCAGTTCGTCACCAGCGGCTCGATCGCGGATGTCGCGCTGGTCTTCGCGGTCACCGACCCGTCCGCCGGTAAGCGCGGCATCTCGGCCTTCCTGATCCCCACCGACACGCCCGGTTATAACGTCGTCCGGGTCGAGGACAAGATGGGCCTCAGGGCGTCCGACACATGCCAGATCGCGTTCGACGACCTCGAGATCGGCGTCGAGAATCGCCTCGGCGAGGAAGGCGAGGGATACCGAATCGCGTTGTCGAATCTCGAGGGCGGGCGCATCGGCATCGCCGCGCAATGCGTCGGTATCGCCCGCGCCGCGCTCGAGGCGGCGCTCGCCTATGCCGCGGAACGCGAGACCTTCGGCAAGCCCATCATCGAACACCAGGCGGTGGGTTTTCGCTTGGCCCGGATGGCGACGGCGGTCGAGACCGCGCGGCATATGGTGCACCACGCGGCGAGCTTGCGCGATGCCGGCCAAGCGTGCCTTAAAGAGGCGTGCATGGCCAAGCTGAACGCCTCCGAGACAGCCGAACAAGTATGCCGTGACGCCATTCAGACGCTGGGTGGGTACGGCTATCTGACGGATTTTCCGCTCGAGCGTCTCTATCGCGACGCGCGTGTCGGCAGCATCTACGAGGGCACCAACGATATTCAGTGCATGGTGATCATCCGCGAGCTCGCAGGCTCCTAGCCGATAATTCCGTGAAGCCGGGAATCCATGGTTCGGAAGTGATTCATGAACCAGGCCTCTAGACGCTCGGTCAGGACGTCGCGGTATTCCGCGTGGTCGGCGACGTCGAAGTCGTCCATGACGTCGCGAATGTCATCCAGTAGAGATTCGTGGTCGGCCTTGTGGGCGTCGTACTCGTCATAGCCGGCGGTCCGCATGATCAGCTCCTCCAGCGCGAAATGACTGGAGATCCGACCGTGAAGCTCGCCGAAGAAATCGAGGACCGCCGACTTGTGATGATCGGATTCGATGCGCTCGTAAAGCTCGTTGATCAGCTTGATCAGTTCGCGGTGCTCATGATCGATCGACCCGACCCCCGTGGCAAATTCGTCTCTCCATTCGATCAGTGCCATGAACCTGCCCTTCCGTCGATCACTTGAACAGGAATCCGCCGGCGTTCGCACGGAAATCGATCACCAGGCGTTGGCGCGGCGCCAAGTCGATGTCGGCGGTGCGCTCGTGATCGAACCCTTCGCTTCTCGCGCTGTCCCGTAGGCGCGCGGTCAGCCGATGGCGGCCGGTGGGCAGTGAAAAGCGCTCATAGACGCGCGACGGCGAATCACCCGCCAAGCCACCCGGCGGAACCGTGCGATGGAACAGGCGCCGTCCGTCGATCTCGATCTCGATAGTCACCGGCAACCGCTCGCGCGGGCAGACGGTCTTCCTCCGCATGTTCGCCGCGGTCGTCGAGGACGCCTCGACGCGGGCATCGTGGGTCAAGTTGCGCGGTCACGGCGGGCTGGTGCGCGCGGGCTGGGACGAGGTCACCGAGATCATCGCCGCCGCCAACGCGTACACGGCGAAGACCCACGGTCCCGACCGCATCATGGGGTTCTCGCCGATCCCGGCCATGTCGATGGTATCCTATGCCGCCGGCTCGCGTTATCTGTCGCTCCTGGGCGGCGTCTGCATGTCGTTCTACGACTGGTACTGCGACCTGCCGCCGGCGTCGCCGCAGACCTGGGGCGAGCAGACCGACGTGCCCGAATCGGCCGACTGGTATAATTCGGGCTTCCTCATGCTGTGGGGCTCGAACGTGCCGCAGACGCGCACGCCCGACGCCCATTTCTATACCGAGGCGCGCTACCGCGGCGCCAAGAGCGTCGTCGTCTCGCCCGACTATAGCGAGGCCGCCAAGTTCTCCGACATGTGGCTGCCCGCCAAGCAGGGCACCGACGCGGCGCTGGCGATGGCGCTCGGCCATGTCATTCTGCGCGAGTTCCGCCTCGATCGGAAGGCGGAGTATTTCGAGGATTACTGCCGCCGCTACACCGACATGCCGATGCTGGTGCGTCTCGTGGAGCGCGACGGCAACTATGTGCCGGACCGCATGGTGCGCTCCTCAGAATTTGCCGACGGCCTGGGCCAGGAAAACAATCCCGAGTGGAAGACCGTCGCCCTCGACGCGGCGACCGGCGAAGCCGTGGTTCCGCTCGGCTCGGTCGGCTTCCGCTGGGGCGAGCAGGGCAAGTGGAATCTCGAGCCCAAGGACGCCGAGGGCGCGGTCGTCGAGCTCGCGCTGTCGCTGATCGGCGACGGCGACCACGACGAGGTCGCCGAGGTTGGCTTTCCCTATTTCGGCAATCGCGAGCACGACCACTTCAAGGGCACCGATCATCCCGACGTGCTGTTTCGCCGGGTCCCCGCCAAGCGCGTCGCGCTGGCCGACGGCGAGGTGCTCGTCGCAACCGTATTCGACCTGTTCGTCGCCAATTACGGCCTCGACCGCGGGCTCGGCGGCGACCACGTGGCGGCCTCGTTCGACGACGACGTGCCCTACACACCGGCCTGGGCCGAGCGCATCACCGAGTTGCCGCGCGACCAGATCATCACCGTCGCGCGCGAGTTCGCGCTCAACGCAGAGAAGACCCAAGGCAAGTCCATGGTGATCCTCGGCGCCGGGCTGAACCATTGGTACCACATGGACATGAACTACCGCGGCATCATCAACATGTTGGTGATGTGCGGGTGCGTCGGCCAGTCGGGCGGTGGCTGGTCGCACTATGTCGGCCAGGAGAAGCTGCGCCCGCAGACCGGCTGGCAGCCGCTCGCCTTCGCGCTCGACTGGAACCGTCCGCCGCGCCAGATGAACTCGACCTCGTTCTTCTACGCCCACACCGACCAGTGGCGCTACGAGACGCTGGAGGTTTCCGAGATTATCTCGCCGACCGCGCCAGAGGGGCCGTGGGACGGCGCGCTGATCGACTACAACGTCCAGGCCGAACGCATGGGCTGGCTGCCGTCCGCGCCGCAGCTCCGAACCAACCCGCTGGAGATCGCCAAGGCGGCCGAGGCCGCCGGCAAGGAGGTCAAGGACTACGTCCCCGAGGCGCTGCAATCGGGTGATTTGCAGATGTCGTGCGAGGACCCCGACGACCCGGCCAACTGGCCGCGCAACATGTTCGTCTGGCGCTCCAACCTGCTGGGCTCGTCGGGCAAGGGCCACGAGTATTTCCTCAAACACCTGCTCGGCACGTCGCATGGCGTTCAGGGCAAGGATCTCGGCGAGACCGGTCGGCAGAAACCGAACGAGGTCGCCTGGCACGACGAGGCGCCGGAAGGCAAGCTCGACCTGCTGGTCACTCTCGACTTCCGCATGTCGACCACCTGCGTCTATTCCGACATCGTTCTGCCGACCGCCACCTGGTACGAGAAGAACGATCTCAATACCTCGGACATGCACCCCTTCATCCATCCGTTGACCGCCGCGGTCGACCCGGTGTGGGAGAGCAAGAGCGACTGGGAGATCTATAAGGCGATCGCCAAGAAGTTCTCCGAAGTGGCGCCCGAGGTGCTGGGTGTCGAGAAAGACGTCGTCCTGTTGCCGATCCAGCACGATACGCCGGGCGAGATCGCCCAGGCGTTCGACGTCAAGGATTGGAAGCGGGGCGAGGTCGCGCCGCTGCCCGGCAAGACCATGCCGCAGGTCGTCGAGGTCGAGCGGGACTACCCCAACGTCTACAAGCGCTTCACCGCGCTCGGCCCGCTGATGACCAATCTCGGCAACGCCGGCAAGGGTATCGCCTGGAACACCGAGCACGAGGTCGAGAGCCTCAAGCAGCTCAACGGCGAGGTTGCCGAGGACGGGCCGACCAAGGGCTTGGCCCGCATCGAGTCCGATATCGACGCGACCGAAGTCATCCTCATGCTGGCGCCCGAGACCAACGGCGAGGTGGCGGTCAAGGCGTGGCAGTCCTTGGGCAAGGCGACCGGGCGCGACCACGCCCATCTGGCGCTGCCCAAGGAGGACGAGAAGATCCGCTTCCGCGACGTGGTCGCGCAGCCGCGCAAGATCATCTCGTCGCCGATCTGGTCGGGGATCGAATCGGAGAAGGTCTGCTACAACGCCGGCTATACCAATGTCCACGAGCTGATTCCGTGGCGTACCCTGACCGGCCGCCAGCAGCTCTACCAGGACCATCTGTGGATGCGCGCCTTCGGCGAGGCGCTGTGCGTCTACCGCCCGCCGGTCGACACCAAGACGGTCAAGCCGGTCATCGAGGAGAAGGCGAACGGCAACCCGCAGCTGGTGCTCAACTTCATCACGCCGCATCAGAAGTGGGGCATCCACTCGACCTATACCGACAATTTGTTGATGCTGACGCTGTCGCGCGGCGGCCCGATCGTGTGGATCTCCGAGATCGACGCGGAGAAGGCCGGCATAGACGACAACGACTGGGTCGAGGCCTACAACACCAACGGTGCGCTGGTCGCCCGCGTGGTGGTGTCGCAGCGCATCCGCGAGGGCACCCTGTTCATGTATCACGCCCAGGAGAAGATCGTGAACGTGCCTGGCTCGGAAGTCACCGGCCAGCGCGGCGGCATCCACAACTCGGTAACCCGCGCGGTGGTCAAGCCGACCCACATGATCGGCGGCTACGCGCAGCAGTCCTACGGCTTCAACTACTATGGAACCGTGGGCTCCAACCGCGATGAATTCGTCATCGTTCGCAAGCAGGCGGAGGTCGACTGGCTCGAAGGCCCACCCCGCTCCATGGGGGAGGCCGCCGAATGAAGATCCGCGCCCAAATCGGCATGGTGCTGAATCTCGACAAGTGCATCGGCTGCCATACCTGCTCGGTCACCTGCAAGAACGTGTGGACGACCCGCGAGGGGGTGGAATACGCGTGGTTCAATAACGTCGAGACCAAGCCGAGCCGTTCACCTTCGATTACGAACACCTGCAGACGGCGGACGAATCGCGGGCGATGCCGACGGCCAGGCCGCGCTCGCTGATCGACGGCGAGCGCATGGAAAAGATCGATTGGGGGCCGAACTGGGAGGAGATCCTGGGCGGTAAGTTCGCCGATCGGTCGGTCGACAGCAACTTCGACGGCATCGAGAAGGAGATCTACGGCGAATTCGAAAATACCTTCATGATGTACCTGCCGCGGCTGTGTGAGCACTGTCTCAACCCGACCTGCGTCGCCGCTTGTCCGTCGGGGGCGATCTACAAGCGCGAGGAAGACGGCATCGTCCTGATCGATCAGGAGAAGTGCCGCGGCTGGCGCATGTGCGTCTCGGGCTGTCCCTACAAGAAGATCTATTACAACTGGTCGTCCGGCAAATCCGAGAAGTGCACATTCTGCTATCCGCGCATCGAATCCGGTCAGCCGACGGTGTGCTCGGAGACCTGCGTCGGGCGTATTCGCTATCTCGGCGTGGTGCTGTACGACGCCGATCGCATCGCCGAGGCCGCTGCGGCGCCGGACACGGAGGACCTTTACGAGGCGCAGCTTTCGATTTTTCTCGATCCCAACGACCCCGAAATCCAGGCCCAAGCCCGGCGCGACGGCGTTCCCGAGGCGTGGCTCGATTCGGCGCAGCGCTCGCCGGTGTGGAAGATG
>PVBE011406912.1_pt1 | contig 12144 bp, 11 predicted proteins | sample 1631181 | NCBI WGS metagenome assembly PVBE01 (sample SAMN08397723, study PRJNA350692) | Marine metagenome, whole genome shotgun sequencing project. | isolation source: water | place: Pacific Ocean | collected 2012-04 | reverse complement strand
GAGGAAGGAGGGGGTCCTGGTTACATCCCTCACATATTCTGCCACCTCGGGGCGCTTCCAACCCTCTTTATATCGCTCCCAAATCTCCGCCAAGCCGTGCTTCCTGACGTCCCCGCAAACGAAAGGCATGGAGTCCAGGAGCTTCACCTTTCCATCACACAAGCAGTGCGGGGAGCAGCAACGCGTTCGTCGGAATCCCCACCAGCGAGACCCGTCCGAAGTGGAAGGCCACCAGGGGCAGCGTGGCCGCGGTGGCCGCGATGGTCATGGCGACCGTATCCGTCACCAGGACCAGGATGGGAGGCCGCGGTTCATCCGGCATGCGAACGCGCCCGTAGACCGTTCCAAGAACACGGTTTACCGGTTCGACCAGAAACGCGATGCCGGCCATGGCCGCGAAGCTGAGCTGAAACGAGACGCTCCAGAGCACGTCGGGGTTAACCGCGACCATCACCGCGGCGGCCAGGCCCAGCGCGGGCAGTGTGCTGCGTGGCCTCCCCAGAAGGACTGCGGCCAGGTACACGCTGCCCATGATGGCGGCCCTGGTCACCGACGGCGACATGCCGGAGATAAGGGCGTAGAGCCAGATAAGTAGGAGTGGCAGGACCAGGTACGCCTGCCGGCGGCGGCCCAACAGCCACTGGCCGACCGCCAGGCCGATTCCCAGGAGGATGCTCAGGTGAAGGCCCGAGATCGCCAGGACATGAGATGTCCCGGTCTCGCGGAAGTCATCGACCATGTCCTCGGGCAGGCCTTCGCCATCGGACATGAGAGTGGCATCCGGAAAGTTCATCACGGAAAAAACGCCCTGACGGGCCAGATAGGCGGGGTAGTCGAACTCCTCCAGCGACGGCGGCGCCTCGACGGCTCCCGCCAGTAACAGGCGGTCACCGTACCGGAAGTAGGGTCTTTCCCGTAGGTCTACAAGCTCGGCGGTCTCCCGAAGCGTTACCAGCAGGGCGCCCGACGTGTTCGTCCACACCTCGCCGGTCCTTATGCCGTCCACCCGCAACCTGAGCCGGGTCGCCGTACCCGCCACCTCCGGGTCGCGAGACACGACGCCCTGTAGCTCTATAGTGCCCCGGCCGTGGTAGGCGGCTAGCTCCGAGTCCCGATCGCCGGTAAAAAACTCCACCCGCAGCATCGCCAGCAGGACCAGGGCCACAAGAATCGCGGGCCTGGCGAAACGCCGCAGGGGAGTTAGGACCGCCGACAACAGAAGCCACGCGACCAGGAAGAGGCCGAGGGCGGGCGCAGGCGCGTCGAAGAGAGAGGTCGGCCAGGTAGGTGCCCGTTATCCAGGCTGCGGCGACCAGTACGAGGATCATGGAGGGGTAGCGTCGTCTATTCTGCCGGTGGCTGGACCACCGGTGTGGCGCCGTTGCCGGGCGGGTACACGAGCCGCCGTACAGGGTAGTTGATGTCGATCCCTTCCTCGGCGAACCGGGCGTGGATGCGCTTGATTACCTGGCTCTTCACCAGGAAGCTGCCAATCCTGTCTTTGGCCTGGAGGAACACGAAGAAGTCGATATTGGAATCGCCGAACTCGGAGAACCCGATGAAGGGCTCGGTCGACTTCACCACCTCATCCGATTCCTGGATCACCTGGTTGGTCACCTCCAGGACGACCCTCTCCACGTGGGCCAGGTCCGACTCGTAGCTCACACCGCATGTGACTATCACGTTCATGGCGGGTGTCGGGCTGTAGTAGTTGGTGACGATGCTGTCCACCATCTTGGAGTTGGGAATAATGACCAGGTTGTTGAACCGGCTGCGGATCTTGGTGCTGCGCCAGCCCACCTCCACCACATACCCGGACGGGCCTCCATCCAGCTCGATGAAGTCGCCTATCTTCACCTCGCCTTCGGTGACCACGAAGGTGCCGGCAAAGAAGTTGCCCAGCGGGGCTTGAACGGCCAGGGCCACAGCCAGACCCCCGATACCGAAACCGGCCAGCAGCGGGCTGATGGAGACGTTCAGGCTGTCCAGGGCGATCATCGCTGCCACCCCGTATATAATGACGGGGAGCATCCGTCTGACCGGTGGGAGCAGCTTTGTCTCCAGGGCTGTGCCGGTACGGGTCGCTATGGTCCGGATATACCACGCCATCAGCACCTGGGTCAGGTGGGAGGCCAGGTAGGCGACCTCGGCGATTACGACCACGATCCATGCCCCGCGGGCCCACTTGTCCATTCCGTCCAGGACGTCGTACCTGGAACTGGTCAGCTCAGTGAGGACCAGGAAACCCAGGAAGAGCCCCAAGATGGCGAAGAGCAAGACCAGGGGGCCTTTGACGGTCGCCAGGACATGGGTATCCAGTGCATCCGGGGCGGTCCTCTTGCGGTGTCTCAGGATGAACCCCATTATGACCTGGACGATGGTCGCCGCCAGCAACATGGCGCCGAACACGCCCAACGCGAACAGCGGGCCCCAGAGTTCAGACTCTTTTATAAAATCGGGTGGCATCCTCGCCCTCCACTAGGTAATTGCGACAGTATTGAATTATGATCGCGGGTTGCCCCGGCGGGTACATCAGCGCGCCTCCACGAGGTCGCGGATCGCCTCGAGTGTGGCGGCTCCAATGCCGTTTACCTCCAGGAGTCCGTCCGCGCTGGAAAAGGGACCGTTGGCCTCTCGGAAGCTAATGATCGCCCTGGCCTTGACCTCGCCGATGCCGGGCAGGCGCTTCAGCAGCTCCTCGTCCGCCGAATTGATGTCGATCGCGTCGGACTGGGCCCCGGGCGGCTGTGGTGCTGGGGCCTCGCCGATCCTCGGTGACGCCGCCGGCGGCCTCGACCAGGCCGGCCACCCGGTCTCCCTCCTCAACCGTGAACACGCCGGGAGACCTAACGGCGCCGCTGACATATGCCGTGACCTCGGCGGCCGGAGTTGCCGTTGGGAAGATTATCTCCATACCACTGTCGGAGGAGTCGTTGATCAGGAGGTAAAACCCGCCGGACACGGCCGCAAGCACCGCCACCACAGCGGCTATCATAGAGAGGCGCGTCATCACCGAACCCCCGAGCCACGGTCACCAGACGCAATCAAAGGAGTAGAGCGGTCAGCCGCCGGGACGCGAATTGCCAGCGCCGGTGCACGCATAAAAACAGGTGTTAGCGAGAATATAGGCTTGGTGCCGAGGCGGTGTCAACGACTCTTTAGACCCTTTGCCGGTCAATATCGCCGTTCACCCACTCCCGGCCGTCGTTGGAGTCCGGCCGTGCTCAGAGGCCTGACACCACCTGGCGGCGATGTCAAACCCTTGCCTAGACGGAGCACCCGCCCTCCGGTAGGCGGTCCTCACACCACCCTCTCGCACTCAACGTCACTCACAGGGCGAGAAAGAGCAGCAACAGGTTGTTGATCACGGCGGCCTGTGCGGCGATGGCGTAGGGCACCAGCACCGCCACGTAGGCGGTCCGCGCGAGTCCATCCAGGCCAAACCTGTGGTAGTACAGTCGGGCGGTGACGGCGATTACGCAGAGGAGGCCCACTGCCACCGCGTCCATGATGTACAACCCGTTAAATCCTCCCCTCTTGAGCGCCCAGGCGGCCAAGAGCCCGCTCTCGTAGAAACGGTCTGTGCCGGCGAACTCCAGGAGGAAGTATGTACTTATGTGGTCCAGTGCGGCCATTAGCGCCACAAGGGGGATCAGCCACTCATCTCGCCAAGGCCAGATGAGTTTTGACCATCGGCCGATGGTCGGTTCCGGCCACGGCTTTCCTTCCGTCCCCTCGGGATTTGGCCGTGGATACGAATACCGCGAGGAATCGGCGCATCGACAATGCCTAACTAAGACCACAAGAAGGGTTGCCCGGAGAGCAACGCCGCCGTGTAGTGCTGTGCAGATTACTTTAGTAGTCCGGGAAACGGACTGGTCGTTGCCGTAGGGCGTCCCATCGAGTCACTCGTTAAACCGGCGACGACAGCCGTTTGCGGACCCATGATGGCGAGGCCATCGTACCGGAGGCCGGGGCTTCCCAACCATCGCCCATTTGGATGACTTTGGGGTGAATGTTCCAGGCATCCGGCGCCTTCCTTGACCGCTCTCCGAGCGCGTACCTATAATGAACCGATATGTCTGCACAAAGTCTCCCATGGGACAGCCGATGAGCGACGGCACCACCGTCGAAGATGTCAAAACCAGGGCCCTGGCGGACCTGGATTCCGCCGGTAGCCTGGACCGGCTCGAAGAGTTGCGCATCGCTTATCTCGGACGCCGGGGCGAGCTGACGCAAATCCTGCGCGGTCTTGGCGCCCTGTCACCCGAGGAACGGCGCACGACAGGGGCGGAGGCCAACCAGGCCAAACGGTTGCTGGAGGAGCGTCTCACTGGGAGAGAGCAGGCCCTGAAGGACGCCGAGGTCTCGAGCCTGCTGGAGCGGGACAGTATTGACGTCACCCTGCCGGGCTGGCCGGTGCCGGCCGGTGGACTGCACCCCACCACGCGGACTGTTCGCGAGATCTGCGACACATTCGTGGCCATGGGCTTCCAGGTGGTGGAAGGGCCGGACGTCGAGTGGGACCGCTACAACTTCGAGATGCTCAACATTCCCAGGCATCATCCGGCCCGGGACATGTTCAATACCCTCTGGATAGATTACACGGACGACAACGGCGACCGGCCCATGCTCCTTCGGACCCACACCTCGCCCATGCAGGCGCGAATCATGGAGAAGACCGAGCCGCCGGTGCGTGTGGTGGTCCCGGGCAAGGTTTTCCGGTACGAGGCCACCGACGCCACCCACGAGTGGCACTTCCACCAGGTGGAGGGTCTGGCCGTCGACCGGGGCATCACCCTGGCCGACCTCAAGGGCACGCTGTACGAGTTCGCCAGACACCTGTTCGGCCAGGACCGCAAGGCCCGCTTCCGCTGCGACTACTTCCCGTTTGTCGAGCCCGGCGTGGAGATGGCCATCGACTGCTTCGCCTGCGACGGCAAGGGGTGTCGTGTCTGCGGCCGGACCGGGTGGATCGAGATAATGGGCGCGGGCATGGTCCATCCCAAGGTGCTGGAGGGCGTGGGTTACGACCCGGCCGTCTACACCGGGTTCGCCTTCGGCATGGGGGTGGAACGCATCGCCATGCTCAAGCACGGCATCGAGGACATACGCTTGTTCTACGCCAACGACCTGCGCTTCCTGAGGCAGTTCTAACCAACCTGACGACGAGCGCCGGCCAGGCCATAGCCGGCGACACTGAGTACGATCACCAAAATAGAGGCCGTAGATGAAAGTCCCTCTTTCCTGGCTGAAACGATACGTCCCCATTACGCTCTCCCCCGACGAGCTGGCCCACCGGCTGACCATGGCCGGAGTCGAGGTCGGCGGGATCGAGCAGCAGGGCGCCGACTGGGACCGGGACAAGGTCCTGGTGGGACGGGTGCTCAAGGTCGACAGACACCCCAACGCGGACCGACTGACACTACCCACCGTGGAGCTCGGAGACGGCGAGGAGATCACCGTCGTCTGCGGCGCGCCCAATGTGGCCGCCGGACAAAAAATCGCGTTCGCCAGGGAGGGCGCGAGGCTGGTCAACCCTCACTCGGGCAAGGTGGAGCCGCTGAAGGCGGCGAAGATCAGGGGCGTTGTTTCCTCCGGGATGGTCTGCTCCGCCCTGGAATTGGGGCTGGGAGATGACCACGAGGGCATTCTGGTACTAGACGACGACGTGCCCGTGGGAACGCCGCTGGTGGACTACCTCGGCGACGCTGTGCTCGATATCGAGGTAACCCCGAACCGGCCCGATTGCCTGTCGGTCCTGGGGATAGCCCACGAGGTAGCGGCGCTCACCGGCGAGACGGTGACCGAGCCGGACCTGTCCTATCCCGAGGATGGCCCGCTCTTTGACGAAGAGGTCACGATAGAAATAGCCGATCCGGACCTGTGCTACCGCTACACCGCCAGCCTGGTGACCGGCATCGAGATCGGCCCGTCGCCGCGGTGGATGCAGGACGCGTTGGTCCGCGCAGGCCAGCGCCCCATCAACAACGTGGTGGACATCACCAACTACGTGATGCTGGAGTACGGCCAGCCCCTCCACGCCTTCGACTTCGACGCCGTCAAGGACAGGACAATCATCGTGAGGGCGGCCCGGCCCGGCGAGGTGCTGACCACCCTGGACGGTGAGAAGAGGACCCTCAACCCGCCCATGCTCACCATCGCGGACAAGACGGACGCGGTCGGCCTGGCCGGCGTCATGGGCGGGGCCAACAGCGAGATGCACGAGGACACCACGTCCGTGTTGCTGGAGTCGGCCAACTTCGACGCTGTCAACACCCGGCGTACGTCGGCGGACCTTCGGCTGAGTACCGAGGCCTCCTATCGGTTCGAGCGAGGCATCAGGGCGGAGCTGGCCCCGCTGGCGCTGCGCCGGGCCACCTCACTCATTGTCGAGTTTGCTGCCGGGACGGCACACAGGGGCATCAAGGACGCCTACCCTGGAAGACGGGAGCCGCCCGTCCTCGGGGTCAGCCTCTGGCGCATCAAGCAGGTGCTGGGCGTGGACTACGACGAGGGACAGGTGGAACGGGTGCTTGCCTCCCTGGGGTTCGAGCGCACGCAGCCTGAGCAAGGCGACAAGGACGGGACCACCCTGTGGATGAAAATCCCCTACTGGCGCTCGGACATCGCCATCGAGGATGACCTGGTCGAGGAGGTCGCCCGGATCGTCGGATACGACACCATCCCCACAACCATGCTATCGGCCTCCATCCCCCACCACGAGCGCCAGGTCATGAGGACGCTCCAGGAGGAGGTCAAGGACCTGCTGGCGGCCTCGGGCATACGCGAGATTATCTCGTATCCGCTGACCACGCTGGAGTCCCTGGGCAAGGTCGAGGCGCTGGCCGGCGGACCCCCACCCCTCAAGGTCACCAATCCCATGAGCGGCGGCCTGGAGTACCTCAGGACCAGCCTCCGCAACGGCGTGCTGGAGACACTGGAAAGCAACCGCCGCGTCTCGCAGGGCGAGGGCATCAGGATCTTCGAGCTGGGGCGTATATACCTGGCCACAGAAGAGGCTCAGGAGAGAGATCTGCCTGAGGAAAAAGAGACTCTGGTCGGCGTCCTGTCCGGGCCACGATTCCCAAGCTCCTGGCAGGCGACCGGCGGCGACATGGACTTCTTTGACGCCAAGGGCGTGCTGGAGTCCCTGTTCGCCCATTTGGGCGTTGCCGTCGAGTACGAGCCGCACCGGGACCCGGTGTTGCACCCCGGAAAAACCGCCCGGCTGGTCAGCGGTGGCACGGCCATAGGCACGGTCGGCGAGGTCCACCCCAGCGTGCTGGAGCGGTTCGACCTGGAGGACAGCCCCGCGGTCCTGTTCGAGATCGACCTCGAATCTCTCGGACGCGTAGTACCGGAGAGCGGCCGCCGGTACAGGAACAGCGGCAGGTTCCCCGAATCCTACCGCGACATGGCACTCATCGTGGACGCCGGGCTGCCCTCGCGCAGGTTGCAGGAGATCATCGAGGGACACGAGCTGGTGTCCGGGAGCACGCCCTTCGACGTCTACTCCGGAGAGGGGGTCCCGCCGGACAAGAAGTCGATAGCCTACCGCGTGGTGTTCCGGTCGCCCACGGGCACGCTGACGGCCGAGCAGGTGAACCGGGCCCAGCAGGATATTCTAAACCGGCTGGAGCGGGAGGTCGGGGCGAAGCTGCGGGGGTAGGTGCGTTTGGCCTTTAGGGCGACGCCTCGCCAGATAACACAAAGCAACGTTCCCCAGAGCATGAATTGAAAAAACACGGGCACAGACATTATGAACAGTCCATGCTCAGCGTCGAGGAGGCGCAAGAGCGCATCCTCAGCTTCTTTCACGTCCTGGAGCCCGAGGAGAAGCCCATCCTGGACGCCCTGGGACAAGTGCTGGCAGAGGATGTGGTCTCCGGGTTCGACATACCTCCGCTGGCCAACTCGGCCATGGACGGCTACGCGGTCCAGGCCGACAGCCTGCGTGGCGCGTCCCCGACATCGCCGGTCGTACTGAAGGTCGTCGGCTCGGTGGCGGCGGGCCAGATGCCGCGTGACGAGGTCACGCCGGGAACCGCCGTGCGCATCATGACCGGCGCGCCGGTGCCCAGGGGCGCCGACGCCGTCGTGCCCTTCGAGGACACCGACGAGGCCGACCGCCGCGACACCCCGAACGGCCTATCGCACATCGGTGTCCGGGTTGAAATCGAGAGTGGCAACGACATCCGTCCGGCGGGACAGGACGTCGAGAAAGGCCAACGTGTACTGGAGAAGGGCACGGTGCTGCGCCCGGCCGAGGTCGGGGTGCTGGCCTCCCTGGGCCGGGAGAGGGTCAGAGTGGTCCGCCGGCCGGTCGCCGCCATCCTCGCCACCGGGGACGAGCTACTGGAGGTCGGCGAAGCCTACGACCAGGGCAGGATATACAACAGCAACAGCTTCAGCCTTGCCGCCGGCGTGCTCAGATACGGCGGCGTCCCAAAGCTGCTGGGCATCGCCCGAGACAACCTGGACTCCATGCGGAGCAAACTGCGAGAGGGGATGGAGTCTGATATACTCATCACCTCGGCCGGGGTGTCCAAGGGCGACTACGACATGGTCAAGGACGTCCTGGCCCAGCACGGGGAGGTGGCCTTCTGGTCGGTGCGGATGAGGCCGGCCAAGCCGCTGGCATTCGGGGTGTTGACCGCTCCCGACGGCAGGGCGGTGCCGCACCTGGGACTCCCGGGCAACCCGGTGAGTGCGCTGGTGGCCTTCGAGCAGTTCGGCCGGGCCGCCATCTACAAGATGCTGGGGAGGACCCGATTCGACAGGCCCACCATCCAGGCCGTCCTTGACGAGCCCATCTATAATACCGACGGTCGCCGGGTGTTCGCCAGGGCAACGATTACCAAACGCAACGGCGTCTATCACGCCCGGCTGACCGGTCACCAGGGCTCTAACCTGTTAACGTCCATGACCCGCGCCAACGGGCTCGCCATATGTCCCGAGGACCTGCCCATGAAGGACGCAGGCGAGGTTGTAGAAGTGCAGTTACTAACCTGGCCGGAGGAGTTCGTCTGATGCCAAAAAAACAGACCAAAGCCGACCAAGAAGACAGGCCCGACGACGATAACCCCGAAACCAAGCCTCTGCCCCGATATCTCATCGAACTGGAAGGGGCCGGCACCCATGGGCGTTCGCTGGTGATGCTGATCGCCGGCAAGAGGTGCTACCAGGACCAGCAGGGAGAAGAGGACGTGACGAAGACGTCCGGGGTCAAGCAGTACATCAGGAGAATCCGCGACCACTGCTCGAAGATGTCCGACTACCTGCTGCCGGACACGCCGATAAAAGAGGCGATTTTCAGAGTGATGCTGGCCGGCGGGAACCAGCCCATGAACGCCGAGGATATATCGGCGGTCCTGACGGAGAAATGGGCCATGACGGCCTACCCTCGCGACACCTCATCCGAAGTGATCCAGAGGGTACTGGATAATAGTGGGTCCTACTGCGTCGCTCGGATTCCTGAGCCCGACGTCGAAGAGGAGCCGTCCGCGTAGGCCCTCGCCTGATCCCGCCCAACGGCCCGCAGGTCCAGAATACCGTCGGTTCTCGATCAGGGGGAGACTCTCTTCAGATGATGGCTTTTACCCATTTGAGATGAGCCTCAGGGCGTCATCCCAGGTCAGTTCTCCTCCTCTTCCCTTTCCCTGTTCTTCTTCCGCTTGCCAACCACCTCGACCTCCGACGAAGCGACTATCGGGGGCAGCTCGACGGCTTTCCGGATTTCCTTCTTCTTTGGCTTCTTGGCCTCGCGCTTGGCGACATGTCCCCTGGCCATGGCACACCTCCCTGACTAGGCCGACTTGAGGATCCTGATACTCAAAGTGTAGGCAAAAACGCCCGCGCCTGTAAAGTCGAACACAGAACGCCCTGTACCGGTTTCTTAGACTTCTCCCGGACATGAGCCCGTCCCATCCCGGGCTCTGAGAGCTAACCGGTGAACCTGAATTCACGCTCCGATCCGGGGCCTTCCGGCCAGGGTTGACACGCCCTCGGGGGGCGTCTATGTTACGGACGCTCCAGGCATCCAAACTCCGGCGACCGGCCCAAGCGAAAGGAAACAGTCGAAGTGTCGGCACAAGACGCGGCCCAAAAAATATACGACGACGCCATTGTCATCGACGGCCTGAACGTGAGCAACTGGGAGAGCCCTGCCGTCTACAAAAGCATGCACGCGGGCGGAGTGACCGCCATTAACGCGACGACGGCCGTCTGGGAGAACTTCCCCCAGACCATGGACAACATCGCCGCCTGGATACGTAGGTTCAGGGAGTACGAGTCCGTCCTGGTCCAGGCGACCTCGGTGAAGGACATCCTGAAGGCCAAAGAGGACGGCAAGACCGGCATCATCATCGGCTGGCAGAACGCCTCGCCCATAGAGAACCACCTCGACCGGCTGGCCCTGTTCCACGCGCTTGGCGTCAGGATCATCCAGGTCACGTACAACGAGCGTAACCTCCTGGGCAACGGCTGCTTCGAGCGGACCGACGAGGGGCTCAGTAAGTTCGGGGTAGACGCCATCAAGGAGATGAACCGCCTGGGCATCCTGCCTGACCTGTCCCACGTCGGCGACCGCACCACGCTGGAGGTCATAGAGGTGTCCGAGAAACCGGTTGCCATTACGCACTCCAACGCCCGGGCCTTCTTTCATCATGTGCGCAACAAGACCGACGAGGCCCTCAAAGCCCTGGCCGAGAAGGGCGGAGTGATAGGTGCGAACGCCTTCCCATCCCATCTTCAAAACCAGTTCGAGTCCACGCTTCAGGACTACGTGGACTCCCTTGAGGACCTGATCGGCAGGATCGGCATCGACCACGTGGGGATCGGGACCGACTATACTCAGGACCAGGACTCCGCGTTCTTCGACTGGATATTCTCCCAGCAGGGCACCAAGTACCAGGGGAGGGACGTTGCCTATCCCGACCCGCTGGTGCATCCTAAAGGCATGGAGACTCCCGACAAGCTGGTTAATGTCGCCCGCGAACTCCTGGGCCGTGGGTACAGCGGCGAGGACGTGACCAAGGTCCTAGGCGGTAACTGGCTCCGTCTCTTCGAACAGGTCTGGGGAGAGTAGCCTCCCGCCGAAATCGCCCGGTAGCCTCCACCCTATATTTATCCCACCAAAACTTAGATGGGCCGGAGGCGTCTTACCACGGCTTGCTCTCCAGACAACTCGTCGACTGTCGCCCGATGAGATCAGTATGTCGCGACAAGAGCCTCCTCCGGATATTCCACCTGTGAGCCAGATGCTAGAGTGTTGGTGGGTATCTGTCCTGCCCACCATAGCGACCCGGCGCTACCGCTGCCATACACTACCGTCCAAGCACCCTGACCTGTGGCCTTCTCGATTGCGGCCTCTCGGATGAACTCTGAGGTTCGCTTGCCGATTCGTCCTGCAAACTCAGAGACCTGGGTAAAGTCGTCACGCCTGAATGCAACAGAAACAACCGCTCGGGAATACTTGACCGGCTCCCTTACCTCTGGCTTTTCGAAGTCCCATGTTTCCGCTTTCTTGAGTTCGCTGTCACGCTCGTTGCTCATGCTATCTCCTGTACTTCTCCAGTACTGCGCGTTCATCGGCCTTACAAGGCCAAGCTGTGATAGGTCGCCAGACTGTAGCCTGGTATGTTGGTTCCACAGGAACGGCTACACATGCTCCTCCGTTGTCCATCCCAATAACCAAGTAAAGACCACGGCGTCTCTTACGATTCCTGAGGACTACGTGAACATTGTCAAGTACCTGTATAACCTGCCTAACCGATAAGCCGTGTGAAGCGATCTTCTCTTCGTTTTCATCATCGATTAAGAAGGCATTGATCCGTGTTCTTGACATGCAACTACATAACCCCTACACTTGTAGTATCATTGTATTGCAAAGCTGGAGGATGTCAAGTGGAAGTCGAGTGGTTGATATTGGGTGACTCTGCCCAAGTCGTTGGCAACAAACTTTACCTCATGGGAGGTGGCTGGGACCGACTGACCGTAAACACAGAGTTTCCGGTTGACCAGCGCTGCGCTGTTGCCCTTTCAATGAGGGTGCCATGGAACGAGACCAATCAGAAGCATACATTCGAGATTGAGGTCGCAACGGAGGATCCGACAACCGAGGCACCCAAAAGCCTGGCTAAG
>PVBE010808096.1_pt1 | contig 12144 bp, 3 predicted proteins | sample 1631181 | NCBI WGS metagenome assembly PVBE01 (sample SAMN08397723, study PRJNA350692) | Marine metagenome, whole genome shotgun sequencing project. | isolation source: water | place: Pacific Ocean | collected 2012-04 | reverse complement strand
CCAACATTAACTGTAACTGTTCCAGATGCATCTACTGCTTTAATTGCTAAGGTAGCACCATATGCAGGGTCAGTAGCACGAGGATAAGTATGACTTGTTGCGTAATTATCTCTTGAACATGTAAAGCTTAAAGCACCATTAGCAATAACTAATGTGTTAGCAGTGGTGTAACTATGTGCACCAATTGTTAGTACTAGATCACCTGTTACAGGATCGTATGTAGCACCAGTTACGTTCTTCTGAACACTACCTTGAGTGATAGTAATAGCATTAGATGCTGTACCGCCATCATATACATGAACATGATTCAAATATCCAGGTTGGATATTGTGTCCAGTATTACACTTAACAGTAATTTTGTTATATGCTATTATCCAACTATCAATAGGATGAGTAAATGTCTCACCTAAAGCACTGAATGTAGTAGGTCCAATTACTAGACTACTATTTCTAGTAGCAGAGTTCTCATAATGAGACTTAACATAACCATATGCTTCTTGTGCAATAAATTCTTGGTTCGCTCTAATAGATTCAGCACCATCTCTAAAACGAGCAGTCTGAGCAATCTTAACAAATCCATAAGGAGAGTTCCTTAAGGATGCAAGAACATAGTTATTAGTAGAAATAACTGACTGGTTACCAGTTGGATTGAGGTTAGCATCAAATATACTAATAGATGATCTTACAACAAATTGTAATGCATAACCATCAGCACGCTCAAGACGATGAGTGATGTACTTACGTCCATTAAGATCCTCAACGTTATCTAAAACACTAACTGTAGATCCAGTAGCAGTTGCAGTATTAGTTGTTGATTGAATATTTGCTACCTTAAGAACAAAGGTAATGGTTGTATTAGAGCTGTTGTACTTAGCATAACCCATACCCAACTCAGTATTACCAGGTAGAGATGGTGTACCAGATCCTAGAGAGAAATTATCAATATGATATGTCTTACTTAATGCTTCAGATCCAGCTCCACTAAAGTTGAACTTAAGTCCACACTCTCCAAGTGTTATCCAGTTACTGAATAATGCAGTAGTAAGTGAATTATCTACAGTGCTTATACTAACTGTAACTTCACCACCTGATAAAGACCAAGAGGTGTTGGTAGAAGCACCAAAGTTAACAGCAGAACTTTGGAAACCATACAAGTAAACTTCTTGACCAACTTCATAGTCATGGTAAGAAGTACCAGATAGAGTAAATGTAGGACCATTGTAGGTCTGTTGTGTAGCTAAAGATGTATCAAGTGTGAGGATTGATAGCAGTCTAGTTGCTATTTCAAATCTTTGATATCCTAAACCTGTACTTGTAATAGGTATTGTTGTTGGATCATCAGCACCATTAGCATCCTTATTAAGAGCGTTGGCAGCAGTTGCAGCAAATCTTATCCAATCTGAATTCTCTTTATAGACATAGTAAGTAGTACCATCAACAAGACCACCAATGGCACCCATCTTGCTTTCGCGATAGACGACACCATCACCAGTTGCAAATTGGTGAGTGAAAATTCTTAAGTTATTTGATTCTGGCATAACGTTGCCAGAAGTAAATAGATGAAGACTAGTATCTGGAGATACTCCAGTTAAATCCTTTCTACCTGTAGTTGATGTAGTTGTTGTAGCATTAGTCCAAGTATCGAAAAGTTCGATAGTGTTGACATCAACAAATCTGGTATAATATAATGTACCATCAATAAGACCACCAAGTGCTGCGGTGTTCTCATCCTTCTGATAGTAAACCTGATCACCACTCTTAAATGAATGACCAGTAATAGTAATTCTATCAGTTGTTAAATTAACCTTGGTAGAATCACCTGCAAATGCAGTTGTTTCTCTCTCAGAATTAATTGTATGCTGATAGATCTGGTTAGAGATAGTCTCTAGTTCAGGTCTCAATGATTCAGCATCTACAACGTCAAATCTGTCAGATGGACTATTCTGTAAGTCTGTGACAATATTTGCTGCTACAGCATCATAAAATAATTTCTCAGCGTCCTGGAATACGTCATTAACACCTGACGTAATTAAAATCTTACATGTACCACTTGCATTTGGAGTTCCAGATGGACCAGTGAAAGTAACTTCTTGAACAGTACCTAATGTACCTGAAGATCCACCTTGTACAAAATAACCAACTTGTAGAGTTACGTTACTACCTGTGTGGTTGTTAAAGGTAATATTGAAAATGTTATCACCACGGAACTTGTCACCAGGAATAGCTGGGATCTGTGCAAGTTCTGGTTCGTAGTAAAGTCTTTGCTTATCGTCAAATACGAATGCATACTTCCAAGTATGAATTACAGTACTCTGTGGGTCTGAAGAGTTCTGTAGTGCGTCTCTGAATACAACACCGAACACATACGTCTCGTTAGACGCTTTAACCATGTGACGGTCAGCATTTAACGGTCTAACAATAACACGACGTAGGTTATCACCAATTAGTGAACAGTTCCTAGGAAGTGAAATTGGGTTATCTTCTAAGTATTCACCACCAGATACGATTAGTGAAACGTACTCATCACTAGGATCTGGTTGTGCTTTCTGTAAAGTATAAGCAATCTGTGCTGCTTTCTTAATAGTTTTTACAGGTCTAGCAGCAGAACGACCATCATTTAGATCACTACCAATAGTATTGGAGACATATACACGTCCACCAGTATCATTTGTAGCAACTTTATAAACAAAATCTGTAGTTGCAACCCTTCTCGACTGATCAGTCAGAGGTGGGGTGTCAGCAGTTGGATAGAATGTTGTACCAAAAGTAGGACTAGTTACATCTGTATCTTCGTAATTGATTAAATTAGGAGCACGAAGAGCCAGTGCAGGGTTGATAATAGTCTGAATGTCTAGGTTAACAACCTGTGCAGTATCAGAAATGATAGAACGAGTTGTTCTGATTTGACCCTCAACGTCTAATTCGTACTGAGGATCGGTAGTATTAACACCAACGCGAATATTATTTTGTGGATTCAGGTTTAAAGTTAATGCATCTTTCTCGTTAGCATCAACACCCACAGACATTTCTATGGTTTCATCACCTTGAATACTTAAAGATCTTACTCTTTTATATGCTAGAGTATTACCAGCAGTTATAACTCCTAAATTTGAACTAGTAAAACTTAAATTATCGTCATCTACCTTTGTTACAACATACTGTCCATCTGTTTCACCACCAGATGTGAAGTCAATATATAATTTTTCGCTACCAATGAACCCGTGTGCTACGGAAAGAATATTTACAACACCAGTTACCGTCCTACTATAAGTAGCATTTACCCAGTTCCCCGTAGGTGTAGACCCAGATGCCTGTATCCTCTGCTGGTCTGAATTAATCTTAAGACTCATCTCGTTCCTTAAACCGTTATGATACGACTGTGATATCTAAAATACCAATCCACTTAACTGTGGAATTGGTTGTCACGGACTTCACCTCAAATGTGAAGAACGGTGCGGATCCAATTTGGAAAGCATCTGGAGTTACACTCCAAAGTTCTTGTCCAGGTGGGTTATTCCTAATAATGTTTTCAAAGTTACTTGCTACGGTTGGTGTACCGTCGTTGGCAGTAGTTACTACAATATCAAATGTTGTTGCATAAACATATGAATTACTTGTAGTCTCTTGTCCAAAAACTCGTGCCTTAATAAAAGATACCCTATCTGCAGCAAGTGCAGGGGTATTTCCAGCTAGAGCCGTAGTTCCATCTAATGTCAACTGCAAGGTATTGTTAGCAGCGTCTGTCACTCTCTTAACAAGATACTTGTCATGAGTTGCATCAGTGAAGTTATCACTGACCATATGGATTGCAGATATGTTCTTGAGTTCGTAGCTTGTGTTAACGATCTCGGTAGAACCTACTGCAAAGCCTCCAATTGATGAAAAATTCTTGGTTGGCATGACGCTATAATACCTTCAGGTTTATTTATACCTTGACCTTAGTAGTTGTATATCTACCAGTAAAGGTTGTGGATGATGTTGCTGCAGAAGACTTATTCAAACTGATGTTAATATTGTTACCCGCAACTGCAACTGTTGCATCCATCAAATCATTGTCTGAAGTGATGGAGTTAGTAACTGTGGCGTGAGCAACTGTACCAGCAGCAGCACATATTGCAGTTACCTCAAACATATGAACTTTACCATCATCACTTTCAACAGTAATTAGGGTCTTCGCTCCTTTATATGTAGTCTTATCAAATGCAGTAATAGATGCGTTAGCACTAAATGAGGTCATTTGACCACCTTCTACTCTACAGTCATCAAGTTCCATAAAGTCAGCAGTTGAATCAAAGACTGTTTGATAACTTGCTGCACCACCAGCTCCCCAGTTCTTATTAATCTTCCATAGTGCTTCTGAACCATTAGCATCCAAATCAATAAAGAATTTATTATCTAATCTGGTAACAAAGTTTTGAAGTAGTACGTCGTTTCTTGCATATGGAGAAGATGCTCCAGAAATTGTATCAACCTTAATGGTAACATCTTGATCGGGTGACACTCCACCAAGAAGTGTAGCAGCAATCGTAATTACTTCCCCTACCTGGTATATTGTACCACCAGCATTAACTGCAACTGCAGTTACTGTTCCATTTCCATCTGTAGTAACATCTACAGTTAATCCAATACCTTCAACCTGAGCACTTGTTGCCAGTCCAGTGAATGATTGAGATGCAGTATATGATGTTGCAACCTGTGTTAATGTAGCAGCGTCTAATGCAGTAACAACACCCTGAGCAGGAACACTACGTAATCTTAAACCACCAGAAACCTCAACGTCCTGTTGACTTCTTACTGAGAATAATGTATTATTACTAGATTTAATATTTAATGGATTTAAAGCACTACTTGTGCCATCAATATTAAGACTGTTTGGAATACTATGAGTAAACGAAGCATTTGGATAAACAATACTTGTCATGTTACCCCTAAAGGTCATGGCAGTTTTGCTTATTGAAAGGTTGTTTTGACCCTGAGCAAAGTATTCAAATGTATCTTCATCTGCACCTGGTGCTGATTCAGTTAATATGTAAGTATCTTGGTCAACGTCTCTAACACCACCAAGAGAAACAAAGTCAGTTCCGTTATAACCTTCAAACTGTAATTGAGTAGTATTATATCTAATAGCACCTGGTCTACGATCCAATACATTAGGACGTTGGTTTGTAGTACCTGAAGGAACTATTAACGAACCTGTACTATTACATAGAACATCGAAACCTGCAGATGGTTTAAGTTCAACACCTAGACCATCAACATCAGTAATATTGACAGTTCTACCAGAACCACCACCAACAGCAGCAATTGTTAAAGTATCACCTACAGCATAATTCTGACCTTTAGCCACGACTGCGACTGCACTGAAGTCTCCACCAGCAACAGTAACCGTTACGGTACATCCAGTACCAGCACCATTACTTGTAGTTGCAGTAGCAGTGTAAGTTCCATTGGTATAACCAGATCCAGATCCAGTAACACTGGTTGCTAGAATCTGACCGAAAGATCTAGTTGCAGATGTACTATTGTTTAATACTGCATTATCTAATATACGAAGCAATCCAGCATCAAGATTACCACTAACAGTTACGTCACCAGTAATAGTATCAATCTTAAATTTCTGTGAGGAACCATCAGTAATACTAAATTCTTTATCAGTACCACCTACAAATACGAAATCTCCACCACCCTTAGTTTCAAAGTTTAATGGGATATCAACATTACTACCATCAGACTTAATAGTATTAGTATTATCAAGTTTTAAGAAGTTTGTAGCAGGTCCAATTGTAAGTGAATTTGCAGCTGGATCTACCTTAAAGAATGGAGTTATAGAACCAAGGGAAGCATCTACCTGAAGTTTAGCAGTATCAAATCCAGCAGAACTAAGTCTAAATGTTTCTGTTCCTGCAATTGTAATTCCAAGGACATCTGCTGCCTGTCTGAATAGACCAGTTGTGTCTGAGTTATCAAATGTTAATGTAGGTGCAGATTCAGTTCCATCTGCTAATTTAGCAGTTGTATTAACAAGAGTTGTAACTCCTGCAGTTGTGATACCACCATTAAATGTTGCTAACCCAGTGAATGTAGATGTAGATGTTGCAGTTAGTACATCAGAGAAGTTTGCAGTTGTTCCAGTAACACCTTTAAAGTTTCCAGCACCACTTCCACTAATACTCCAAGATCCAGCAGATACCTGACCATCTGGATTTAAAACTAATTGAGTTGCACCTGTAGGTCCAAGAGTTAGAACTCCCAATTGGGACATCTCTAACTGTTTAGTACTGTTTATAGTAGCAAGAGTTGCAGAAAGACCAGTTCCCTGTACGACATTAGCACCACCAACAGGACCAAGTATTAATGTATCTGCAGCTTCAAATGCAGTACCTTCAGAAGTTACAGCTAGTGCAGTACAGAATCCAACGTTACTAACAGTATATTGGAATCCAGATCCACCACCACCTCCAACTGTAGCATCATCTACAGAAAGAACATCTCCAATCGAATATCCAGAACCATCTAGTGATATGTCAGTAACAGTTGTAACACCTGTAGTATTAGTTTGAAGAGTATATGAAAATCCAGAACCACCGTTAGCACCAACATCAGTGTCATCTATTAATAAGACATCACCAATTTGATAGTTAGTTCCTTGTGAAGTAATAGTTGCACTAGTAACTGCACCACTGGCAATTACTAATGATGCAGTCATCTGATCACCACCATCACCTAAAGCACCAGAAGCGAATGTAATTACTGCATTCTCCGACATTGAAGTTCCATGCACCTGACATGAATATGTCGCAGATGCAGTAGTTCCAGATACAGATTGAAGAACAACTTCAAAGTAAGATCCAGCTTGTCCTGGAGTTCCAAATTGTCTAGTAGTTAAACTAGGTATTGCAAGGATTTGTAATGGGTGACCAGTATTAGTTGAATCACTAGTATCAAATCTATATGTATTATTATCTAATAAAGTAAAGCTAGCTGCCTCAGTTGCACCAGATCCAGTATCTATAAAGTACCTATCGGTTCCACCACCTAAACTATCCAATACTGCGGTAGCACTTGAAGTTCCACCTGTTAAGTTATCTACTTGAGCATCTGAAAATGTACCAACAGCATTGTTAACATATAGGAAAAGATTACCTGTATCAACATATGTAACTGTTGCAGTTGCACCAGAACTTGATCCAGTTACTGTTTCTCCTACTTGGAAAGGTCCATTAGCAACACTAGAAATTGTCAATTTATCTCTAGCTGCTACTGTAACTGTATATGTTGCAGTTGGTGTATTACGTAAACTTACAGCATAGGTTCCATCTAAGTATCCAGAACCAGCAGCACTAATAGTTCCTTGAAGACCTGGAATAGTGAATGTAGCAGTTGCCACAGTTGTTGGAGATCCACCAGTAAAGGCTGTGTTTGGATATGTACCTGCGGTATAACCAGAACCAGAAGCACTAACAGTTCCTGTAAGAGATTGAATACTAGCTTCTATAGTACCACCAGTACCACCACCTCCAGTAAATGTAAGGGTTGGAACTGAAGTATATCCTTCACCACCAACAGCAACAGTTACAGATGTTATCCTACCTTCTTTCTCGTCAAGTATAGGAGTAAACTGTGCATCTACTACAGCATCACCTGTACTAGGAGCTAATACGGGAAGATTTCTATATCCTAAACCTTGACCAGTTAATGTAACTGTGTCAACAGGGAAACCAATAGTTGAAGTTGCAGTTGCACCAGTTCCAGTTGTATCTCCAGTAGCAAGTGTAAGGGTCACTGTTGGTGCAGATGTATATGTACCGCCTTGTCCAACTGCTATGCTATCAACTGAAAATCCTAAATCTACTGCAAGAACACAACCAGCACCTGATGCAGAATCAGTTACTGTAACATTAGGTGTATTCTGATAACCAGAACCAGCGTTAGTAATAGTGACACTATCAACAACACCAGCAGATTGTCCAAGAGTTACAGTCGCAGTAGTACCAATAAGGAATTGATCTAATGTACCTTGACTAGTAATACTAATTGCAGTTCCGTTATTAGCATTGGTTAAATTGGTTGCTAATTTAACAATATCTTTATCTACTCTAATTACAAAATATGAACCATTATGAGCAAGTCCACCAGGAGCAGTTGCAGCTGCATCTTGAGTTTGTGAATCAAGAGTACAAGCCATTCCAGTCTCAAAGGAATGGTTCTCAATACGAATAGTATTTGCAGTTGTGTCTACAACATTTTGAGTAACACCATTAGCATCAGAATATGTACCATCAGCAACATAAATGTTCTGAGCAGGGGCATCTACAACACCAGTAGGACCAGCATAGTTTGCACCACCAGCTTGGATACCAACAGCGATCACAGTAGCTGCTTGACCTAATGAAGTTGATGCTGCACCACCACCAGTACCGCTAAGTGTAACAGTAGGAGCACCAGTATAACTATTACCTCTAGATGTTAATGTAAATTCTTTTAATGCACCATCTGTTGAAAGGGTACATGTAGCAGTAGCAAGTTGGAATGGGTTAGTTGTAACTTCAATAGGTTGTACACCACCAACATATCCAGTACCAGCATTAGTAAGAGTGACGGTTCCAAGACCGTTCTTCATTACAACGAAAGATCTTGTAGAGAAACAAGATGCTTCAGATGAACCAAATAATGTACTGTCATTAAATCCAGTAATATTCAGAGCACCTTGAGTTACGCTACCAAAAGCAACAGATTTGTTTACATCAAAGTAAACTGCCTCTTTAACAATTGTTTCAGCGTTAACAACAAAGTCTTCGTTACCAGCAGGGTCAACAATTACCTGACCTGTTGTAGAAGTAAGACTGTTACCTGCAAGACGTAAATTACCTGTCTCAATATAAGCAGGGTAAATGTTTGTAGTACCAGTTCCATCACTTAATGTGATGTTTGCAGCAGACTGTGCTTGAGATGTTGCTTGGAATGATACGTTTCCAGTTTCTTGATCAACTGAAAAAGCTTCACCAACACGGAAGTCACCGTCTTGGTCAGTTGATGAATAGAGTACCTTACCACCATTTAATTCTTCAACTTCATTTGCTTGAACTGCAAGTGAAGGGTCATTGGTATAGTCTGCTTGAGCACCAACATAACCAAAGTTATGTGCGGTAAGAATTATCTTACAACCAGAACCATCGGCTTGAGCACCTTTAAGTCCATATACATTGGCAGAACCAACTGAACGTAACTCACAACCAAATTGTGAATAGTCAGCAGTGATCACAGAAGTAGCAGAATCTCCTCCACTAGATCGTACATCACTTATACCACCAGAGGTGTCTGTGAAGGTCGTAGTAGCGTCGTCACCGTTCGCATGAAGCAATAGTACCGTATTAAGATCAGAGCTATATTCACCTGTTGTGGGAGTGAATGCACCTGTGAATCTAGCAGCACCTTTACTAACTCTTACTTCATCAATATGACCATCAAATTCTTCAGCAGGAGTAGCGGCATAGTTTGCACCAATCCTTATTGGTTTAGTAGATCCATAATCATTAGTATCTGCACCAGTACCTAATTCTACTCCATCTAGGAATAATTTTGTTGTTCCAGCATTTCTTGCAACTGCAACATGATACCAAGTACCTGTAGCAAGAGTACCGCCACTACGAACTGAAGCGTTACCTACACCAAAGTGAAGTGTAGTACCATTCAGATATAGTTTGGGGGCAGTATCTGTAGCATTAGTATCTCTTAAGTCAAATATATGTTGTACACCACTTACACTGTTGGGTCTAATAAATGCTTCAAGACACCAGTTAGAAGTACCAAATCCAAAATCTTCAATTGTAGGTACATTTAGAGCATCCTCAGTACCATCTAATAAGATTGATGCAGTACCAAATTTCTTTTGATTAGTATCAATCTGTGTGTCACCAAACCTACTAGTAGTCTTTACTGCTTTGGTTGTAGTTATAAATGCGCCTGTTCCCTTACCATCAATATAAACATAAGTACCATCATTGCTGTCAAGGACACCACGAGCAACTACTTTCTTATATGTTACGTTACCAGAAGCAATTGTTCCAGATGCACTATCAGTAAATGTAACAACGTTAGCATCTACTTTAGTAACTTGATAGAAGTTATCTGTAGCACCACCACTGATAAAATCTGCATAGATGTAATCATTAGTTGATAAACCATGTCCAGTTCTTGTTAAGGTAACTGTGGTTCCAGCACGAGTATATGTACCAGATTGGAAACTGTCCTCTAACTGATATGCTACCTCTGCAGCACTAAATGTACCACTAGTACCGCCAAGTTTTAAACGAGTTTTACCAGTACCGAACTTACCTGTTGCTCCCTGAAGACCTTGTATACCAACAGAAGCAAAATAACAAAAAGAATTTAACCACTCAACACGAATACCATTAGTACAAAGTACACCAACTTGATTTGGTGTAATGAATGTACACTCATTAAAGAGTACTGCTGCATGTTGTGATGCAGCTGCAATTTTAGAACCATCTAATTTAGCACCACGTCCAGCGTCTCCTTGTGAATATCCATAAGGATCAGAACCAGAAGTTACACTACCTTTAGTACTTACAGTAACTCTTTCAATGTAAGGACTCTTATTAGCACTAGTAGAAGCTGCTAATTCAAATCCATATCCATCATCATTTCCAGAATCATATAAAAAATCTTTAATAGTTAAATCTGATACATGTGTATCACCTTCAAGTATAAACGCAGTGTTAGACGCTGTAGGTCCAGTTGGCTTAACTTGAGTAGAACGTAAATTAGTACCACGAAGAGTTATCCCATCAGGAACAGTCATTGGGAAGACTTCCTGATATTCACCAGGTGCAACTATAATAGTATCACCAGATGTAGCAGTTGTGAGTGCTTTTGTTATTGTTAAGAATGGGGTGTCTGGATGCTTTCCTGCAGCACCACCATTAGCAAGAGTTGTTGTATCTGAACCTACTGTAGCAACATACCAAGTTTTCCCCTGACCATTTGTAATGTCAGTGGATAACATCGTAGTAACAACCTCACCCGTATTGGGTTTCTGGTTTGCTACTTCTATTATATTGCCGCCATTTCTAGCGTATAACTTTCGATCCGCTATATTAAGCGCAACTTCTCCGTCATCTAAATTAGAAGTCGTCGGGACGGTTGCTGCCGTCGTCGATCTCTTTAGCTTGATTCTCGTTGCCATCTAGAGCATTCTCAGTTTGTTGTTCTTGATTCATACTATTTAACTGACTTTGTAAGTCGCTTATTTGCGCCTCTAACATCACGTTAGTCAGTATCAATTCAGAGATTTTCTTCTGTAATGTAGCAATAACAATTTGTACGTTCATGATTCATTAATTTTAAAAAATTCCACCGTCAATAGTGTTTGTCCATACAGGAACACCAGCAGCCGAAACTGTTAGTACCTGATATGAAGTTGTTGCATCAGCCCCTGTACCAGGAGATGCCATATTAGCAGCTGCTGTTACTTGCAATGGGCTTGCAGTATTACCGTAAAGAATACCATTTGCAGTAAAGGTAGAAGCACCAGATCCACCGTATTGTACTTCAAGATCAGTGTCTAATTCAAGATCACCAATAACGACAGTACCACGGTTACCAGTTATACCGAATACAGTACCTGTGTCGGTTGCTTCCTCGATGAATGTCCAAGCACCAGCAGTATCAGAACCGCCTGTGCGATCATAACCAAAGAAACCAAACTTATTAGTACCAGATGCATTGTAGTGTACTTTAACACCACGATCCATTGCATCATCAGCACCTCTGACAGTAACTAATGTAGCACCAACAACTTGGTCAGCAGTAATTGCTGCACTTAATGTAAGTGTTTTTGTTCCTACGTTAATAGAAGCAATAGTTGTACCACCAGGAATACCAGTACCAGTGATTGCATCACCAGCCTGTAACTGTTCTACAGCATCAACCACAACATCAACTGTTGCGTTACCTGCAAAGGTAGCAAGAGTTTTAACTGTGACAGGTGTAGTAGGATCACCCAATTCAATGGTAGGATCGTTAACACTCATTGAAGCAGAGTTAACAGTCGTTGTTGTACCATCAATTTGAAGGTCACCTTTAATTATGACCAAACCATCAGCGTCTCCACCTGCAGGATAT
>PVBE012112107.1_pt1 | contig 12145 bp, 10 predicted proteins | sample 1631181 | NCBI WGS metagenome assembly PVBE01 (sample SAMN08397723, study PRJNA350692) | Marine metagenome, whole genome shotgun sequencing project. | isolation source: water | place: Pacific Ocean | collected 2012-04 | reverse complement strand
GTCCTGCAGGTCGCGGCGAAGGAGCTCCGTGCGATCGAGATCCTGGGCGGGGTTCTCGGCATTATCATCGGCCTCGGCCAGGTGGCGCTCCTGATGCTCACCGCCTGAGCCTGGCCGCGTTACTGTGACGCTAGCGATTGATACTAGGCTCACCCGAAGCCCCTCCAGAGAATTGCGCCAATGAGAATCCCCCTGCCCTGCACTGCCCTGAGCGTGGCCCTCCTGGCCGGGTTCGTGACCTCACAGGGCCCGACGACCAACACGTACTGGCAGCGCCAGTCGGGCACGAAGTTCTACAAGGAGCTCGAACCGTTCCGGAAGCCGAACGAGCGCGTTCTCGACGAGAAGAGCAGCAAGCTCGCGGACCTGGTGCACGACCTCCAGATCATGAGGGACATCGCCTCGAAGGCGGAGACGAAGGCTCTCTCCGTCGACAAGACCGGTCGTGAGATCTGCGACGGCGATCGGTGGGACGCGGCCTACGAGCGCGTGAGGGCAAACAGCCTTAAGCAGGAGGGCTGGCTCGGCAAGGTATTGCTCGAGGATCAGAACGGACTGCGGCGACGCGCGGCTGCCTACGGGATGTTCTACTTCAACAACCCGCAGGACGTGATCCACATGATCTCGTACCTGCCTGGCGAGCCGATCCACGAGATTCGGACGGACGGCTATCACCGGGCGTTGGACTTCTTGAAGGTGCACCTTCCACAGAGCGTGCCGCAGAACAAGGCGTCGAAGTTCGCGGGCAGCGGCATCGTGGTGCCGCGCTACAACTTCAACCCGCTCCCGTTCATGCAACTGCTCGAGCAGAAGAGTGACCTGGATCGAGCGGAGGGGCTGTGGGTTCTGAGCGAGGTGCTGCGCATCCGCCCGGACCTGGGCAGGGCGTATTTCGCAGAGATCAGTCACGTGCTGCCAAAACTCCTGACCTCGAAGTCCAAGATGGTGCGGACGCGAGCCGTGGATTTCATGGCGGCGATCGACACCAAACGCGGTCGACCGGCTCTCGCTGATGCGAAAGACGAGGATCGGATGAAGTGGTTCAAGCAACTCGACTACGAGTTGTTCCCACCGATTCGCCACATCTCCACCGGGCGCGTCGAGATCTACCCGAGCACGGACCGCGACGACCTGGTGAAGGCGTGCAAGCAGGTGATGGCTACCGACGACGCACTGCCGAAGGGAACGGCGAAGACCAATCCGACGATGCGCTACGGGTTGCGTGTGAACCACCTGCCCAAACCGCTCGGCCTGCTCGGCATCCCGGCCGGGGCACTGATCGTCGCGGTAAACGGGGGCCCGACTCGAACCAAGGACGAGTTGATGGAGTGGATCAACGATGCGCTGGCGCGGCACAAGAAGATGCTCGCGCAATACGCAACGTACGTGAACGCCCTGAAGCCAGGCCAGGAGAAGCTGCCGCCAGGAATCACTAGCATTCTGGTCGAGTACATCTACAAGGGTCAGGCCAAGATGAAGCAGTTCGACATCCGCTAGTCGACCGAGTAGCGGGCGAACTCACCCCTGAGTCGTGACGCTCGTCAGCCTCGAAAAGATCGAACGCCATTTCGGCGAACTTGTCGTCCTCGACGGCGCCAGCATGCGCGTCGAGGACAAGGACCGCGTCGGCATCATCGGCGGGAACGGCGTCGGGAAGACTACGCTGATCAGGATCCTAGCCGGCATCGACGAGCCGGATCGCGGTGCGCGGAACGCGAAGCGTGGCCTGCGAATAGGGTTCGCTGCGCAGATCCCGAAGTTCGTCGAGAACACGACGGTGCAGGAGTTCGTGCTCCGCGGTGACGGTGAGTTCCAGAAGTTGGAAGAGCGGATCCGGGAGCTCGAGGCGCAGCTCGCGGAGAGCCCTCACGACGAAAAGGGGCTGCAGACGTACGGCGCGCTGCAGGGAGCCTTCGAGGCGGGTGGTGGCTACGAGCGCGAACACCTGTGCGAGCGGGTGCTCGACGGGCTGGGCTTTTCGATGTCGGATCGCGCGAAGAACGTCACGGTACTATCGGGAGGCGAGGGATCGCGGGTAGGCCTGGCGAGTCTCATGTTGCAACCCGTCGACCTCTTGATCCTCGACGAGCCGACGAACCACCTCGATCTGCCGGGGATCGAGTTCGTCGAGCGTTTCATCGGCAGGCATCCGGGTGCGGTCGTCGTGGTGAGCCACGATCGGCGGTTTCTCGATTCTGTCGCGACGAGCATCGTCGAGGTCGAAGACGGGTTGGCGACGAGGTGGAAGGGGAACTACTCCGCGTTCATCGAGCAGACGGATCAGAAGCTGTTGTCGGCGAGCCGCGCCTTCAAGGATCAGCAGGAGTTCGTCAAGAAGGAGATGGACTACATCCGCAAGCACATGGGCAGTCGATGGACTGCGCAGGCGAAGGGCCGACTCAAGCGGCTCAAACGGTTGCAACTCATCCAGCGACCGAAGACCAAGAAGGGTGAACTGAAACTGAAGTTCGTCGGCGGGCGGGGGCAATCGGGGCAGAGCATCCTGGACGTGGAGAATCTCGCCGCTCGTCTTCCGACGGGGAGGGTGTTGTTCGAGGGGTTAACCTTCCGGCTGTATCACGGTGAGACGCTTGGACTGCTCGGACGCAACGGGACCGGAAAGACGACGCTGATGCGCATCCTGTGCGATCGGGCCGCGGCGAGTGCAGGTGAAGTTCGACGCGCTCACAAGGTGCGGGCGGGAGTGTTCACCCAGGAAATGTCGGACCTGCCCACGTCTGGAACGGTGTTGGATGCGCTCGGCGTGCTGGCGCCGCAAGCGACGGGCAAGGAGCTCCGTGATCACCTGGGGTTGTTCATGTTCTCGGGTGATGAATTCGAGGCGAACGTCACGGATCTGTCCGGCGGTGAGAAGCGGCGGCTGTGCCTCGCGCGGCTGATGTGGGGTGAGTACGACTACCTGTGTCTCGACGAGCCGACAAATCACCTGGACATCACGGCGCGTGAAGGGCTCGAGGAGGCGGTGCGCGCCTATCCGGGCGCTGCGTTCGTAATCAGCCACGACCGGTGTTTCCTCGAAGCGGTAACGGACCGGGTGCTCTACCTCGACGAGAATGGTCTGCGCACGTTCGACGGCGGACTCGGGCAGTGCATCGAGGCGCTTCGCGCAGAGCGGTTGGAGCGCAAGGCGCAGCAGCGCGCCGCGAAGTCGAAGTCCGAACCCGCCGCCGCGAAGCCCGCGCCGTCGTCCGGCAAGACGGAGAAGATCCGCAACCCGATGATGTTCCAGAAGCTCGAAGAAGAGATCTTCGCGCTGGAGGAGCAACTCTCCGCCGTGCGTAAGGAGATGGAGCTACCGGAGAACTACGCCAACCACGAAAACCTGCTCCCGCTCCAACAGCGCGAGACCGACCTCAACGCCGAGCTCACCACCGCGTACGAACGCTGGGAGAACTGGTAACTATCGAAACTGTGCCTGGCACAGCCGTCAGGCGATTTCGAGTTCGGCGGCGTACGGCCTGAGGGCGGCGATGATGTCGGTGACGTGGGGGGCGAATTCGACGCCGAAGATCTCGAGGGCGCGTTCGATTTCCTCGCGCTCCACGGTGGCGGCGAACTTGGCGGTCTTGAACTTCTTCTTCACGCTCTTGGGCGTGAGAGTCGTCACGCCCTCGGGACGAACGAGACAACATGCGACGATGAACCCGGTCAGTTCGTCGGTCGCAACCAGGGCCTTCGAGAGAAGCGTGTCGTACGGCACGTTCCACTTCGTGTAGTGCGCCGAGATCGCGTGGGCGATCGTGTCCTCACCGAGTTCACGCAACCGCCCGACGATGCGGTTTGGATGATCCTCCGGCCACTTCTCGTAGTCGGCGTCGTGGAGAAGGCCCGCTATCCCCCACTCGTCGGCGTCCTCCCCGTGCTTCTCGGCCAGGTAGCGCATCGCGATCTCGACAGTGCGAGCGTGGCGACGCAAACTGTCCGTCTCGGTCATCTCGAACAGGATTTCGGCGGCGGCTTCACGCTTCATTTCCCTCGCGACTATATTCTAAGTTCGCCTCATGAGCGACATCGCCGGAGACCCGCGCCACAGACCCGAGCTCTCGAAGCTCTGGATCTTCGCGTTGCTGGTCGCGGTGTTCGCCGTGTACGCGCCAACCCTCGGCAACGACTTCACTCTCGACGACAAGTCGATCGCCCGAACCACGCTACCGAACGGGCAACCAAACGTGATGGTCGCCGAAGTCCGACCGCTGTCCGAGTACTTCACCTCGGGGTACTGGACGGGATCCTCGGGCAAGAAGAGCAGCCTCTACCGACCCTTCACGGTCCTGAGCTACGCCATGACGAACGCGTGGTTTGGAACCGCGGCGACCACACACCACCTGATCAACATCTTCCTTCACGTCTGGGCCGTCCTGTTGGCGTTCCTGCTCCTGACCCGACTCTCGATCCGCCGATTTCCCGCTCTGTTCGGTTCGGCAGCGTTCGGACTCAACGCCATCCACAGCGAAGTCGTCGCCGGAATCGTCGGGCGCGCCGAACTCCTCGCTTTGTGCCTCGGTGCCCAGGCGCTGCTACTGCTCTTCCCCAAGACGCCCCCCTCGCGAAACGTGCGCATCTCGAAGACCGCCGCCAGCGCCGCGCTGCTATTCCTCGCCTTCTGCTCGAAGGAGAGCGCTCTGGCCTGGGCCCCCTTCATCGCCGTCTATGCGATTGCCGACGACCTCGCCCACCAACGCCGCGTCGCCCGCGGACGAGTTCTGGCCGTTCTCGCCATCGCGCTCCCATCGATCCTCGCCTTCGCGTTTCTCCGAAACTCCGCGGTCGGCGAAATCACGCAAGTCGTTCACTACTACGCCAACCCACTCGCACACGTCGACACAACGACCCGCGTCCTCTCCGGCGTGATGATCTGGGGCTTCGGCCTGCTCACGTGCATCTTCCCGTTTCACCTCATCAGCGACTACGGGCCTGTCACATTCGAGCTTGTCGAGACTTTCGGCGAACCTCGCTTTATTCAATCGTGCGCAGTGCTCGTCGGCTCATTCGCTTTAGGCATCGCGCTCGCGCGGCGACACCCACTGATATTCCTCGCGATGGCGTGCTTCCTCGGGTTCAGCTTCGCGACGTCGAACATCCTCTTCGCGATCGGCACAATCTTCGGCGAACGCCTCTACTTCACCCCGAGCCTGGGACTTGGGATCTTCGTAGCTTGGATCGCTTCCAACACCGAACGACGGCTGGTGCTCCTGCCGCTGGCTGCCATGATCCTGATGAGCGGCGGGAAGATCCTCTGGCGCAACGGCGCGTGGGCCAGCGACGCCGATCTGTTCGCCAGCGACGTCAGCACCGGCACGCAGTGCGTGCGCGTCCTGGACCAGAGAGCACAACAGCTTCGCGGTGTCGGCAAGGCCGACGAAGCCGAAAAACTCTGGCGGCGAGCGATCAAACTGGACCCGGAGTACCCGGACGCGCTGTTCAACTTCGCCTCCCAGCTCGGCGCGACCCGCCGCTTCACGGAGGCGGAGGCACTGCTCGAACGAGCGATCGCGACACCGGACTATCGCAGCCCCCGGCGACACATCTACCGACGTAATCTGTCCGTTCTCTTCGAGCTCACGAACAGGAAGGAACAGAGCGTCCAACAACTGCGCCTCGCGTGGCAGGAGGACTCCGCGTTCGAGGCGGTCTGGGAACCGCTGGTCGAACGCACGGTGCTTCACCTGTCCCCCGAGGAAATCAAGCGCATCATCGCGACCGGGGAGGAACGGAATCCCGGTCACGCGACGTGGGTGTTCCTCGCCGCATCCCTCGACCATCGGCGCGGCGACTTCGCTGCCGCCCAACGAGGCTTCCAGCGAGCGCTCGCCATCCGACCCGGTCACGCCCGGACTCGTCTCGAACGCGCCCGAAGCCTGATCGCTGCCGGCCGCCGTGATGACGCCGTGCCGATACTGCGGGAGCTGGCCGCCGACTCCCGCGCACCCAACCATATTCGACAGATGGCCCAGCGAATGGCGCGCTGAGAGCGGAGGGTCCCGGGAAACTCGCAGAAGAGACCTTTGCCAGCGACGTCGAGGCTGGGGACACTTCCGGTTCCCGCCGCCCATCGCAGACCACGCTTGAACAACCCCACCGCACACCTCGAAGCCCGCCTGCAATCCACGCTCGCGGATCTTCCCGAGAACCAGAAGCAGGCCACAAGACTGCAACCTCCCAAGGACCGCAAGTTCGGCGACCTCGCGCTCCCGTGCTTCAACCTCGCGAAGCTCCGCAAGCTCCCGCCGCCAGCGGTGGCGACGCAGATCGCCGAGGAATTCGAAACCGACGAAGTGATCGAGTCAGCGACGGCCGCCGGACCATTCGTCAACTTCAAGTTCCGCCGCGGGGCGCTCGCTCGTTACGCAGTCGAGGGAATCCTCACGAATATCGCCCCGTTCGGTCCCAGCGCCCCGAGCGGCAAGAGCATCGTCATCGATTTCTCGTCGCCGAACATCGCCAAGCCATTCCACATGGGTCACCTGCGTTCGACGGTGATCGGCGGCGCCCTGCGCAGGATCCACAAGTTCCTCGGAGCTGAAGTCCACGGCATCAATCACCTCGGTGACTGGGGCGCGCAGTTCGGCAAGATCATGACCGCGTTCCGACGCTGGGGATCCGACGACGAACTGGCTGCGCACCCGATGCAGCACTTGTTCGAGATCTACGTCCGGTACAACAAGGAAAAGAACGACGAGCTCGAGGCAGAGAGCGCCGAGAACTTCCGACGCCTCGAGTCCGGCGAGGACAACGAAGAGCGACAGCTATGGCAGCGGTTGCGCGACGTGTCGCTCGACGCCTTCCAAGGCCCGTACGATCGGCTCGGCGTGGAGTTCGACCACGTGACGGGCGAGAGCTTCTACGAGGACAAGATGGAGGCCGCGGTGCAGCGCGTCGTGGGCGCGGGCATCCTCGTCGAATCAGAAGGCGCGCAGGTCGTGGAACTCGACGGCGGCAACCAGAAGATCCCGCCGTGCATCCTGCGCAAGAGCGATGGTACGACGATCTACGCGACGCGCGATCTCGCGGCGATATTCTACCGGTTGGAGGAGTTCAAGTTCGACCGCGCGCTCTACGTCGTCGGTGGCGAGCAGAAGCTGCACTTCCAGCAGTTGAAGGGTGTCCTGCGCAAGATGGGCCTACCCCAGGCGGATACCGTCGAGCACGTTCCCTTCGGTTTGATCCTCTCCCAGAACGAGGAGACCGGCAAGTGGGGCAAGTTCTCGACGCGGGGTGGCAACGCGATCTTCCTTGACGAGGTCCTGGACGAAGCGGTCGCAAACGTCCGCGGCATCATCCAGGAGAAGAACCCCGATCTCGAAAACGCCGACGAGGTCGCGGAGCAGGTCGGCGTATCCGCGATCATCTTCAACGACCTCAAGAACGGTCGCATCAAGGACGTCAAGTTCGACTGGGAACTGCTTCTCAACTTCGAAGGGGAGACCGGGCCTTACGTCCAATACGCCGTGGCACGCCTTTCTGGGATTCTTCGCAAGGCTGGCGACGGCACGGTTGATCCGGCGACGATCGATTACGATCTCCTCGCCGATGCGGACCAGGTCCTGCTCACCATGCTCGAGTTCGGCCCGACCGTGCAGCGTGCTGCCGACCAGAACGAACCGAGCGTCATCACCAACCTGATGACCCAACTCGCCGGCGACATTCACAGCTACCTGGTGGATCACCACGTGATCCGTGCTGAGGGCGAACTTCGCGCCGCGCGCATCGCGCTGGTGGTCGCCGCCCGTAACTTGATCCGGACCGGCCTTCGCCTCCTCGGCGTGGCGGCACCCGATCGCATGTAGAAACGGAGACCATGAATCTCGACTCATTCCTGCGTGACGTTCCCGACTTTCCAAAACCTGGGATCATGTTCAAGGACATCTCGCCACTCCTCGCGAGTCCCAAGGCGATGGCCTACACGATCGACTCCATGGCCGAGAGGGTGAGCGACATGAAGATCCAGAGCATCGCCGGAATCGAGTCGCGGGGGTTCCTCTTCGGCACGCCGCTGGCGATGAAACTCGGCGTTGGTTTCACGCCGATTCGAAAGCCGGGCAAACTGCCCGCAGACACCACCGCGGTCGAATACCTGTTGGAATATGGGACAGACAAGCTCGAGATCCACAACGACGCCGTGAACGATGGGGATGCGGTTCTCATCGTGGATGACGTCCTTGCGACCGGCGGCACGGCGCAGGCGGCCTGCGAGCTGGTCAAGCTGGTCGGCGGCAGCATCGCCGGATGCCTGTTCCTCCTGGAGCTCGGATTCTTGAACGGTCGAGAGAAACTGACGGGCCAAACCGTGATCTCGCTCTTGATCAACGACTAGAAGCGCTAAGAGCCGCCTGGGCCGCGACTTGGGGATTCTTCTAAAGTTTCGAATGGAATCCGCTTAACAGTTGGCCTACTCGTGCCGATACTAATGGGCCGGCTAGTCGTAGTCGGCATGATCTTTCGCTTCTCGACAAAGGCAAAACCACCGAAAGGTGGCGACGCAAAACCAAGGGCCTACCGCACCGACAGGTGCCACGGCAGCCGGTTCCCGAAATGAAGCTGGGCATGCTGCTCTCTCCCCGAGTTCGCAGCAACCAGAAAGAGCCTGGAGAACAGGGCGTGGGAATCCGCTGAGGTAGGTCGTTGCGAGGAGCGATTCTCGTCAATCGCCCACGACCTATCGGAGTTCTCCCCATGGTACGCTCTTCCGCAGCTCGATCCACCTCTCCCAGCATTTCTTCCAGCGCGTCCGCTCAGGTCGCCACTCGCAAGCCCGCCGGGCGAGCCACGTCGAAGCCCCTCGTGAGCAGGGCCGTCCCGACGACCCGCGTCACAAAGAAGAAGGCCGCGAAGAGTGCGCCGGCGAAGCGGGCCCGAATGAAGAAGGTCGTGGCACCAGCGACCAAAGAATCGACGCGGCCCGCAGCGTTGACGATGGACGACAACCTCGTTCGCCTCTGGCAGACCTACAAGCGCACCAACGACTACAACCTGCGCAATATCCTCATCGAGATCCACATGCCGCTCGTGCGCATGATCGCCGAGCGCCTGCTGCAGACTCTCCCCAAGTCGATCGAGCTCGAGGATCTGACGAGCGCCGGCACATTCGGCCTGATGGACGCGATCAACGGTTTCGATCTGAGCCGCGAAATCAAGTTCAAGACCTACTGCACGACTCGCATCCGTGGTTCGATCCTCGATGAGCTGCGCTCCCAGGACTGGGTGCCCCGCCTCGTCCGACTGAAGGCTCACCGACTGGAGAAGGCGATTCGATCCCTCGAGGGGAAGCTCGGTCGGGACCCCAACCAATTCGAACTCGCTGAAGCGATGGAGATGAACCTCGACGAGCTTCAGGCCACGCGCGCGGAGGCCAAGGCCAAGACGATCTTCTCGCTCTCGGAAAAGTGGGACGACAGCAACGACGACAACGAGATGGAAAAGGTGGAGATCCTCGCCGACAAGAAGTGCACGGATCCCGTCCAGACCATGCACCAGAAGGACGTGCTCGAGCTGATCACGGCCAACCTCACCAAGAAAGAGCGGCTGATCATCATCATGTATTACTACGAAGGTCTCACGATGCGCGAGATCGGCGAGATCATGGAGCTGACCGAGTCCCGCGTTTGCCAGATTCACAGCAACGTGATGTCGCGGCTGAGAGCTCAGCTGGATCGCGTCAACTTACAGGTGCGCTGAGCGGTCGCATGTGTTCGTTGCCGGCGAGGACAGGTCCTTACGCGATGACCGCACCGTAGACATTGCGACGGTTGTAGGGCCCGAGGAGTCGCTGGTTCATCTCTGACGTGAACTCCACGGAATGGCTCTCGCCGTCGAAGTCCTCCCACTCGAGGAAGAAGCGCGTCGAGTATGTCTCCAGACCCCGGTGCGAACAAAACACCTTGGGCAAAGGCAACGCCGCGGTCGCGGCGGCGATCGCCTTCACGGACTGCAAGCCACATAGGTCCGCGACGGTCTGCAGAAGACCCAGAGCCAGCAGAAACCACGCGGCCCGACTCATCGGTTCCCCCCCGCGAGTGGCAGAGCCGACCAACGTCGCCGCCTCTTCGGGGCGTCTGGACTCCACTCCGCGGCTTTGATCACATCAGGCATCGACGCTCGGGGCGCCGCCAGCACGTCGAACGCCAGCAGCATTCTCCCGAGTCGACGCTCCTGCTCCGGCTCGAATCCGCATTCGCTATCGAACTCTCTCGGGTTGTGGAACGTCCCGAACATCATGTCCCAGATCGGGAGGTCACTGAAGTTGCGGAAGTGGGCCCCGCGCTCGCGATGGACACAGTGGCTTTCCGGTCTCTGGAACAGGAATCCAATCCAGTAGGGAGTGCGCGCGTTCCAATGGTAGAAGAGCTCGGCGAGGCCACTCAACAGAATCGCGCCCACGGCCGCCTCCGGCGAAAGCCCGACAAGAAAGTAGAGGATCGCGCTCGAGAGAACGCCGTTGACCAGGACTTCCAGTGGGTGCTTGTAGAAGCTCGTCACGACCTCGATACGACTCGGGCTGTGATGGACCTGGTGGAAGACCCGCCAGAGGATCGGCACGGTGTGGCGGTAGCGATGCCACCAATAAAACACGAACGTCATCGCGAAGTAGCCTGCGAACGCCCCGCCAAGGGCGCCGAGCCCTTCGGTCGCCCACGGTCGGCGTTCCAGCATCCACCCATCCCACACGCTGCCGGCGATGAACACCATCGCGGCTTGCATGCCGTTGAGCACGGCTACTCGCCACCACCACCCTCGGACCTTGGCGAGGCTCCTCCCGGGGTACCGCAGTTCGAAGACAAACATGGCGGCGGCGATCAGGACTACGATTCCAGCGACAATCACGTTGCACCTCCTGTGCGAGACGGTCAGCGATAAGTGTGGCCCGGCGTGACGTCATGCTGGGGTGATTCATAGCTCCATATCAATAAGCATTGCTTATTGATTACCCCCCACGACCTCCTCCGGACCGATCCCGAAATCGATCGAAAATCCCGATGTTGCGGGGGCATTGGGTTCAGGAGGTCCCTACACTCTGGCGCCCTCAGGGGCCCATACAGGGCGTTTTGGCAATTCACGCCCGACCTCATCCCGACGCCGCACCCGCGCTCTAACGTTCATGAACATAATCGTTTGCATCAAGCGTGTCCCCTCGACTACCACTGCGATCAAAGTGGCCGACGACGGCGTTTCCATCGACGGCAGCGGCGTCGAATACGAATTGAACGCCTACGACGAGTTCGCGGTCGAGCAGGCGCTGCAGACAAAGGAAGCCGTCGGCGAAGGCGAGGTCACGGTCGTGACACTCGGGACGAGCGACGCGATCAAGGAACTGCGGGACTGCCTCGCCCGGGGAGTCGACAAGGCGGTGCTCCTCAAACATGAGGGACGCTCCGACGCATTCGCGACCGCCGAGATGCTCGCCGCCTGGCTCGGCACTCAAAACCCCGACGTCATCTTCATGGGCAAGCAAGCCGCCGACTCGGACAACAGCCAGGTGCCACAGCGCGTGGCGACGATCCTCGGTTTCGGATGCGTGTCCGAAGTGAAGAGCTTGTCGTTCGTGGACGGCATGTTCACGGCCGAACGCGACATCGAGGGCGGTCGCGAGATCGTCCAGTGCAAGACGCCGGCCTTGATCTCGACCAGCAAAGGACTCAACGAGCCGCGCTACGCCAACCTGAAGGGCATCATGAAAGCGAAGAAGAAGCCGTTGGAGGAGGTCGACGCCACGGCATCGGAGTCCGCGGTTTCCGTCGTCTCGCTCGAGTTGCCACCGCCGCGCGCCGCGGGCCGCATCGTCGGCGAAGGCGTCGACGCCGTGGGCGCTCTCCTCGACGCCCTGAAGAACGAAGCCAAGATCCTATAGCCCTCGAACGCTGCCATGTCACAGAACATCGTTGTCATCGCCGAAGCTCGCTCGGACCAGCTCAAGAAACCCTCCCTGGAAGCCGTGTCCGCGGCGGTCGACCTCGCCGGCAAGATAGGTGGTCAAGTCATCGCCGTCCTGATCGGCGCCTCGCTCAACGCCGCAAAGGCCGAATTGGCCAATTCAGGAGCCCACAGAGTCGTCTGCGTCGAAGCCGATCACCTCGCGAACTACAGCGGTGACGGCTATTGCCGCGCTGTCGTCGATGCCGTCGCCGAG
>PVBE011303165.1_pt1 | contig 12145 bp, 25 predicted proteins | sample 1631181 | NCBI WGS metagenome assembly PVBE01 (sample SAMN08397723, study PRJNA350692) | Marine metagenome, whole genome shotgun sequencing project. | isolation source: water | place: Pacific Ocean | collected 2012-04 | reverse complement strand
TACACACACACACGGGCGTACCCCCCCATACCCCGCTCCCACCGGGGGGTAGTGAATCCCAAATATCAGGACACTCCCGTTAATCAACGAAATAGTATTTTCTTTAAAAGGAAAATTCCGCGATGCATTGGGGCGGAAATACACTATTGAAGGCAGGACAGTATCGGTCAGGACGTTTCCCCCGTTACTCAACCCCTATACTTCAATCAATAATATGAAAAGCGAAACACGCACAAGCGGAGCGGCGACAACACGCCGCACAAGGACAACCACAACCGCCAAGCCTGCCCGTAAAAAGGCCAAGGCAAAGGCCAAGCCGAAAGTCGTCAAAAAATACGATACCAAGGCGCGGCTCTACGCTACCGCCGCAAAGGCTCGCAAGTCGTCTGCCAAGGCGAATTACGATGCGCTCGCGGAAAAGGGCAAGCTGAATCTTTGCAAGGCTGACAAGGCGGGCAAAGATTCAAACGCGGCACGGTTGGCCAAGTATCTTTTCGGCATCATCGCGGGCAACCCCGATGCGACCGAAATAAACGCGGCCAAGCAAATCGCAAAGGATGTTCGGAAGTTCACGGTTGAAATTGGAAAAGAATCCTTATCCAAGCACGCCGCGAACATCGAAAAAGGCGAGATCGAACTTTCGTTCTCAGTCTCGATGCCCGGCAACATTATGAAGAAAAACGGTTTGCGTCAGGTTGTCACCCAGCGGATGGTGAAAAAGGGATTGAATAAGTCTGATTTAATCAAGACGCTCCAACTCACTCCCAGTCAAATGCTTAAAGCATAAACCCCTAGCGGGAACAGACCCCTCACACTCGAAAGAGTGTGGGGGGTTTTTTTTGTTATCTCGTTGTTTTTTTTGTTTTTCAATCAGTAAAAAGTACTTTGCTGGTACAAACGACAGAAACGGACAGGCCAAGTTCCTGTCGTTTGTATCAGATGAACGCGAAATGCGAAAGACCTGTGACCGATAAAAAGGAGCAGGCATCAGTCCCTCCAACTAGCGTCGAGCTAACCGCGTTATATGCGTGGGTAGTGGGGCGAGGAAAGCAATGCCCGAAAGGGGTGTTGCAGGTTGCGGAGCGAATGCTCCAAAATCAAATCCAGATTGCCCAATTTGACGAAAGGTATAAATGAGGACGGGAACCCGATACAGAAAGAAACGGGCCTCTCGAAAGAAAAGAGAGGCGAAGGTTTATCGGCAGTCGAAGGACAAGCAATTAGTTGCAGTCCCTGTCGAGAGTTTGTTTGACCCTGAGAGAAACCTACGTGGTGGATGGGGTCGTCAGACCGAAGTGAAGAACCATTACAAAGCCGCCAAAGCGGCAGCGAGAAAGGTAAACAAAAGTGAATTGGTAACATATCACAAATAAGTAATAACCGCGAAGCGGGTAGGTGTAAAAGCCTGCCCGCTTTCTTCATTGCTTGCCATCTGTTTTGTTTTATTCAAGGCAGATGGCAGTCAATTTAGATTGCCTGCTCATAGTGTGAGAGTGTGCGTAAGCCGACAAATATCGTGCTGATAGTCGAGTCTTTTTAGGCTAGGACGCTATCGGAGAGTCGAGGCACAATCACGTTGTGTGATGTAATATCAGTTCTGGTGATAGGCTGTCGCGGAAGCGGCGGTGAAACAAACGAACGTCCCTTGGAGCGTAAGCGAATATGCGGAAGAAAAAACCGTTAGGGACAGCCACTTGTGCGAGCAAGTGGGGCATACGGGTGAGCCTGTGTGGATACGTCTTGAGACTGGAACAGAGAAAAGCAAGTGCAGCCTTTTAGGTGTTGCCTGCACGGTTGAGATTACCGCGCAATAGGCATGGGTAAGTGCGCGTTCACAATGCAACGTGATTCGTTTAGTCGGGAATGCCAGCGTAGGGCCAGCAAGCCAAACACTCGCAAGCTATGAGCAGTGGTAGTGGCGAGTCATGTCAACTACTGTTAGCGGACAACACTTTAGTCTCTCCGTGTGAACCATGTATTTGGGTGTAGCACGGTCGCTAGAGGTTGTCCGTGTAGAATTGTCTTTATAATTCTGGCAGTTTTGATGTGTCGGCAAAGGCATGCCTACTCTTACGAGGATAGCCCATGACACAAGGTCACGGGCGCGACCACACCGAACGACCCCAGCCATGCATAGCACATGGACGGGTGATAACTGTGAGACCGTGCACAATCCATACGATTCGTATGGGCATAGCTATTATGCGGAACAGTTAGTTGGCTAGCGTACTCTGCGCTAGTTGGCTCAATAGCAAGGAGTGGCTCTCAGCGAGAGTCAATAGATGTAGTCGTGGACATCTAAAACAAACACGACACAGAGACATGTCAGTTGTTAGGGAGTATTCTCCTCTGCCTTATGGCAGATGCCCTCTCAACTGCGTGTCTTCTTTTGTGTCTATCACGATAGGTACAAAAGAGGACACGACAAACAAAACCCCCAGCCGATTTGGTTGGGGGTCTTTTTTTGTGCCCTCGTTTAGGAAATAAATCATGAAGCTATTAAAGATAGATAGTGGAATGGGAATCAGAGAGCAGATTAAAGGTGCTGCTAACTCTGAGGATTTGGCCACGTTGGTCAAAGAGATTGCCACCGCTCTGGAGAGTGGCAAATTGGTAGACGTACCGAGCAAGACTCAGGCGCGTTGGGAAAGGACTGCGGATCGCAGGAGAAAGGAGCTCTCGTAATATGGCAAAGCTGGAGCACAAGAACTATAAGGGGTACTCCTTTATGGTCACTGTCTCTTCCCCTAAAGACGGGGAGAGGCACATTCAAATGCTGGAGGTTCCGAGTAAGGGTTCCTCTCTGGAAAACGCAAGGCGTCTTGCCTTGGAGGAGTTGAGGAACTCTTTCCCTGAGAAGGATGGGCATGAGTTCATAGGGATGAAAGTATTATAGGTCTTATGAAAGATAGCATGTTGCGTCCTCGCACGAAAGCGGGGACTGAAGAGATGTCTGCCAGAATAAGGGGCATGAGAAAAATGCTCCAAGGTTTTGACGACAGCCCACACGTAGATTTACGTGTGGCAGCAAGGGTATTCAAAGAATACTTTTCGTTTGACTGGGTGGAGGAAGAAGAACTGCCTTCTCCTCGTCGTTACAAAAGCCCACACGGAGCAGATTGTGCCAACACAGCATGGGAGGCTGAGGAAAAAGAATGATACTTAATGTATTTGGTGCGGTTGCGTTATTCGCAACCGTGCTATTCTTAACCTTAATCCTAGTAGATTGGTGGAAGGACTGGTGATGCAGTTAAAGAAAAGAAACAGGCTCGCTAGTAAGCGAGTGGAACGCAATGAAGTAGACCGGGGACAGTTAATGTTCAAGGACATGATTGCGGACAGACTGGTCTCCACTAAGGAGGGACTGGTGAAGTTCGCAAAGATAAAGGAGCTCCTAAAGAATGAAGATACCTAAGTCTTTAGACAGACCTGAAGGGATCCGCAAGCTGACATGGCATGTGGAAAGGATGATAGAAGATCCTGACTACGGCCAAGAATCAAACTGGTTTGGAGGGTTTAGTATATGGGACGTTTACAGAACTGTAGCGGATGAACTAGACAACTCAATCACTAGGGCTAAACGTGAGGGCAAAAGAACGGGGAAGAAGTGGAGACAAAGAGAGATAGTAGCCATTATTAAATGGCTGAAGTCCAAGGAGTATGACCACTTGTGGTAAAACTTAAGACTGATAGGTAGTCGTACTATTAAGAGGTACGTAGGTGTTGTTGTTACCTGTCATAGCCGCCTATCAGTTCTTTAATACAAATCAAATGAACAATTCGATTCAATACTATTACGAGATCAGAAACCCCAAATCTAATTGGGGGCCGTTTTTAACGGAGCTAACAGCAGACAAACAACTGGAAGACTTGCAATATAATGAAGCCTTATCTGGCCCTTTTAAAATATACAAAATTAAAAGCGCAAACAATTCATCTTTTCCTTATGCAGTCAAATCCGTTATCGGAACAAAAGAAAACGGACGTTGGAATTTAATATGAACCAGTTTGAAAAGAATAGTGTGCACCTAAACGGTGCGGGTTATAGGTTTGGCATAGCCAAGCTAGATGGAGCAGTAACTAAGTCACTGCTGGAACCTAAGTTTGGAAAGCTAAACTCAGTAGCTATCGTGCCTGTGTGGGTGAACCCAGACAAAACTAATGAAGAGATGTTATATGCCATCCTTGGTAGTGAACCAAAGATAGGCGAGAACGATGAGGTATCTATACCTCAGAGCGAGGTGAAGAACCTTATATATTCAGAACCAGTAAAACTTTAGGCACTCTGGTAGTCGCACTATTAAGATGTGTGGGGGAGTTTAGTAGTCGCCCTATGTATCCGCCAGTGTGCCGATTATTTCCTGTCTGCTGAGTGGTAGACAGGGGACGTTTGCTTACGTATGGCAAGCGAAGGGGTCTCATGTTTCCTCCTGACGTGAGGCCCCTTTTCTTTTCAGGAGGGCAGAAAGGTAATCCAATGGATAATAATAATAATATGCACAGCAGGAGACTGGTTACCGTAAACATAAAACAGGAACTGCAAAAGGAAGATACCGTTGTTAAGCCAGAGTATGAACCTCTTGTAATTCCTTTAGAGGAACTGGCTAAATGTTTAGGAATACAGAGACAAAACTTGGGAAGATACTTACCCAAGAACAATTAATCATGGTGGAAAGAATACTGTCATGCAACGAGCCGAGAAGGCTGCAGGCTATTAGGGAATACTACAGGCGACCAGATGTGTTGAAGAACATAAAGGCCGCAGGTTGGGACTCTGATCTATTAGCAAGAATAACAACTATTAATCACGACGATGGGAAATCATAAAGCATACTCAATCGTAGACATTAGTAAGTCTATTGAAGAAAACAAACCTGTTACCACAGGTAAAGTTAAGGGCGCTATGATATATGATCACAAGACAGGCGGAACTCTTCAGGTTATGAGAGAAGATAAATACGAAGAGTTTAAGAAGAAGAGCAATCGCAAAGGTCAATCGAGCACACTACGTAACGTGCTGCATGCGAATGGTAGACTGCAATGAAGATAAGAAGCATGAAGCACTTGCAAGCTGAGATACATTCAGCAGGAGTGCCAGTTAGGGTTGCTAAGTTTGGGGGACAGTACCTGTTTTTCTGCAGGGGGATTGTTACCTATACAGGTATAAGAAGTTTGTGGTGGGGAGACGTAGGTTGGTGGGTAGACCATGCTAGGTACGCACTAAAAACATCTACAGAATTTCAAGTCAATGTTGACTGGAAACAGGAGAGCCATGTCCCGGGCAATCCTGTCATGTAACAAGGGGCAATAGGAAATGTGATATGATACATATTACTGTTCGTTATGGTTTGGAGCGCAGTGCTTCAATTGAGGTGAGTGAAGGTACGTCCATCGCTCAGGTGTTGGAGCAGGTTCGCCCTGCTCTTGGCTTTGGCTGCAACGTCAAGGCGTTAATCGGTGGTGCTGCTCAGCCAGACAGCAACACCGTTCGTGATGGAGATGTAATCTCTGTCGAGACCGCTGCCAATTCTAAGGCATCGGAGGTATCCGTAACAGTCCGCTATGGACTGGAGCGGCAGGTCACCACATCTGTGCCAGAGGGCTCCTCTATTGAGGAAGTACTCGGCAGGGTGCGGGCAGCGTTGGGCTTTGGCGATAATGTCAAAGCGTTAATCGACGGGGCGGCTCAGCCGCTGACCAATGGGGTCGCTAATGGCGACGTCATTACCGTCGAGACAGCGGCCAATTCAAAGGCCGTTTAAGTGTAGTCTTTAGGAGCAGAACAGCAACCCCCATGGGAAACCATGGGGGTTTTCTGTTCCTATAACTGATAAAATAAAATGAATAATCAAAGAGATAATAGAACATATAAAGATATAGTTGGTGGTGCACACCTGATAATAACAGATGAAGGTGTTTACGAGCCAAGGCACGTCCTCCAATACAAGGGAACAATGGAAGAACATCTGCAGAAGTTTGTAGATGCTGCTCCAACTAGGCTGATGGACTTAGCAACTTACAACGGTAAGCCTATTCACGTTAGCTTCGTTCCGTCAGGTAGAGAAGACATGAGAGGAACATATTATGTTAGCGTTGAGCTAAAGACACTAAGGTTCAACACTACATATGAAGTATGTACTGAAACAAATGGGGGAACAGTAACTGATAAGTGGATTGCTCCTACATTCAGAGAAATGAATGGTGATGGTTACCAAACCTACTCACTAGACTGGCAAGTACCTAGCTCGCTACAGCTATACATATCTTTCGAGATGGGCCAATCCCATGCAAGAGGATACCAAGCTGGAGAAGGCGCAGTGAGGACAGGAATGACTGCGTTCACCCCGCAGAACTCTTATCTGCACTGTAAGATTAGAGAAAATTATATTGCTGAACATCGAATGCCCGAAGCTGCTAAAGGTTGGTTCCGACTACCAACTGGTAACGTGTATGAGGATGGCAAGATATGTTTCGGAGCTTCATATGCAACAGAAGTAGGTCTTGTTGAATCAACCAAGGCAAACCTTGAACTGTTCTACAGCACCCCTTGGAACAGTGACTTGATAAGAGACTTGAGAACCAAGTCTAAAATGATGTTTCGATTTCATGCTGAGGACAACCAGCAGCTGCCTATTAAATGTGAACATGGAAAACTGCATGAGTTGATGGAGTCTTTTAATAGTGTAACCATGGAAAGGATACCGGTATGAATATAAGTAAAATAATAATAAGGGACTTGATAAGCAGGCCCGTTGTTCGACAGGAAAATATAAGAGCTCAATTTGAGAATGTTCTTGCCGATCAGGGGAAGTATTACATCAACCTACAGAATTACAGTAGACAAGAAGATGTAGATAGAATGAACCGAGAAGAAGTGCTGTTGTTTTTACGCGCTCTTGTTTGTGCGGGGTACTTCTACAATCTGACGAATGAGCAGAGAGAGATTCTGACTGACCCGTACAAGGTGCTTCAAGAAAGAGTACTGGGTGTAAAATCTGGGTCAATACAGCGCAAGTTTTTGCGCAATGTAATGCGTACAGATTCATCACACAGAGTATTCCACGACCCGGATATTGATGAGCAGTTGGGACACGAGGCAATTGATGATGTTCTTGCTGATCTTGAAAGCAGGGAACCGAGTGAAGATATGGCGGCGCTTCAAGCTGCCTTTGATAATATAGGAGATGATGATGAGTAGGAACTATCATGTTATAGGAGCAGGCGGAGTGGGGAGTTGGTTACTCCCCGCTCTGGTTAAACTAGCTAATCCACAAGACAACATCTATCTATGGGATGGAGATACACTTGAACCTAAGAATATGGACAGGCAACTGTTCAGCCCGTCTGACATAGGTTCCAACAAAGCTGAGGCTTTGATGAGGAAGTATGCTCAGGAAGCAGCATGCAATCTCTACGCAAAGAACGAGTACTTCACATGTAGTAAGGTAGACCTAAGTGATTACGACAAAGATGAAGTAGTTCTGTTTGGTTGCGCGGACAACCATCCCAGTCGAGCCGAGATACTATATGTGTGCGACAGGGATGGTGTGTGCTCTATCATTGGCGGCAATGGATATACAGATGCCGATGGATATTATTATGATGCTTCATATGAGGGCACGCCATGTGACCCAAGGGTATACTATCCCGAAATCCTGACAGATAGAACTGGATCCCCAGTACATGCAGATGGTTGCACTGGTGAGGCTCAGAAAGAAACACCTCAACTTGTGCTGGCTAATATGTGGGCAGCGGCGCATATGCTACACCTTCTTTGGTATCATGTTCTTGGAGGTATAGCTGAGTCTTTGCCTGAAGATATGAAGGAGCATATGCCTATGCTTTCTAGGAACTCAGCTTATATGTTTGAGACAGTTAAGAAAGGTATGCTTGAGGACGGGGCTTTAAAGTAAAGTTTTTTGTGAGAAAGGAATGATCAATGCCTACAGGAGTATATGAAAGAAAGAATAACTATAAAGAAAAGTCCTGCCCGACATGTGCTAAAAAGTTTATATCTTATAACAATAACAAAACCCATTGCAGCAAGGAGTGCAGGATTAACCACGGAGAAAGAGAGTGCATAAAATGTAAAGTCACACAACCAATTGCACACTTTACCGTTTTAAATAAAAACTCCAAAAACAAAACCGGGAGGCGGAAGACATGCAGGAAATGTTTGGGACAGGTGAAGTGGGACGGGGAAGGAAGAAACCCTAGCAAATACTTAGGTAAGAACGGAAAAAGCACATGCTGTCATTGCGGCAAAACAAAACCGATAACGGATTTCGTGTATGATCTTAAGAAACAACAAGGCATCAAGTATTACAGAAAGTGTAAGGATTGCCATAACGCATATGCAAGGGAGCGGAGGAAAGACCCTAAAAGGAAGAAGCGTGAATCCAAGCAAGCAAAACGTCGGCTGGAGATTAACAAAAGAAACCCGGAGTATTACGATAAAAAAAGAAAGTTAAAAAATGAATGGAGAGAAAAAAACAGAGAGCAAAGTAGGGAATACGAAAAAAAATACTACAGTTTAAACAAAGAAAAAATTAATAAAAGGAGAAAAGAACAAAGAAATAATATGTGTAAAGACCCAGAAAAATTAGAAAAACTCAGAGAGCTTAAAAGGAATTGGTCTCGATCAGAAAAAGGTAAAGAGAGTATTAAAAAATCCCGTAGTAAAAACTATAATAAAACTAAGAAGTACCTATATAATAAATACCACACAAACCCACAATACAAATTGAGTTGTCTGCTTAGAAGTAGGCTTAGTCATGCTGTTAGGGGCAGGGTTAAGCATTCTAGTACAATAGACTTGTTGGGAATGACTATTGATGACTTCAAGTGTTATTTCAAATCCAAGTTCAAAAGGGGTATGTCATGGAAGAAATTCTTAGCGGGCGATATACACATCGACCATATAAAGCCTTGTGCTTCCTTTGATCTAACAAAAGAGTCAGAACAAAAGAAATGTTTCCACTACACAAATCTTCAGCCTTTGTGGGCAATGGATAATTTTAAAAAGGGAGCTAAGATAGCAGCATAATTTTATGGAACAGGTAACCATAGAGAGGGTACTTGACCAACCTCTAATAGAAATGGTCAAGCTAGCACCGACAAACCCCATGACAAGGGGACAGGTACGGGCATCCACAAATCTGGTAATCCCAGATGAGGTGGTCACATCGGAAGGCATCATCGAGTATGTCTTGGAAAACTTCGACGCATCCAAAGCACCTAGTTCTCGCTGGGCGCGTGACCAACAGCTTCAAGCTCAACGTCAACAAAGAGATGAGAGGCTGAGGGCAGATGCTGAAAGGAGGCAAAGACTAGATAATGAAGCCTTGTTTATCGTAAATTGTGATGGAACCCAAAGCAGGGACTACACCTCTTATGAAACACACAGAGCTTTCTACACAGTAAGAACAAGGTTTAGTGCTGGAGACTTTGATGGTTTAGAAAGCAAAGAAGAGGTGGTAGATAAGATTCGTGACATGATCACAGATCAAATGCACGAAGAAGGCTATCATGATGAAGAACATATGGACACTCATAACACTGAGTTTGAAGACTCAGAACCCATAGAGTTAGATGAGGACGCAGAAGAAATTTGGGAGAATAACAAAGATGCTATAGCTAGTGCTCTTGGTTTGACCCCGGAAGAAATGGAGTAAAATAATGCAACTAATACTACACAAAGATACAGTATATGAGCCAGTAGAATCACAATTCTACACTGGCCACCAACCAGTAAAGATAGTCAAGGGAGAGCCAGCTCTCTCTTGGAAAGGCGGCAAGATCTCTATCGAAGAATGGAATAAGATTCTTTCTTTCTTCAAGTGGTCTTACGACACGACAAAGAGCGAGACGCAAGTGCGCTTGCTCTATCACCCCGAACAAAACAACTGGAAGGCGTGGGCTTTCCCTCAAGAAAGGGGCACAGGCATGACCGCAAAGGAGGTCGATGGAGAAGAGAAAGACAAGCAACGTGAAATGTTTGAAGGGTACATTGTTAACGGCACTGTACATCATCACTGTTCTTCTACTGCTTTTCAGTCAGGGACAGACAAGGATAACGAGCAAAGCCAAGATGGCTTACATATCACGATAGGTAAGATGGACTCTGCAATGTATGACATACACGGCAGGGTGTGTCGGTCTGACTCTATGTATGACTGCGTTTACAAGCAGTGGTTTGAGTATCCTGAAGAGTGGGATGGTGTTATACCTGAAAGATATATCAGCCATGCTGTTTCGGATATTCTTGTTACCCCGCCTGACGATCAGAGTTTTCCTGATCAATGGAAAGACAACCTAATAGAGGTTAAGCGTCCTGTTGCCACAACTCATTGGCGAGGCAATGGGAGTCAGTTACCAATGTACAACAGGTATGGGGCAACGAGCTACCCTAAATCAACACCCGTTGTTAGCGGCTTCTCTCAAAGCAAGGACAAGCAAGAAGATCTTATTCCTGTAGAATATACAGACGCAGAGAAAGAAGATGCTGCCATGCAGGTAATGAAAGAATGGGTTGCCACTTATGGCGATGAGCTGAAAACAGATGCTGCCCAGATACCAGACCTTTGGGATTCTATATTGTTGCACGAATACACAAAGGAACTTTCAGAACTGGTAACCGAATACGGCATAGAGGAAATAGAGTTCGAACAGTACGCTGATAAACTTCAAGAGAAGATCTTAGAAAAGGATCTCGAAGAAGATAATAAAACTTCAGGGTATGATCCTTACGAAGCTCAAGTGCAGTCTTACTATGGTGGTCATTATGGAGTATGAACCCAACTCAACAGCAAACCACAGAAGATGGCGATCCTGTCCTGTTCTGGCTTGAAGTTGGGGAAGAGGGTTTAGATGAAATCCTATTGGAAAGTGGCATCGTACCGTGCCACCTCCACAGGAACTTAGCCACCGACAGATTAAGGGCGAACGCTCTGTCTTGGGTAAGAGAAGAAGTCCAAGCGTTTGCCGAAGAACTAAGAAAAAATAATTAAATGGAAAAGCTTATATATGTAATGGATCCAGTCACAAGAAATCTGTCACTGGATGTTAGCAGATGCAGCGAAGCGTACAATATTCGCATGGGAAACAACAAATGGCGTAAGTCTCTGTATGATTTTACTATACCACATAGTTTAAAAAACAGACACATGTTCCGAGACATGAGAATGGAAGGGATGTCTGAGCATCACCTTGAAAATACTTATGCCGAGCTTGTTGATGTCCTTCCAGACATGAGCAATAATGAGAATCACGATCGACATACAACAAGAAGGCAGGAAAGGAGTCTCTATCTTAGCCCAGAGGTTGGTTCTGATTGTGAAGAGTACCTAACCAACAGGGAGTCAATTCCTTACTGGAAGTACATCAGACTGTACTACAAGCGAAAGCGATACGAATGGCAAGAGAACGGAGGATACTCTTGTGTAGGCAGCCCAGACATTACCTTTGCTGTGTGGGGCAGGGACGGGAGAGTTAGGATCGCCCCGTCAAGAATGATTCAAGTAGGCAAAGGTATCAGCCTTTACAACAGGCTTAATGCTTTATTCGGGCTGAGCCATCACAGGTCTGCACTAGAGTCTGGGATTGGAAACTCTACCCCTTACTTCATGATTCAAAACGGCATGCTTAGAATGGTTGTCCCAATTATAAACAAGCAAAACTCAACGAGGGTTCGTTACTACGGTGTATGGAGATCCCACATTCCTGTAATAGATGGAGACATCTTTGATGTTAAGACTAATAAACTGAACTCAAGAATCCTAGATGGGCTTCCACCTATGCAGGATATTTTATCTGACATATCGCCAAACTATTCCATTCCTCAGAGACTAAGGAACCAGTTCCGCCAAGCCCCCAACAACCCATCAGTTAGGTCGGCAATAAGAGCAGAGATAAACCAAGTAGTCCCCGACAATGTAACAGACGAACAGGGACTTAATAACTTTCTTTCAGGAAGTAGAACAATCATATCGGAACAGGGGGTTTATTCTTTATGAGATACAAAATAGGGCTACATGAGAGGCATATATTTTGGTCTGTTGTGGAATCAGACAGCGAAGATGAAGCTATCGAATTAGCGAGAGGCGGGTTAGGAGAACCATGCGACAAGGATATGGAATATGTTGAG
>PVBE011277913.1_pt1 | contig 12145 bp, 10 predicted proteins | sample 1631181 | NCBI WGS metagenome assembly PVBE01 (sample SAMN08397723, study PRJNA350692) | Marine metagenome, whole genome shotgun sequencing project. | isolation source: water | place: Pacific Ocean | collected 2012-04 | reverse complement strand
TGATGATGATGATGATGATGATGATGATGATGATGATGATGATGATGATGATGATGATGATGGGGGCGATGAGAGGATTTGAACCTCCGGCCTCTTCGTCCCGAAGGTAGTGGATAGTTAAATTGAGTTTGTATAAAGATAAATTATTTCAATACTTTATCTAATTTTTTCAACAGCTTAGGATGTATTGATTTTCCACTCATTTCCAATGAATTCCAATGGTTTACAAATTTCTAGCTGCGTTTCAGCTGCGCGCAAATAGTTACAGAAGATACATTATTGCTATCATATTGAGGGGCAAAGTCCTCCATCTAGATTAATTGCTGCTCCAGTTATATAGGATGCTCGTGCTGAACATAAAAATGCTGCCAAATCAGCATATTCTTCAGCCTCACCCACACGACCCAAGGGAATCGTTTTTCCAAGATCAGAGTATAGTTTTTTAAGATCTCCCCCTTTGCTTCTACGTTCCCACTGTGCACTTTTGATCTTACCGATACATATGGCGTTTACCCTTATTTTGTCCTTAGCGAATTCATTCGCCATGGATTTTGTAAGATTAAGACCTGCAGCTTGAGAAACACTCGTAGGCAACCTTGAGGATTCTGGAACCTTACCAGCGCCTGTCGTAGCATTGAGAATAGAACCCCCTCCCTGTTTTCTCATATAGGGGATTACACCTCTGCTCATTCGAACTGCAGCCATCAATATTAAATCAAGATCCTGATACCATAGCTCATCATTCAACTCTTCAAGTCCCTTTGATAATGAACTACCAGCATTGTTGACAAGAATATCAATTCTCCCTAGACGCTTAATTGTCTCTTCGATCAAATTTGAACAATCATCTCTTGAAGAGACATCTGCCTTTATCCCAATAACGTTTCCATCAGTCTCTTCACAAAGGTCCCTTGCAGAGTTCATAAGATTTTCTTCTCTACGTGCACAAATAACCACTTTGGCTCCCTCAAGAGCTAATCTCTTTGCTGTTGATTTTCCAAGACCATCACTGCCTCCTGTAACGATTGCAACCCTTCCAGTAAGATCAAGGTCCATTGTAAAAAAATGAAAGATTTCTTATGTCGCTTGATGAACTGCTAAATTTAGATTTAATTGTATTGAAGAAAATCAAAATCGCATCCTTTTTCAGCCTGTAAAACATGTTCGAAATATAGTTTAGCATAACCACGAGAAGGAATATTTATTTCGGATTCTATATTGAGTTTTTCTTGACGACGACGTTCTAAGGCTTCATGGGGAACCAATAAATCAAGCTTCCTCTCTTTGACACTTAACTGAATCTCATCTCCATTCCTTACTAATCCTAAAGGTCCTCCGACAGCAGATTCAGGTGAAACGTGAAGAATCACAGTTCCAAAGGCTGTTCCACTCATTCTTGCATCTGAAATCCTCACCATATCTTTTACGCCATTTTTTGATAATTTCTTTGGAATTGGTAAGTAACCAGATTCTGGCATTCCTGAAACACTTTTTGGACCTGCATTTTGTAAAATTAAAAAATCATTCTTGGAAACATTGAGTTCTGGATCATCAATTCTGTTGGATAAATCCTCTAATGAATTAAAAACAATTGCTCTTCCTTTCTTTTCAAATAAGCTCTTATCTGCAGCTGATCTTTTAAGTATTGCTCCACTAGGAGCTAGAGTTCCAAATAGCGCCACTAGACCTCCTTCAGGCTCAATAGGATCATCAAAAGAACTAATTACTGAATGGTCCGTATATTTTTTTTCATCTTTTAATCGTTCTTCAAGAGTTTGTCCAAAAATATTTATACACTCCAAATGAAGGAGAGGCTTGATTTGCCTTAAAACAGCACCTAGACCACCTGCAGAAAAGAAATCTTCCATATAGTGTTGGCCTGTTGGTTTCAGATTGACCAACACTGGAGTAGTATCACTAAGCTTATTGAGAGTTTCTAATGAAACTTTGATTCCTAACCTACCTGCAATTGCAGTGATGTGAATTATCGCATTAGTAGAACCACCTATAGCTAAAACAACTCTAAGTGCATTTTCTACAGATTTATTAGTTATTAGTTTTAGTGGTGTGATTTGATTTTGTAAAAGTTTAACTGCTATTTCCCCTGTTGCCTCAGCTGCACGTATCCTGTCTGCATGAACTGCAGGTATTGTTGCTGTTCCTGGAAGTGTAATTCCTAAAGTTTCCGCAACACAGGCCATTGTACTTGCAGTACCCATTACTGGACATGTTCCAGCAGTAGTAGCTAACCTATCTTCAATATTATCAATTTGATTTTTTGTAATTTCCCCTGACCTATACAGTCCCCAAAACCTTCTACAATCAGTACAAGCTCCAAGCCGCACTCCTTCATAAGAACCAGTCATCATTGGACCAGCTACCAACTGAACAGTGGGTTTTCCAGCTGATGCTGCACCCATCAGTTGTGCTGGAATTGTTTTGTCACAGCCTCCCATTAAAATGACAGTATCCATGGGTTGTGCTCGAATCATCTCTTCAACATCCATGGACATAAGATTTCTGAACTTCAAACTAGTAGGGCTTAAAAATACTTCACCCAAAGAAATGGTTGGAAATTCAAGTGGCAATCCTCCAGCAGTTAGTACACCACGCTTTACGGCATCAAGAAGTTCTGGGAAATGTCTATGACAGTTATTAAAACCACTGGGAGGATATGAAATTCCAATGACTGGACGGGATAAAATATTTTCTGAATAACCCATAGACTTTGCAAAAGAGTTCCTTAAGTATTTAGAAAAATCTTGATCTCCGTAATTTGTTAAACCTTTTTTAATACCTTGAGACATGTTTTAATTTTTTATCATAAATGTTGATTTAAATAATTTTCTTGAACATTTTCACACCAATTACCTACATTCCAGGCTCCATAAGCCCCCATTCCTCCTCTTGGATCATTTCCAAAATAGACTGGTATATGTATTACAGAAAGACCATTATAAGTTTTAGCTTTATTGAGTACATTTACTAATTCTTCTTTTGATTTACCACCAAAATATGCATTTACACCTGCAACAGATTTTGCCATTTTTACATAATCAACTTTTACAGAATCATTTGTTTTGAAATCATTTCCGTACTGAGCATTTTGAAGAGCACTTATAGCGCCCATTCTTCTGTTATCAAAAATAACTAACATTCCGTTGACTTTGTGTTCAACTGCATCAACAAGTATTTGTGGATTCATAATAAAAGAGCCATCACCGCAAAAACAAATAGCATATATATTATTATCACTAATTGCATTAGCATTTAATGAACTAGGAGCAAATCCCATATAAGATGCGCCTGAGTCTGTTAGTGTTTGGAAGGGATTATCATCTTCAATTATCTGAAATCCGTTTGCTTGAACATCCCCAGCATCAAAATATTTAACTGCTTTTATAGTATTGGCAAAATCAGCAACTATTTTAATTGCTGCTGGTTGAGTTAATATGTTATCATCCCATATTTCATCATATAGGGTGAGAGGAGAAATTCTATTTTGTTTAAAATCATTCCATTCATTTTTCTTTTTTAAACATGCGATAATCCAAGCATTTTTATTTTTGATTTTATTCAATTTTTTTGATTTTATTTTTTTGATTAAATTTTTTAATATAATACCTATATCACCTGGCAATAATATTGATTTATTGTAATGAGTAATATCATCTAAGTCCCCATTAATATTTATTACATTCTGAACTTTTTCATATCCTGTCCCAGAACAATCTGACTGACATACTGCTCGAGAACCAATAACAATCAACAAGTCTGCATTTGCCATAGCAAAGTTGCCACTTATTGACCCTTTACTACCTCCTACATGCATATTTAAAGAGTGCTTATCTGGAAGTACTCCAGTGGAACCAGGTGAAAGCACAACAGGGATATCACATAACTCCGCAAATAATTTTAGAACTTCTGAAAATTTTCTAGAACCTCCTCCAGCTTTAATTATAATCTTTTCAGAATTTTGTATTAGATCAATTGTTTCATTAATATGAATTTCGTCAGCTACAGTAGTTTTTGGTATTTGTTGACAAACCGGTAAAGCGTCTAAGTTTAAGGAGTCAATTCTTATTGGTTGTGTGTTAATAGGTAATAAAATATAAAATGGACCGGATTTGTATGGATGATTTATTCTGAGCGATCCACGCTTCAAAGCAGCTTTTAAAGCTGAAGGAGTATGTAAAACATAAGATTGCCCCATCAAAGCAGTTAAACGACCAAACAATTCCTGTTCAGGCTTAGGAACTTGTTGCATATTATAGCCTTCACCATAAGTTGTTTCATCGCCATATATATGATAAACACCTACTCCATTGGATGCACTTGTGAGAGAACCAGCAAATGCTTGCATAGCACCAGGTCCAATTGATGTAATCAATGCAGCTCTTTCGTCATATTGCCATCTTAAAGTTGTTGCAGCATGTGCCATTGCAATTTCGTTACGAAAATTGAATGTTGATGTAACACCTGCTTCATCATATATTCTTAATACTTCACCAAGATCGGTTGAACCGTGTCCAAAGATTACAAGATATTTACAAACATTTTGCTTGAGCAAACCTAAGACAATTCCTTCTGAAAGACTACAACTTATTTTGGGTGAGATTTTTTTGTTTTCGAGTGCAGATAATAATCCTCCTGACTCAGCAATACATCTTGCACGTTCAATGATTTTATTTTTTTCTAAATTCATAATTTTTCTTAAAAAATAATTTTGTCATGAAAATTTAACCTTTTACAGCCCCCATAGTCATTCCTTTAATAAAATATCTTTGAAAAAATAGGAATACAATCAAAGTTGGCAAACTTGCAATAATTGAAAGTGCTCCTTGAATTCCCCAAGCAACGGAATATTGACCTTTCATTGATACTAATCCTAACATAATTGTCCTCTTATCATCACTTTGTGTAAAAATTAGTGGCCATAAAAAATCATTCCATATCCATGTGAATTGTAGTGTACCTAAAACTGCTAATACAGGAATACAAATAGGTATAAATATTTTAATCAGTATCTGCCATTCATTTGCACCATCTACTCTAGCTGATTGATATAATTCTTTTGGAATAGTCGTGAAAAAGTTTCTAAGCATAAGTGTACATATTGGAATTCCCATTGCTATGTGAACTATTATCATTGGCCATAAAGTATCTAAGAGGTTCATCCAATTAAATAATCTGAATAATGGAACCAGAATTACCTGTGGTGGGAAAAACATTCCTGAAACAATAATTAAAAATATTGTATTACTACCGCGGAATGGCATATTTGCAAAAACATATCCAGATAAGGTACCTAAACATATTGAGCCTATTGTTGCCGGTATCGTCACATAAATAGTATTTATAAAATATTGATGAACGGCTGGATCAGATAGAATTTTTATATAATTTTCAAGATATATTTTTGTTGGTATCGTCCATAATAATCCAAAAGCGATTTCGCGTTTTGTCTTTAAAGATGATAAAATAACACCTATAGTAGGTGCAACAAATATTGCCGCTAAAATAATTAGAGTAATAAAAATAATTGTCAACCATAATTTATTTATAGAAGAGTTATAAATTGATGTATTAAGATCAATCATATATTTCTTCTAACTTTCTTAATTGCTTAAAATAAATACCAATTATAGCAACTGCAATTATAAATAGTACTACTGAAATTGCACTTCCATAACCCATTCTATATTTCCTAAATGATTCATTATACATATGCATAGCAAGAGTATCCGAACTATGAAAAGGTCCTCCTTCTGTCATAATGTAGAGTATATCGAATCCTTTTAATGAATTTATCATGCTTAAAGCAATTACAATTATTGTAGCTGGAATCAATAATGGAACCACAATATAAATAGTTTGCTGAAAAATATTAGCACCTTCAATTTGAGAAGCCTCTAATAGATTTTTTGGAATAGAAGTCAAGCCCGCCAAATAAATGATCATTGAAATAGCTGTTTGTTGCCAAGACCAAGAAATAATAACTGAGTATAATGAGGTTTCTGGTTTTGCTAACCAAGCATATTCAAAATTGTTTTCACTTAAAAAGTTTATAACTGTATTTAAAAGCCCCCATTCTTGTTGATAAATCCATATCCATATTTGACCGACGACTACAGCTGAAAGACAAATAGGTAAATAAAATATAGATTTAAAAATATTTGTCCCACGAACTTTACTATCTATAAGTAGGGCAAGCCATAGACCCAAAATTGTAGGTATTATTATTGCTGATAAAAGCCAAATAATAGTATTTATAATTGCATTTTGAAAAAGATTATCCGATGCAATTCTAGTATAATTTTCAAAACCTATAAAATTATAGTCAAAATTAAAACCGTTCCAATCAGTAAAGCTATAATAAAATGAATTTAATAGTGGGAACAGAACAAATACACTGAAAACAAAAAGAGGAGGTGATAAAAATAATACTCGCCAATATATTTTATTTTTCATAAAAATAAACGCCGCCAAAATAATGACGGCGCTTAGTAAAAGTTATTGATTAATTTTTAAATTCTCTAGAAGCATTTCTTTGTGCATTTGATAGTATTGATACATAATCAGCTGGATTATCCATAAACTCAGTAAACATAGATAGTCCAACTTCTGCAACTGGTGGAGGTGTCGCTAAATCATAATTGAATGCATATACTTCTGCATTTGCAACAGTTCTTAATGCTCTTTGCATTACCGAATTGTATTTTGTTGGATCTACTTTTGTGTTCGCAGATAGTGCGCCTTGACCATCTGTCCATTGTGCTTGGACATCAGGATTTGACATCATAAAAGATAGGAATTTCTTTGCACCACTTGGATTTTTTGCATTTGCAGAAACCACTAAGCCATCAACTGGACCCACTACAGCATTTGGAATGCCTGTTGACATAATGGGGAATGGAAAAAAATCATAGTCAACTCCTGGCTTTAAGTCCATTCCATTCCAATATCCAGTAATCCATGTGCCCATTAAAGTCATCCCAGCTTTTCCCCTGGCAACTTTGTCTGAAGCATCTGTCCATGTATCTGCATTGGAATTATTTGTAAAATACCCTTTATCTACTAAATCTTTCCATATGGACATTGCATGTTTAACAGCATAATCATCGTAAGCTGCTTTACCAGTCATTAAATTGTGCCTGTAATCAGGACCTACTGTTCTTAGAATTAGATAATCGAACCAAAATTGAGCAGGCCATCTGTTTTTTGAACCAAGTGCAATTGGAGTAATCCCTTTGCTTTTCAACTTTGCACAAAGACTTAAAAATTCATCCCAATTATTTGGCATTTTACTAATGCCAGCATCTCTAAAAACACTTTTGTTATAAAACATTCCAGAATAATGATAATTAAGAGGCACAAGATATCGGTTTCCATTATACATAGTAGCTGAATTAGCTACTGATTTAGCAACAACCCTATCAAGACCGCTACTATTCCACATATCATCTATAGGCAATAAACTATTTGAATCAACTATGAACTGAACTCTTGCTCCTGCCCAATAACTGAATACATCAGGGAGATTTTTACCGGCAGCTCTTACTAATATATCTGTTTTAAAGTCTTCATGACCAACAGGACTATCTTTCATCTTAATACCTGAACTAGCTTCAAATTTCTTAACACCTTTCATGAAATTTGCTTTTCCTAATTCACCTGAAAAATAATGACTTATAGTCACTTCACCGCCAGCCGATAAAATTTGAACAGAAAACAAAAATATAATATTTAACATAATTAACAATTTTTTTGTTAAATTAAACATACTTACTCCTATAACGAGTTTAAAAAAATAACATGCCAACGAGAGCAGCTGACATCAGTATATTCGTTTAATATCTGATATTCTACAATAGGTCAACTTTTTTTTGAGTTTTTGTTTATTTTATTGTAATATTGTAATTTTGTTGAGCTATTTGATACAAATGACAGAAATCAAAACATTATCTAAAGGGCTAAAGGCTCTTAAAATCATCTCGGAGTCTGATATAGGTATTGGAACTACAGAGCTATCCAATTGTTTAAGTACTGACAAATCTAGTGCTTCAAGGATTATAAAGACCTTAGAGAAACAAGATTTTATTCGAAAAAAAAATGATTCAAGAAAATATGTGATTGGTTCAAAGTTATTTTCTTTAACAAATCTAACAAGGATAGTTTTTGATTTATCACAATTTTCAAAAGCTTCACTGATTGACCTAGTAAATAAAACCGGAGAATGTGCACATATAGCAGTTCTTTGTGAACAAAGAGCTTTATACTTTGATAAGCATGATACTAATTTAAGTCTAAAAGTTGATCATTCTATTGGTACTTTAGCACCTCTACATTCTACTGCTCTTGGAAAAATTCTAATTACATATAATCATATAAATTTATATGATTATTATTCAAAAAATAAAAATTTAACAAAGGATATTACTGTACTATCCTCTGAAATTGAACAAGTTAAGACACATGGTTACAGCATTGATGATGAAGAATATGAAGAGGGAATTCGATGCATTGCAGCACCTATTTACCATATCTTTCAAGACAGAGTTTCAGCAATTGGTATTTCTGGTCCAACGAAAAGAATTAAACATGATAAGATCAATTATCTTTCTGATATCATAGTAAATATAGCTAGAGATATAAGTTTAAATTTAAAGAGTATATATGAAAAAAATTTATAAAGAACCACTTAAAGTTGGAATTATTGGTACCGGGAGAATATCTGACCTGCACATAATTGAATACATTAATAATCCTTCTACAGATATAATTGCTGTTTGTGATTCTAATATCAAACGAGCCAATCAAAAGATAATTGACTGGAATTTATCAAATATAAATGTTTTTGAAGATTATAAAGATATGTTGAAAATGGATGAGATAGATTTAGTTGAGATATTAGTTCCTCATCATTTGCATCTTAATGTAGCTCTCGAAGCTATTTTACGAAAAAAAGCGATAAGCCTTCAAAAACCTATGTGTCTAAACACTACTGAAGCATCAATGTTAATCTCAGAAGCAAATAATGCTAATGTATCTTTAAAGATTTTTGAAAATTTTATATTTTATCCTCCTGTAATAAAAGCTAAAAAACTAATAGATGATGGAGAAATAGGAAGACCACTCTCAATAAGGATAAAAAGTAATCCTGGTTTTAGCTCTACAGCTTGGGATGTTCCTCAAGACGCTTCTGATTGGAGGCAAAGAACAGTTGAGACAGGGGGAGGCCCATTGGTTTTTGATGATGGGCACCATAAATTTGCCTTGGCTTGGTATTTTATGGGTCAAGCTGAAGAGATTCACGCATGGATTAGTCACACAAAAACTTCAGAAAACTTTTTATTCGATGCTCCTGCTATTATAAGTTTTAAATTTTCTGAAAATAGAATTGGTAATCTTGAAATAGTATATTCACCCAACCTTGAAATAATGACAAAGTATTATGCTCAGGATGATAGAGTGGAAATAACTGGAACTGATGGAGTTTTATGGATTAACCATGGTCATGGATCACTTGGTACTACCCCATCTTTAGTTCTTTATAAAAATGGAACATATATAAATTACAATAATGTTCCTTCAGGCTGGGAAAACAGTTTCATAAATTCAACAAAACATTATATTGATTGTTTACTAACCGGCAAAACACCTATTCTAACTGGGGAACAGGGAAAAGAGATTTTACAAATGTCACTAGCTGCTGAAATCTCATCAAATGAAGGTCGATCAATAAAAATTACAGACGATAGGCTAAGTTAATAAGAGAAAATTAAACTATAGAATTCTTATTCCTTACATTTTTTTTATTTATATATATTCCTTCCACTCCTCTCTTGCCTTCTTTATTCCTAAACCTTTGCATCTGTATGCAATATGAGCAGGAATGTTTGCATTGCAATCAGGGCACATCGCTAATTCTGTAATTGTATTTGGATGTATTGGGCTGATATGAGCAATAACAGGCTGGTTCCTGCTGTTGCATGCTGGGCAGATGAATTTTTCAGTTGGCATATACACCTCATTTCAGAATCGCTTATCCACATCTATCACATGTGCTTGAAGTGCTTCAAGGTATATTGCCCCTTTGCGATAAAAGATGGCTCGGTAGAGAATTTCTGGGATTCTCTTCAAAAAGACTAATTTCGATAAAAAATGATGAAATGACTCTGCGGAACGCATTCTGTCTTCGAGTTACTCAGAAGTGGATGAGATACTCTTGGGTTCAGGGAGGGGTGGTTTTTGTGTTAGTAAAAGAGTACTGAATTAAGACTATCCCAGAACAAACTCACAGAGTTATGCCTCCAGAGGTATTTGCCTGAGATGAGATTTTCTTGGAGTTGATGAAATCCTTCAATCCCGATCTGGTGTTAAGAAATATGAAATTAACTTAAAATACGGAATCATTCCCAATTACCATTAACCTTTTTCCCAAGTATATTATCTGAACTATCAAATGCTGTTCCTTCCCAGAAAACACCTTTCTTCCATTCACCATCATATTTTTCACCATTTCTTTCTATCCGAATCCCAATACCATGAGGAAGACCATTTTTGAAATTCCCAACATATCTTTTTAAATCATCAGGTGTAATTATCATCCCCTTACCATGTGGTTTGTCATTGAAGATTTCTCCAACGTACTTTTCATCTTTCTCATCATCTCCTTTTTTTGACCACATCAACTTACCCTTATATATAAAACTGTAGAGTACACCTTCATTATCTTTGATAGTTACGATGTTATTTTGTTCATTTACACTTAATAATTTATCTACCAAAGTAAAAATAGAATTTCTTAGTTGTTTTGTTTTACAACCTTCACAAAAGTCTTCTTCAACTCTTTTTTGATCTAAATCTGTCCAAGTCAATGAAATTTGAGTATCACCTTCCTCTGCAATTAGCTTAAGTTGAAATGCGTTTTCTATTTGTAACATTTCTTGAATCATCATTATGCATTGGTCTTCAGTACATTCATCATAATCTAATTCTTGAAATGCCTTTTCTTGTGCCTCTTCAAATAATTGTTTAGGCACAACCGCAAAAAAGTCATCTAATTTAGATTCTAGTGTTTTCTCAAGAATCTTTATCCTTGTTTCACTTATTTCCCCAAGACTCCCAGTTGGAACAATAATTGTCTGAGGTTTTTCTGATTGACCAAAAATAGATACAGAAAGACAAATTAATAAAAGGAATACAGTGAATGTAAATTTCATTGAAAGACTGTTTTTGGAATTTTCCATCAAACCTAACCTACCCCAATCCCCGAAACCCTTCAAGTTCCTCCAAGCCCCATTATCAACACCCCTCATCCGCAAAACCCCACGAATCTCCGTAAGATTCCAATAAATCCTCCGATAAACCTATTTCTCCCTCTTCTTCACCCGTACTTGATCTTCTGTTTGTAGATTTCCTAAAAATCTTTAGACCTCAAAAATAGGAGAGAATCTGAAAACAGACACAACAGAGGAGAGACATCAGAACTCCAACTGTTTGACAGAAAAGGTATCTCCTCTATTTCATGACCGCTTATCCAAACCTATCCTATGTGCTTGAAATGCTTCAAGTCATGTTGACCCCCCCCCCTCTTCTTTTCTGTTATATGAGATTTTTTAGGAAAATGGAACTGTGGAAGGGAAAATTGAAGATCAAGTTAGAGCATGTCAGTAACTATAGAAGAAACGAAATCAAATTCTCTGATGGTCCTTCTTATCACATTCATTCTCATGTTGTGTATCTATGTGAAAATGATTCTGTCTCGTCTGATGAAATTGAGAATAATCTTCATGATCTTTGGAATGAAGCTTGTAGAAGAAATCGGTTTCGTTGGTCTAAAAGAGGAGTGGGGGTAAATGTCATGGAAGGAGAGAATGTTGGGATCTATGGGTTAAAGAAAGAGCATACTTTTGAGGGTTTTGAAAATGTGAAGAAAATTCTCAAAGAATCAAAAAAGAGAACGAAGAGGAAATTTAAAGAAAAAAATTCTTATTCTTAAAGATTTAGTTAATTTAATCCAAGAAAACTATAAAAATTTAAAAAGAAAATTAAACTAAATATTTTTCCCGAACATTAATTTATTATAGTCATTTATCATTCTATTTTTTTGTCATCTAAAAATTTAATTTTTAGCCCATTG
>PVBE010759507.1_pt1 | contig 12146 bp, 14 predicted proteins | sample 1631181 | NCBI WGS metagenome assembly PVBE01 (sample SAMN08397723, study PRJNA350692) | Marine metagenome, whole genome shotgun sequencing project. | isolation source: water | place: Pacific Ocean | collected 2012-04 | reverse complement strand
GCCAAAGTGCTTCACCAGCTCCCAGTGAAGCTGCTGTCTGAAGCGCAGAAATACGGGGCCAATAGTCGATGGTTTTGTGACCAGTGGTCACCTGCCATGGGTTGAGCCGCCCCGGAGCCAAAATGGCGGCGACACCCTCTGTAAAGAAGGTGTCGGGATACGGTGTCGGTGGCTGTACGACGATGATGATCGTCGGGTCTTGGGGTCCAGTTCCGGTACTACGAAGCGCGTTGAGATCCCCACCCGTGACCGTTAGCCGGATTCGCGCGTCAGAAAGACCATTGTGTTTCACGGCATGCCGGACCGCCTCGGCGAGCGGCTCCGAGTGCAGACGGTCTGTCAGATGGAGTGTCTGAGCTGAGTTGATCAACCGTTCAATATGTCGATCGACACGAAAGACAACATCATTACGAACAGCCATGGTCTCAAAGAGGCCAATGCCGTGCTGAATCCCCGCATCAAACACGGAGACACAAGCATCGCCATCAGGCACAAAATCGCCATTTATCCAGACATCCATATGGGCAGGTTAGCAGGCCACAGGTGACCTCAAGAGGCATGTATACGGCAATCAGGTCCCCCCACATGGCCGACTACCAGTGGTCCCATCACAGATCTGTGTTGATGCGGACCGCCCGAACCATCGGGGTCTCTCCCGACACAAAGATGACTTCAAGATCCAAAGAGCTCACGGGCATTGCGGACACCGTGACGACCCGCCAATCTTCGCCCGCTGCTGGTTGGCTGACCAGTACCGTGATGGATGCCAGATCGATCCCGTGCTCACACCAACCACCAACAGCGTCTGCAAACGTTTCGCGAAGAATTGGGAGTGCCCACGCGATTGGCATGGGCCCAGCATCGTGTTCGCATATTTGCTGCACGGCGACGTGCATACCTTCGGCAAGCCCCTGATTTTCATTGGTACGCATCCATCCCGACCACCACCCAATACACACCGCAACAACCAGGATGATCATGGGCATCAGGACGCGCCGCCCACGGGACTGTGGCTGGCGGTCAAGAGCCAACCTCATGGTGTTGGTGTTGCGGGTGACGGAGAGGGAACAGGTGCTGTTGCTGGGGGCGGCACATCAGAAAAGAGCACCCAACTTGTCATGCTTGCAAACGGTTTATCAGAGGCCATGACCAACTCACCAGTGAACGGATAAGGGATCTCTGGTCGTGCATTCTCAACGATGACAGTTTCCTGTCCTATTTGATTGCCATGTGTATCGCGAAACACAAACGCAACACCGATATTTCGGATCTCTGCGGCGGCATTCAACAAGCTTCCCGAGATCGTCATCTTGGTGTAGTCGATCTCTTCTCGATTCTCAACGGTGGTGAGTTGTTGAACCTCCCCAGTTGGACCTGGTTGGTAGAAGACTCGTTGTTCTGGAACATTGCGCATGGCGTAGGCGTACGCCGACTTGCTGAGGTATACATCTTCCCCAACAGATGAGAATCCAAGTTTCTCAAGCCTCTTACTGGTTGCCTTGGATTGCTGCCTCTTCTGTTTGTCTGCTTCCTTTTTTTGACGGGTCTCCTCCCGACGCCGCGCTCGCTCAAACTGTTCTTGTTGCCTCTTGAGAGCAACCTTGGCCTCTGTGAGCTTTCGAGTTTCCGCGATGATTGCTTGATACGAGGAAAAGTCATCGCCGAATTTTGCATGATCCCCCACAAATGTTCGCAGTGACTCCAGCTCTTTCAACACTTTTCGCATGGACGACTCCATGGCCTTCATGTGTTGTCGCAAGGTGATTGTTTGTTCGGTGCGACTCACAATGCCAGACCACAGGTCTCCCACATGGCTCTCTAAGCTCAACCCGTTGTTTGTCAGTGACTGTTCGGCCAGGCTGCGCAAAGTATCTTTGTCGATGATCACCGTTGTTGCGGGGTCGTCCTTGGGTGGGTCTGGCGAACCACCCTGTGGTGCAGGCGCGCCATTGCCAATTGACGCCACGGTGAGCGCGCCGAATAGTGCGACTGTGGTAGCGAGCTGGTGCATGGTGTACTCCTCTCAGCCCCGCATTGATACTGCAACGACAGATCCTATTCACACAAGGCAGTCTTATCCAGCCTCATTCCAACGGTTGGGCTGGAGAGGTGCCATTTGGGTGTTCATCCAGACCGACCATCTCGTCTGGATCATGCCCACCGGCCTGTGTTCGCATGTTGGCAGCACGATTCAAAAGGGAGGAGTGATCGTTGTCACGTGGCACCATGTCAACATGCCACTCAACAAGACTGTGGGTGTGGATGGGTAGGACTTCCAGAGCGAGATCAAGTCCAGGGGTTCCGTGAATCCGAAATCCCATCGGCACGACACCGATCATCGGCTCCCAACCATCCTTCTTGATAAGAAGGTCGTATGTGCCATAGTGGGTAAAATCCACCTCAACAGGAGTACGACCAATCTCATGGTGATTGAGCCAGACCAATGCACCAGCAGGTTCTGAAGTGATGCGTATGGTTCGACGTACACAACCAGTGGTCGTGGCCGCCAGAGTGAGCAACAGGATGGGAATTGCCATGCGCATGCGGAGACAGGATATCGAACGATTATTGCCGAGGCGGATCAATCGAACTCATCACCTTTGAATGTCGAGGCCAAATAGGCCTCGCGGACAGATGGATCATTGATGATGGACTTTGGATCACCATCTCTCAAGTTCTTTCCATGATGGATGATGTACGCCCGATCGCAGATTCGAAGTGTCTGCTGCACATTGTGATCGGTCACCAGAATTGAGATGCCCGCGTCTCGGAGTTTGGAGACTTCCTGTTGGAGTTCCTCGACGGTATGTGGATCTACAGCAGCGAACGGTTCATCGAGGAGGAGCATCGTCGGATTGGTGATCATTGCCCGAGCGATTTCGAGGCGTCGCCGCTCACCACCAGAGCATGTCCTTGCGGTCTCTTTGGACTTGTGTTCGAGACCGAACTGTGACATGAGTTCATCACATCGAGCGTTCTGTTCACTCTTGGAGAGATCGCGTGTTTCCAGGATTGCCATGAGATTGTTTCGGACCGAGAGTCGCTGGAAGACACTTGGTTCTTGGCTGAGGTAGCCCATGCCTAGGCGGGCATGCCTGAACATTGGTTCGCGTGTGACGTCGTGGCCTTCAAAATGAACAGTCCCGCCCTCCGGCGTAATCATTCCGACCACCATTCGGAACGACGTTGTCTTACCAGCCCCGTTGCGACCAAGTAGTCCGACGATTTCGCCACGGTCGACGTGAAACGAGACGTCGTCGACGACGCGGCGATTGGAATACGACTTCACCAAACCATGTGCTTCGAGCAGTGCCATGGGCTGGATGGTACGAAGTTGAATCCCGCGAGGATAGAAGTGTCCGAGTTACAGACCGACTCACAGGATCCGAAGCGTCATCGGATACCGAATGAACTCTCGGTGAGAGGCGATCACGGCACTTCGAATGGCCATGAAGACCATGAATACCCAGGGAATCCACAAGAATGCAATCCCGACAACAGTGGCTGCCAGAAGGGCCATCCAGATCAACATCGAGATCCCGAAGTTGCATGCTTCACGGCCATGGTCATCAAGAAATCCACTCTCCTGCTTCCCGGTGAGCCACAGGATGGGTACGACAACGAACAAGATTCCACTGAAGGCCCCGGCTGCCAGAAAGACGTGGCACAGCACAGCATTTCGCACGGCCGATTCTGGAGTAGATGGCTCCTGAAGCCGTCCATTCGGCAGAACGTGCCGGAAAGGAGTTGGGTTGGTTGGCGTTTCAATCATGCCACTCCCATTCTTTGGGAAAGCACAGTCGAGGCTTTCATGTATCAGTAGAACTGGTTGGCTTGATCTTTTTGGCCTCATCGGTCCACTGGTCGGGGTATCGCTCTGAAGCAAGAGCTCCCACGATGCGGTGGATTCCCTTGAAGATGTAGTCATCCATGAGTACACGGTGCCCATCGGCGTGGACAGCCCACGCCTTGCTGGTTCGCATCCACCGGCTCATGTCGATATCAGCAAGCTCATCCTGGGTCCATGATTCACCAGGAAGATCCAGTACGCCATCTGCATGGAGGGCGTAGGTGCGTTTCCTGTTCCGCATGAGCTGCCAGGCATACCACGGAACAAACGGGAGGCACAGAATGAACAACCACTGGACAGGTCGGTCATAAGCCGAGGGTCGCTCAACCTCCCCGTATATCTGGAGTTGGGACTCGGAGAGTTGCAGGCCAAGCCGCAACTGGTCACTCGGTCCACCCGAGACGGTTGTGCGGTTTCGAATGCCGTTCAACATGGCCCTTTCGGCGGCGAACCAAGTAGCAGGACTGGATGGGCCAGTCGTGATCTGACCGGGCTTGCCATCGACAGAACCCCCAGTTGGTTGTTCTGCTTGGGCTTGTCGCACGGCATTGGGCAGCACACGCTCGACAACCAAGACGCCAAGTTTGTCGAGGGCCAAAGTTCCACCAGCTTCTACAGCAGCACGGAGTCCGGCGATTTCTGAACGGATCTCCGCCCCACCCTCGATAGCAAGGTTGTCGAGCACGGTGTTCATGAACGCAACAGTTTCGTTTTCGCTAGTTGGCGTGGATCCAGACACAATGGGTTCGGCCAACTGCCGGTAACTGCGGCAGACCTCGGCTCTGGAGAAGAACCGTTCCTGTTGTGGGATGACCACCGCATAGTCCCAAACACCCCAAACGCCCAGCACCAAACAGACAATCGCAATCATCGCCGTCTTGATGGTGTAGGTCGGTGAGAGCCTTGCACGAATCGTCATATCATTTGCCCCGATTTCGATACCACCTTCGCTCATAGTTGCATGCTACATGTTCTCATTCATTGCCTCATTGCAAGTAGAGATAGCGATGTTGTGGAGCATCTCATCTTCCGGCAACGTATCAATGAGGCTGAGCAGGGCCTCAAGTCGCCGTGACGGTATGTGATTCGGGTTAATCCTTGCCGCTGCAGCGGCACCCAACTCAAGCAGTGCGTCTCGAAACCAACCCGCTGTTGGCTTGTGTTCATCGGCAGGCGGATTGATCCGAGTTCGAATCGCCCCCAAGGGTCCGATTGCGACAATCGGAATCTGCCCCAGTTGAGTCGTTGGCTCGCGGCACAGCACCATGATGGGGGTCTCGCGAGCCAGGGCCAAAAGTCGAAGCCTCCTGGCGTCTGCTCCGACAAGTGGGGGCCGCACCATGTAGCGGCCCCGGTCTACATCCATAGTGTCTGTGACCGCATCATCGATGATCTTGATGGCTGCTCTGGAGGCGAGTGCAATCTTTCGGCGGCCGCCGCGGGCTGTGGAGAGCAGCCCAAGAATCTCCACCATGCCCTCGTAGTCATGGCGACCATGGCTCATCGTCAAGGCCCGCTCTAAAACGCGTTCGGCCTCGAACCACGCCTCGCTTTTGATCGCGGTGTTCGCTCGATCCACTAGATCCTGAATAGTCTTAGTTCGCCCTGTGGCTGCCATGAAAATGCCTCGTGGATTCAGGGGAAGAATCAGCCTGCGTAGACTTCAGCCAGTTCCGCCGCAATAGCTTGGTTGCCAAAGCTTAGTCGCACGCCCCCTGTTGGGACAATTTCCACAACCACCGGTTGGCCGACAGAAATCAAAGTGAGTCCTTGATCAGGCTTTTCTGAATCATGCAGCAGTGCTTTCGCGAGATCGCACAGCAGATGCAGATCACCAGTGTCGGCGAGCAGCGGATCTCGCGAGTTGAGTTCGACCGTTGCAGCTGCATCAATGCGTTGCCACTCTTCATTTGCAGCAAGGCTAAATGCAACGACATCAAACACACTTCGCCACTTGCCTACTGGTATTAGCAGGAGCTGCGAGTGATGTAACTTGTGCATGAGGTGGTCGACGACGTCCGGCAGTCGATCTTCCGGAATGTCAAAGATTACAGCCCCACCACGTGGCTCGCAGGCGGTTCCAGCGACCGCGACGTGGTGATGATGCACGGTGTCTTCATCGCGCATGCGCAGATACGTATGGTCTTCGTCGGGAGACTCAGGCTCAATGCCATGGTCCGTAATCACGCCAGCCGCTTCATCAGCGGAAATGAACTCCACCTGGAACCTCCTTTGGATCGTCGCGCATTCAATCCGATCCTGAGCCAGCTTGCAAGTCAGATTCACCGTTTGTCACGATTCCATATGATGGAGGCGTGCGAACGATCCTCTTTATATGTACCGGAAACACCTGCCGGAGCCCAATGGCCGAGGGCATCGCACGTGCCCACTTCGACGGCTCCAAAGGTGATTTTTTCATCGGTTCGGCCGGCGTGGCCGCCATGGACGGGCTTCTAACCTCGCCCGAAGCTGTCGCGGCGCTGGATCGAAGGGGTATTGGGTTTACAGGGCGATCGAAGGCGTTGACTCCTGAAATGATCCAAAAAGCCGATCTTGTGCTCTGTATGACCTCGTCTCACCAGGCCGCTGCGGCACATCTGGCAGCTGGGGACACGGAACTTCTCGATCGGATTCACCTGTTGGATCCAGATGGCGGTGGCGTCGCGGACCCGATTGGTCAGGGGCAGGAGGTTTATGACCGCGTTGCCGAGCAGTTGGCCAAATTGATTCCACCTCGGGTGGAGTCGCTGCTTGCACCAACTTGAAGTGAGAGTTCTGAAGAACTAGGAATACGCAGCGACCGTCTCGGTTAAGAGCCGGGCTCCGAAGCCGGTTGGCCCGGGAACATAGAGGTCGGTTTCTACGTCGGTTGTGGCCGGGCCAGCGATATCGACGTGAGCCCAAGGGATCGCTGGATCGACGAAGTACGAGAGAAATGCAGCACCCTGGATGGGATGCCCTGATCGGTTTGGCCCAGAGTTCCAGATATCGGCATGCTTGGCCCGCATGAACTTTCGGTGTTCTTTCCAGAGTGGGAGCCGCCAAACCTGCTCGCCGCACTGGTTTCCAGCGGCCTCGACCACTGTGCGGAGGTCGGCGTCGCGGCTCCAGATTCCAGCGCACCAATCGCCGAGCGCGACCACGACGCCGCCCGTGAGGGTTGCGATGTCGATGATCTGGGTCGGCTTGATCTTGCGGCAGGTCCAGGCCAGCGCATCGGCCAATACCAGTCGTCCCTCGGCATCGGTGTTGGTGACCTCGACGGTGACGCCGTTGTACATCGTGATGATGTCGTCGGGTCGGTAGGAGCGTTCTGAGACCATGTTCTCGGCGCACGGGAGTACGGCGTGAACCTCAACCGGTAGTTTCAAGGTGGCGATGGCTTGCATAGCTCCAAGCACAGCAGCGCCGCCGCACATGTCGTACTTCATCCCCTTCATACCATTTGAGATTTTGAGCGAGTAGCCCCCCGTGTCATATGTGATCGTCTTCCCAACGAGCGCCAGTCGAGCGGAGGATTTGGCCTTCTTTGGCTTCCACTTGAGGTGGACCAGGCACGGCGGGCTTGATGACCCCATCCCTACCGCAGTGAGACCACCCATTCCAAGTTCCTTGGCCTTTGCGGCAGAGATCACTTGGCAAGTCATACCAAGCCGCTTGGCCATGCTTCGGGCTTGCCGGGCGATCCACGCTGGGTTGGCGATATTTGGGGGTGTGGATCCGAGCCTTCGGCTTTCATTTGCAGCCTCGCCAAGGATGCATCCTCGGCGGAGCCCCCCACGTGTGGCTCCTTCTTTGCTTGTCAGCACAAGTGTGCCGGAGGCGGCGGCTCCCTCAGCGGCGGCGCCTCGCCATGTCTCCTGCCGCCAATTGGCCAGCGTCATGCCTTCTGCCATGGCCTGAGCAGCCGCCGGTGGGTTCTTAGAGAGTGGCCCTGTGAGCGAGCCATTGAGTTCAATATGCGCTGCCGTGGCGCCCATTGTGTGAAGGGTCGCGACGAGTTTGGCGCCAGCGAGGCGGAGTGATTTGGCCGTCGGCGGATCATCACCTAGCCCGATCAGGATGGCCGAATCATTTCCGACCGATATTTGACCGGTTTCGCCGGAGAATCCCGGCCGGGTTCGCGCTGCTTCCAATCCGCCACCACATTGCTCGTTGAGCGGCTTCAGGCTCGCGGGGATCCGTTTGGCCGCCGCGGTGATGCCGCTGACGGTGACGCCGCGGCGGGGAGTTCCGGTTCGAATCGTGCGGTACATGGAGCAGGGCATCGGTTCAGGGCGTTGGTCTTCCGCAATATCAACGGAGAGAACAGAATTCTCTCGGCGAGGGTGTTCTACAATGGCCGTCTGATGTCTCTCAACCGCCTCATTGACGCTGCGCTGAATCGAGGAGGCGAAGGACTTCGAACGCTCGAAGACATCGCTCGATTTATTCTCGATGACATTGAACTCAGCGGGTCACTCAAGGGCCTCCGGCACGATCTGCGTGTGGTGGCTGCAGCACTTTGGCCCGCAGGGAACGTGGTCTGGTCCAGAAATACCGAGGGTGATGTCGGAACACAGATAGACACCCCAACCGAGCATCTTCGAAGCAGTTTGGCGAGTGTGGCTGCCGCCGCGACAAGGCGGGCAGCTGAGGCCATTCGCAGTCTCGAAGAGGTCGCCAAACTCAACAACTTTGCAGCGGCCTCGGATTTGGAGCGGTTGCGATATCGGCTGTATGACCTTGGCGCCTCGGTTGAGCGGCGACTGGGAACCGGTAGTTCGCAGTGGCGGCTGTGTTTGCTCTTGACCGAGGCGGCGTGCCAACTTCCTTGGCGTCAGGTATTGGAGGCTGGTCTTGCTGGCGGCGTCGACTGTGTGCAGGTGCGGGAGAAGCACATGGATGCACGATCAATGCTCGATCGAGTGGGAGAGGTCATGGATATATGCCGGGCTACAGGTGTCCCCGTCATCGTGAATGACCGCCTCGACGTGGCGTTGGCCGCAGGTGCTGCGGGTGTGCATCTTGGTCAGACCGACCTGCCGATAGGCGAGGCCCGCAAACAATGTGGCCGGCGACTCATTGTGGGGCTGAGTACACACGGGCCCGCCGAAGCGGTCGCCGCTGCCAAAGCAGGGGCGGATTACATCGGCATTGGTCCAATTTATTCGACAAGCACGAAACCAAACCTCACAGCCGCCGGGATTGGCCGCGTAGCCGAGACGCTTCCAGTGATTGGGGGACTTCCTCATCTGGCGATCGGGGGCATCACGCCGGAACTGGTTGGTGATCTGCGGGCGGCAGGCGCGCAGGGGATTGCGGTCGGCAGCGCGATCTGTGGGAGTCCTGATCCGGAAGGTGTTGCTACTGCTTGCCTTCGTTCACAGTCGGCGGTTCATCCATGATTACTGACGCCCGATGCATCGTGCTTGGGTCCGGGACTAGCGCAGGCGTTCCAACGATAGGTTGTGACTGTGAGACGTGCCTGTCCGACGATCCTCGCGACACACGGCTCCGGACAGCGGCCGCAATATGCTGGACCGACCCAGATGACTGCGAGCGAACGATTCTGATCGATGCCTCGCCAGATTTGCGGCAACAAGTACTCCGAGCGGGGATCACCCGCTGTGATGGTATTTTTTTCACACACAACCACGTCGATCACACCTTCGGCCTGGATGAGGTTCGGCGGTTCAACGTCGTTCAGAAGACGCCAATCGACATCTGGGCCGAGCCGCACACCATTGAGCATCTCAAGCGTGTGTACAAGCACATCTTCCAGAAGCACGAGAACGTCAACGACTCCTTCATCGCCAATGTGGATGTGCATCCGCTCAGTCCAGGCGAGCCAGTCGAACTCTTTGGTCTCCGGATCGAGCCCCTGCGGTTCATGCACGGGAACCTGCCGATTCTCGGTTTCCGTGTCGAAGCCGATGATGGCCAGGACTGGCCGTTTCCGCTGGCGTGGTGTACCGATGTCTCGGACATTCCGGACGAGACTCGCCCACGGCTCGTTGGCCTTGAGACCCTGTTCTTGGACATGCTTCGGGAGCGGAAGCATTACACGCACCTGAGCCGCGACGATGCGGTCAAGGAGGCCTATGCCATCGGGGCCCGCCGGACATGGTTCATTCACATGGCTCACCAGATCAAGCACGCCAATATCGATGCCACGCTTCCAGAGGGCATGGCGCTCGCTTGGGATGGACTGACTGTCGATTGGACCGGGTAGGCACAGCGGCCAGAGGCCGCGATGGCGGCTTGTGGCTGCTATCCTACGGGACTCATGGCACAGCTCCGCGAAATCAAGAATCGGATCGGCGCGGTTAATACGATCGGCCGAATTACTAAGACGATGCAGATGATTGCGACGGCGAAATTCACCGCCGCCGGCCAACGCGCCGAGCAATCGCGACCATACGCCAAGATGATCAACGAGATGGTCCGGCAGGTAGCATCCAACGCCGAAGACTACGAATCACCACTGATCGATGGACCGCCCGAGAAAGTCGGCAAGGATCTGCTGTTGGTGATCTGTTCTGATCGTGGATTGTGCGGCGCGTACAACGCCAACGTACTTCGTACAGCGAACAAGTATCGGCAGGCTGAGACTGCGCACACCGATGTGGTGGTTGAGACGGCCGGAAAGAAGGCTTCCGCGTACTTCCGGTTCCAGGGAGTCGAGGTGTCCAAGTCGTACAACACGGGCGACGCTCCGAAGTACGAGGATGTCGAGGCTGTCGCGCAGTCCTATCTCGACCGATATGCAGCGGGCGAGTTTGATTCCATCAAGATCGTGTCCATGCGATATCACAGTGTCTCGCGGCAGACCGCGGATGTGACGCAGGTGCTCCCGCTGTCGCAACCAGACGCGGGTGATAGTGAACCACAACAGGGCCCAGTGGCCGTGTACGAGTTCACACCAACCGCCGCGGAGTTGCTCGACACACTGCTGCCGACGACCGTCAAGACGCTGCTCTTTCAACTCTTCATGGAAGCTGCAGTGAGTGAGCACGTCATGCGAATGATCGCCATGAAGGCTGCGACCGACAACGCCAAGGACTTTGGCCGCACTCTGAGCCGCCAATTCAACCGTGCGCGGCAGGGCATGATTACGACTGAACTCACTGAGATCGTCTCCGGCGTCGCCGCCCTCGAAGGCTGACGCCAGCGGATCGGCCCGACGAGTCATTTATCTCGTGCTATGACAGTGGATTCTGTGTGGTCCAGTCACACAACCCCTTTCTTGATAAGCAGATAAATCACACATCAGGTCGGTGTTACCCTGCTCGCATGCGGCTTTACACTGGCACTGGTGATGATGGTTCGACGGGACTCTTTGGTGGTGGGCGTGTGTCAAAGGACCATCCTCGGGTCGTGGCCTATGGGGAGGCCGACGGGCTCAATGCGGCTCTGGGTTTGGCGGTGGCGGCCTGTGAAGATTCAGACTTACGGTCAACACTCGAGGCATTGCAGCGATCTGTTTTTCAACTCGGAGCCGACTTGGCGACGCCGCTTGGAACCGAACATGAGGCCAAGGTGCAGCGAATTGGCCCTGACGACGTGATAGCGATTGAGGCTCAGATTGACACAGTTGATGCGGCGAACGCCCAACAGCGGTCCTTCGTTCTGCCCGGGGGCTCCGAACTGGCCGCTCGGCTGCATGTGGCCCGAGACGCAGCGAGGCGGTGCGAGCGGTCGATGGTGACGCTCGCCAGATCGGAGTCGGGTGGAGTTTCAGAGCCTGCGAAGCAGTGGATCAACCGTTGCAGCGACCTGCTTTTTGCGGCCGCAAGGGCTGCCAATCGGCTTGCTGGCGTTGCTGATGTGCCGTGGCCCGGTTCCTGACCGGAGTATCTGAGTTTCATTAGAATGCGGCTCTTTTCCAGCCCCTGGAAGGGCTGGCCGCAACACTCCCACTCTCCAAGGAGTCCCATCGCATGGCCATTCGCATCGGCATCAACGGTTTCGGACGCATCGGCCGGCTCGTCTACCGCGAGGCGGTTCGCCGCGGCACATTCGACGTCGTGGCGATCAACGATCTTGTTCCGGCAGACAACCTGGCATATCTCGTTTCATACGACACGATGCACGGACGCTTTGACCACCGCGTTCGGGCCGAAGGTGACAATCTTGTGTGCGACGCGCACAGCACCAAGTGTCTGAGTCAGCGAGATCCGGCCAACTTGGGCTGGGGTGATCTTGGGGTGGACTACGTGCTTGAGTCTATCGGCTTCTTCACGGCGCTCGACAGTTCAAGCAAGCACCTGGATGCAGGTGCAAAGCGAGTTTTGCTCTCCGCTCCAACCAATTC
>PVBE010288950.1_pt1 | contig 12146 bp, 10 predicted proteins | sample 1631181 | NCBI WGS metagenome assembly PVBE01 (sample SAMN08397723, study PRJNA350692) | Marine metagenome, whole genome shotgun sequencing project. | isolation source: water | place: Pacific Ocean | collected 2012-04 | reverse complement strand
ACACGTGGTTCTCGTCTGGCCTATGGCCCTTCGGCACGCTCGGCTGGCCGGAGCAATCAGAAGAGCTGAAAAAATACTTCCCGACGGATGTTCTGATCACCGGTCAGGACATCCTGTTCTTCTGGGTCGCGCGGATGATGATGATGGGCCTTCATTTCATGGGCGAGGTGCCCTTCCGCACGGTCTATATCCACGCGCTGGTGCGCGACGAAAAAGGCCAGAAGATGTCGAAGTCGAAGGGAAACGTGATGGACCCCCTCGACCTGATCGAGGACTTCGGCGCCGATGCGCTGCGCTTTACGCTGGCGGCGATGGCGGCGCAGGGGCGCGACATCAAGATGTCGAAAAGCCGCGTCGCCGGATACCGCAATTTCGCCACCAAACTCTGGAACTCGGCCCGGTTCTGCCAGATAAACGAATGCGTGCCGGTGCCGGGGTTCAATCCGGCGGATTGCGCGCTGCCGGTCAATCGCTGGATCGCGGGCGAAGTCGCGCGCACCGCCGAGCGCGTGACCCATGCGCTCGATGCATACAAATTCAACGAGGCCGCCGACGCGCTTTATCATTTCGCCTGGGGTACCTTCTGCGACTGGTACGTCGAATTCATCAAGCCGGTGCTGGCGGGCGAGGATACCGAGGCGCGCGGCGAAACCCGCGCCTGCGCCGCCTGGGCGTTGTCGCAGATTTTTCACCTGCTGCATCCGTTCATGCCCTTCATCTCGGAGGAGCTTTCGGACGTGCTCGGCGGCGGCGGCGAGAACGGCCTCATCCTCGCCGCCTGGCCGGACGGACAATTCGGCGACGCGGCGGCGGCGGAGATGGACTGGGTGATCCGGTTCGTCAGCGAAATCCGCGCCGTGCGCGCCGCCCTCAACGTGCCCGCGGGTGCGCGTATCGAGTGCCGGGTGCAGGGAGCGAACGCGGACACCAAATCCCGCCTCGCCGCCCATGAAGACGTGATTGCGCGGCTGGCGCGCGTTGAATCCCTGTCGCTCGATGGCGGCACGCCCGACGGCGCGGTTCAGGTCATCGTCGACGAGGCGACGGTGGTGCTGCCGCTGGCCGGGATCATCGATGTCGCCGCCGAGCAAGCCCGCCTCGAATCCGAAATCGAAAAAGCGGGCGCCGAAATCGCCAAGATCGACAAGAAACTCGGCAACGAAAAATTCCTTGCCAAGGCGCCCGAACACGTGGTCGCGGAACAGCGCTCACGCCGCGCCGACGCCGAACGGGCCCGCGAAAAACTGGCCGACGCGCTGGCGCGGCTGGGGGCGCTGGAGTAGGGGCGGCGGAGCGGCCCGCCCCAGCGTACCTTGGACTTGGAGCCAGCAACGGGCGGCGGCGACCAGGGAGCCGAAACGGTTTCCCGGACCGCGCCGCGAGGTTTGCACCCGCTGCGGGGCTCCAACCAAAGACCGGCGGGGCTTTGCCCCGCCCTTTCCTGAGGCTCTAGGCCGTGGACTCACAAACGACGCAAGGCATTGAAACTACCTGTTTCTTCGCCGGGCGCAGTTTGTTCAAGGCAAGTCAGCAACCCATTGATCTGTATTGGTCTTCTGGACGAATGGGTACATGCCCTAGTGCAGGTTGCTCTTGTCGTCCGGCAGTTTGGCGTGCGCTAGGTCGGCGCCCTGAAGGCGTGCTCCTTCGACGTCGGCGCCGCGCAAGTCGGCGCGCGTGAGCCGCGCTTCGTCCAGTTTTGCGCCGCTGAGATTGACGTCGCGCAGGTCGGCATCAGTCAGGTCGGCGCCCGACAGGTCCACCCCTGCGAGGCTGGAGGCCCATTCCTTGCCGGTAGTCTTCCCGTATTTGTCGAGCAACGCCACCGGCACCAGATTGGCACGCCTGAGGCAGACGTCGATCATCGAGGCGGCACGGAAATTGGTGCCGCGCAGATCGGCGTAAACAAAATCGGCCTCGTAGAGCAACGCCTCGGAGAAGTTCGCGAACTGGAGCACGGCGCGGTTGAAGTTGGCGGCGCGCAGGTCGGCGGCGGTAAAATCTGCGCCGGACAGGTTGGTGCCGCTGAAATCCACGTCCCGAAGTTGCTGGCGCGACAGATTGGCGCGCGCGCCCTCGGCGCCGCCCGACTGAACCCAACGCTCATGCGCGCGGATGCGATTGCGCGCGTCGCCGCCGAGATCGGAAATGCGCCGCCCGACCTGTGCATCGCGCAGATCGGCAGCGCTGAGATCGACGTCCTCCAGTGAAACGCCGCGCAGGATCGCTTCCTGAAAATTGGCGTGGGCGAGGTTCGCATGCGCCAGCACGGCACCCGACAGATTGGCCTCGTGCAAGTGCGCGTCCTCGAGGTTGGCGCCGGACAGATTGGTCGCGCGCAGTTCCGTTCCCTGCATCTTCGCTTTGCGTGCCGAGACGCCGCTGGCGTAGGCGGCGCTAAGTTTGGCCTCGCTGAGATCGCTCTCGCCGAGGTCGGCTTCGGAAAGATCGGTGACCTGGACTTTGCCGCGAAACTGGGAATCGCCGCGATCGTTGAGGCCGCCCGGGCGCAGGTCGGCTTCGTGCAGGTTGGCCATGCGCAGGTTGGCCATGCGCAGTTTCGCGCCGTGCAATTGCGCGCCGCGCAAATCGGCGCGGTAGAAGTCGGCGCTTTCAGCCTCGACATATTGCAGGTTGGCGGCATAGAGATCGGCGGAAATGAAGTTTGCGCCCTCGAGCATGCATTTGCTCAGGTCAGCGCCGGCGAGAATGGCGAACTGCAGATTGATTTTCGGCAAGCGCAGGCCGGGCCAAGCTCTCGAACCGCAGGTCGGCGCGCCGGCCGCCGACCCTGCCGCGCACGAAGCGGTCATGGCGTTTCAGGGTATCGACGAATTCTTCCGGGGTCACGTGGGGCTTCCGCCGCGCACTGCACAGCACCCAAAGAAATGGGCCGTTCCCCATTACCGCCCGTGCAGGCCCTTTATTACCGGGTCTTGAACCGCGGCGGCAAGGATATTCGTGGTGCCGGGCGACAATGACCCCCACGATAATTGTCCCTATTTATTTCCTGCATTTTTCTGGCCGAAAACGGCGCAATAGGCGCCCTCAGGCACCTGCCCGCCCCAACATCGGCGCCCGCGAAGGCGGCAGGAATCGCCGCCGTTCCGGTTCCCCGGCCGCCGCCCTATCCTTGCGGATAAACGCAGGCGAAGCGTTCGGCCACCACCGGCATGTCGTCCTCGATTTGCCGGCCGAGCGGCGCCAGCAGGCTGTTCCAGTATTCTGTGTGAATGCCGCGCCAGACGTCGAGGTCGCGCATGCTGGGCCCATCGAGGGCGGTGTGGGTTGCGTCGATTTTCTTGAATGTCAGCAGTTCAAGCGCCATCACCTGCAACAGCGCCTGCGGCTCGCCGTCGAAATTCGACAGCACCACGTATTCGCCGATCTCGGGTTTGGTGTCGGGGTGGCTTTCCCACAGCCACGGCACCGAGAATGTGCCGGTCTTGTCGCCGGCAACGACAAGCGCGCTGATCGTGGTCGAGGTTTCGAGGTTCCAGCCGATGCAGCGGATGCGAAGGGGTTGCGTAAGGTCGGCATCCGGCAGCGTGGATTGGCATTCCTTGAGAAAATTATCGAGGATCGATGGGCTCGGCGGTGTTGCGGGCATGGGATTCTTTCAAAATGTTTTCGCGGACCGGTGGGTCCGGCGGCGGCGCGGCTCCCCCTGGATTCATTGGCGGCCGATGGACAGGAACGGCTCACGGCCGAATTGACCGCGAGGAAAGCCTAACGGCCGGGCGCGGTTCTGACAATCGCCGCCCGCCCCGGCAATCGGGCGCGGCGCCGAAATGCGCCGCCGGTCAAATCCAGGTTATCGGCAGGATTGCGTCGGTCGGGGCGCGCGCCGTTCGGGCGGGGAGGAAGGATCGTCGGCAAGACGAAGAACCGGACCCGCGGGACTCGCGAACACGGCGGCATAAAAGTGCTGCCGGAAAGTTGCGGTGCGATTCCTCGTCCTGCGGGGGAAGGGGTGTCATGGCCATCGACAGGAAGGTTGCAACGAAAATAACGGTACGAATCTCTCGCAGCCGTTAACGATAATCCTGATCCACAAGGGTGTGGGTTCGCGGGCTTGCCTGGATTCGATCAATCGGGTCCCGCGACTCGTGATTAACGCCGATGCCGATTCTAGCCGCGCCCTTTTACCGCCCGTTAAGCGCCAACCCCTAGAGTGCGACAGCCGCGCCGAGTCCTCGTGACAAATCGCGGGCCAACCCCAGGGAAAGGACACATCATGGGAATTGGAGATATTGGAGCTGCGCAGGCCGCGACTGCGGTCGTCGCCGTCAGGGAAGCCGCTCAGGAAACCGAGAACGACAAAGTGAGCGCTGCCGAGGAACTTCAAACGGAGATTGATTCCGAAAATCAAGAGGAAAGCAGCTCAATCTCAGTGCGAAGTTGAGCGAAGAAAACGCGCAGTCTGAGACCGATGAAGGTATCGGCGAAAGTGTTGACGAAATCGCCTGAACGGGATTCGCCTCAATAGATGCGACCCGTTCGCATCGTTTATTGCGAGCCTCTCGCATCGCGGGTTGCAACTCCGATGTGAGGGCAATATCGCCGGCAGTACCACAGCAAAGCCCGGTGTGAGGCTGCCTGCGCGGCGGACGGACGACCGCGCCCAGGTCATCGAATAGGGTGCGGTGCTGCGGCCTGCGCGCCGCCGGGGGCGGCGGTCCTCGACTAACTCAGTGGGCGCGCAGTCCCAAGACGCAACGGAAGTTGCCATGTTGGAACTGGGCAGAAACTCCTTCCAGCCCAATTCCACTTGAAATTTCACGCCTATACGAAAATATTACTGTCCAATACGGACATATTGGACAAGGAACCGCCATGCCGACGCCCCGGCGGATCGCCGCCAACCGGCGTAATGCCTCGAAATCGACCGGCCCGCGCTCACCCGACGGCAAGGCGCGGGCCGCCCGAAATGCCCTCAAACACGGGCTGACGGCGCGCGTCATCGCTCTCCCGCACGAAGATCCCGGCCATTACGAGGCCGTGCGCGGCGAACTGTCGGCACGGCTCCGGCCAGCCGATCCCCCCTCGAACGGGAGCTGGTCGAGCGGATGGCGGCGCTGGTGTGGCGGCTGGCGCGCGCGCCCTTGGCCGAGGCGGGGCTCTATGCCGATGATTTCGGCGAGTCTCCCCTGTCCGAGGCCGGGCTGCGCTTGACGCCCGCGGAAGGGCTGGACCGCATGGGCGAGCGCCGGGTCCGGGCGTTGCGGCGCGGCCTTCGATTCGCCACCGACCTTCAGGGCAATCACGGGCTCACGCTCTCGCGGCTGGTGCGTTACGAGGCCCACCTCGAACGCTCGCTCACACGCACCATGGACCTGTTTGCCCGTCTTCGCGCCAGCCGGCCGCCCCCCGAGCCCGAAGTGGAGGCCGGCCGGGAGCAAGCCGTTCGCGATGCGGCGCTGGGGAAGGTCGTTCGCGCGGTCTTGGCCCGGCGCCCGGCCGCCGAACCGGAAGAGGGACCAGAACCGGAATCCGATCCGGATCGGGCGGGGACGGGCGACCCCGCCGACGGTAAGCCGAAGGAATGAAGGCGCCGCCGCGGGCGACCGCAGATTCGATTAGCTTGGCGTCGTATTGGCTTCGTATTGGCTTCGCATTGGGTTCGAATTGACTTCGTTTCCGGGCTGTCTGACGCCCCGAAGGGCCAGCGCCCGTGCGCGTTTCGGGGCCTGCGCGGGCTGCAAAAATTGGGTTCGTTTCGCATTTTTCGTGGTATTCAACAGGCAACTTTCACCCAGGTTTCGTTTATCGGGGGGCGCCCGTTGCCGCGCCCCGGGAGGAGCGCGCTATGGACGCCAAGGTGTTCGACAAATCCAGACTGCCCAGCCGCCATGTCAGCGTCGGGCCCGAACGCGCGCCGCACCGCTCGTACTACTACGCCATGGGCCTCGACGAGGACGACATCGCCAAGCCCTTCGTCGGCGTCGTCACCACCTGGAACGAGGCCGCGCCCTGCAACATTTCGCTTTCGCGCCAGGCCCAGGCGGTCAAGCGCGGCGTCGATGCCGCCGGCGGAATGCCGCGCGAATTCACCACCATCACGGTGACGGACGGCATCGCCATGGGCCACGACGGCATGAAGTCCTCGCTGGTCAGCCGCGAGGTGATCGCCGATTCGGTCGAACTCACGGTGCGCGGGCACTGTTACGACGCGGTCGTCGGCCTGGCGGGCTGCGACAAGTCGCTGCCCGGGCTGATGATGGCGATGCTGCGCCTCAACGTGCCCGCCGTTTTCATGTATGGCGGTTCGATTCTGCCGGGGCGCTTCCACGACAAGGACGTGACCGTGGTCGATGTGTTCGAGGCGGTCGGCATGTATTCCGCGGGCAAGGTCGATGAGGACTATCTGAAGGAACTGGAATGCGTCGCCTGCCCCTCGGCCGGGTCGTGCGGCGGGCAATTTACGGCGAATACCATGGCGTGCGTATCCGAAGCCGTCGGCCTCGCGTTGCCGGGTTCGGCGGGCGCGCCGGCGCCCTATGAATCGCGGGATGCCTTTGCCGAGGCCTCGGGCGGACAGGTGATGGAGCTGATCGCGCGCAATCTGCGCCCGCGCGACATCGTTACGCTGAAGGCGCTCGAAAATGCGGCGACCGTGGTTGCCGCCTCGGGCGGGTCCACCAACGCCGCCCTCCATCTTCCGGCGATGGCGAACGAGGTCGGCATCGACTTCGACCTCCACGATGTCGCCGAGATCTTCAGGCGCACGCCCTACATCGCCGATTTGAAACCGGGCGGCAAATACGTCGCCAAGGACATGTACGAAGTCGGCGGCGTGCCGGTGCTGATGAAATCGTTGCTGGAAGGCGGGTTCCTGCACGGCGACTGCATGACGGTGAGCGGCAAGACCATTGCCGAAAACCTCGAAGACGTCGAACTCCCCAAGGACCAGGATGTGATCTATCCGGTATCCAACCCACTTTCGCCGACCGGCGGTGTCGTTGGGCTCAAAGGCAATCTCGCGCCCCAGGGGGCGATCGTCAAAGTAGCCGGCATGAGCGTTTTGCAGTTCACCGGGACGGCGCGCGTGTTCGACCGCGAAGAAGACTGCTTCGACGCGGTGCTGGCGGGCGATACCGCTGATGGCGACGTGCTCGTAATCCGCTACGAGGGCCCGCGCGGCGGTCCGGGGATGCGCGAAATGCTCTCCACCACCGCCGCCATCTATGGCCGCGGTCTGGGCGACAAGGTGGCGCTGATTACCGACGGGCGCTTCTCGGGCGGAACGCGCGGCTTCTGCATCGGCCACGTCGGCCCCGAGGCGGCGGTGGGCGGCCCGATCGGGTTGCTTCGTGACGGCGACCGCATTTCGATCGACGCCGAGGCGGGCACCATCGAGGTCGATCTCTCGGACGCCGAACTCAGCAGTCGCCGCAAGGAATGGAAGCCGCGCAAGTCGGACCACCAGTCCGGCGCGCTGTGGAAATTTGCCGAGAGCGTCGGCGATGCTGAAAAGGGCGCGGTCACGCACCCGGGCGCGCGTGCCGAAACCTGTGTGTACGCAGATATCTGAGGGGCCGCGGCGGCGTTTTCGCAATCTTAATGTTTTGACAAAGAAATAAGGGGCAGTTTAGACCATCCACATGCCGGCCTTTGGCCGGCGCACACTCGATTTGCCACTACCGGGGACGGTCGGCATTCAGGGGGCGCAAACACCGGCATGAATTTGCCCAGAGTTTTCCGTTCCGCGAGCCGGTTTCAGGTGGTGCCCAAACTCGCCGTGCCGGTGGGGCGCGAGGCGTTCGCCCTCGGCGACCGGCCTGACGAGATCGGCAACGTGCCCGGCCACGATCTCGGCCAGTCGGGCTTGTGCCTGATGATAGTCAACAATGGGCTCGAACCGGTGACGGTCGCCGAGGTCGGGGTGAACGGGCGCTTCGGGCGGCCGCGCATCGTCATGCGCGAACCGGTGGTGGTGGATGGCAAACCATGGCCGCGGCGCCTGCGCGCGGGCGAATCGGTAGTCGCCTACTTCGCCGCCGAACTGAAAAAACATCATCTGTTGGGGCAGATGCGGCGCGCCTTCGCGGCTTCCGGCGATGGCCTCACCTGGGAAGGACACAGCCCGGCGCTGGTCTGGTTCACCGGGCGCGCCCGCGCGCCCGCGCCAGCGGCACGTTCCATCAGGCGTTCGGCGCGGACCTGATTTCTAGCGCTTTTTCCGTTCGCATTCGCTCACGCGAAAAGCTCTATCCCTTTGACATAGAACGCAAATCGTCGTCGCCGGCGACTCCGCCGGCTCGGGATTTGCGCTAGAGCAGCGCCGGGTTGACCGCGCTGACGATCCCGTCCGAATGACACCGGAAGGGGCCGAGCGCCGTCTGGTGTTCGGTGTTGGGCTCGAAACTGAAGACGATCTCCCAACCCGCGTCACGGAACAGGTTCACCATGTTGGCGTGCAGACCCGGTCCGTGCCGGGGCACGTTGTGGGTGCCGATGTGAATACGTTTGACCTTTTGCGCCAGCGCGCCGATCGCTGCCGGCAGCACCACCGCTTCGTCGCCCTGAATGTCGATGTCCAGAAGATCGACCCGGTCGAGCGGCGCCAGCAGATCCGCCAGCAGCACGCCGTTGACCGCGGCGATGTCGTTATCGGTGCTGCCGCCCGCCATCGGCAGGCCCATCTTCATATGGGCGAGCAGATTGACAAGCGCGGCTTCGGCGATGTTGTTCTCGGCCAACGTCGCCGCCAGTTCGCGCGCCGCCTCGGGCTGCATGCGCGAAAGGCTGGTGCGGCCGCGCCCGGTGAAGATCAGCGTCGGGTCGCCATCGGGCGTTACGCAGGCGCGCAGGAACCAGTGCCCGTCCGGGTCGATGCCGTTGTTGCGGAAGTGGGCCCGGGCCGAGGCAATCAGAGTCGCCTCCGGTTCGACCAGGACCAGCCGGCTCGGCATCGGGTTGAGGCGTTCGAGCATCGTTTGCGCGATCACCAGGCGTGGCCCGTAGCCGCCACCGAGTTCGATCATGGTGAAGCGTTCGCGCGCCGTCTGGACGGCCGCCAGCGCGTCCGCCGCCTCGAAGAAAAATTCGCCGTCGGCGACGGCGGGCGGGGCGACGGTCTCGGTGCGCGCCGGTTTCGGTTCGGGAAATTCGGTCATCCCGGGCGGCGGATCGACCAGCAATGAAAGATCGGTCCGGTTGCCAAGGAAATCAGGCTCCCAGCCGGCCGCGATCTCGCCGGTCCAGAGCTCGAACGGTTCGAAAACGCGGCGCAATCGGTCGAGGTCGTTCATTCTTCCGAAAGCGCGCACCACACCGGCACATGGTCCGATGCCTTGGGGCGGCCCCGCAGGGTGCGATCGATGCCGGCATCCTGGAGCCGGTCCGCGCCCTGCGGACTCAGCAACAGGTGGTCGATGCGAAGGCCGTCGTTCTTTTGCCAGGCACCGCGTCGAAAGTCCCAATAGGAATAGGCAATCTCGCGCGGGTGCAACGCCCGCCACGCCTCGGTCACGCCCATGTAGAGAATTTCCCGGTAGAGGCCGCGGCTTTCGGGACGGCAGAGCGCATCGCCCGCGAACCCTTCCGGGTCGTAGGTGTCATCGTCGGTCGGGCAGATGTTGTAGTCGCCGCCCAGCACGAACGTCTCTTCGTTATCGAGCAGGTCACGCACGCGGTCGCGCAAACGCCGCATCCATCCCAGCTTGTAGGAAAATTTTTCGCTATCGACCGGATTGCCGTTGGGCAGATAGATCGAGGCGATGCGGACGCTGCTGACGGTGGCTTCGAGGTAGCGCGCTTGCTCGTCCGAATCATCGCCCGGCAGGCCGCGCATGACGTCTTCGATCGGGCGCTTCGACAGGATCGCGACGCCGTTGTAGGTCTTCTGTCCGTGAACGGCGACGTTGTATCCGGCGTCCTCGACCTCAAGCGACGGGAACTTGTGGTCTTCGCACTTTATCTCTTGCAACAGCACCACGTCGGGGTTGGTTTCCTTCGCCCAGTCGAGCAGGTGGCCGAGACGCACCTTGATCGAATTGACGTTCCAGCTGGCGATGCGGATCACGGGGCGGGGGCCTTCAGGATGCGGACGCAAAATTGCCGGTGCGCGCAGCGCGCGCACGTACCCACCTTAACAATATTGAAAGCGTCAGCCTACGGCGAAGGACGAACCGCAACTGCACGACGCGGTCGCGTTGGGATTGCGGATGGTGAAGGCGGCGCCGATCAGATCTTCGACAAAGTCGATTTCCGAACCCGCCAGGTACAACAGCGACATCGAATCGGTCACCACCTTGATATCGCCGCGCGACACAATGACGTCGTCATCGCCGGTTTCGGTGTCGAAGGCGAAACCGTACTGGAATCCGGAACAACCGCCGCCCGAAACCGTCACCCGCAGCATCGCATCAGGCGATCCTTCTTTCGTCCGGATCTCGGCCACGCGGCGCGCCGCATTTTCGCTGATCGTCAACGGGGCTGCCTCTGTGCTGCCGGTCATGGCCTCAGTTTCGGTATGGGAAATATCGTTCATCTCAGGCGGTCCGCGATTGCGCGAACCTTTGTTATGTATGGCGGCGCAGGTCTTTGTCAATCGGAGTTCCGGAGCGCCGCGGCGGCGTTGCGCGGGCCCGGTCCGCACAGTAGGGTCCGGCCATGACCGGGACGCGCGCCCCCTATGCTTCGGACCCTGCGCAGAGCCGGGGGCGTCTTCACGCCGAAACGGAAAGCCCCACCCGCAGCCTCTTTCAGCGCGACCGCGACCGCATCATCCATTGCGCGGCGTTCCGGCGGCTGAAGCACAAGACCCAGGTGTTCGTCTTCCACGAGGGCGACCATTATCGCACGCGCCTCACACACTCGCTGGAGGTGGCGCAGATCGCGCGTTCCATCAGCCGCAATCTGGACCTTGAAGAAGACCTCGCCGAGGCGCTGGCGCTGGGCCACGATCTTGGGCATACCCCTTTCGGTCACGCGGGCGAGCGGGCGCTGGACGAGGTCATGGCGCCCTACGGCGGCTTCGACCACAACGCCCAGACGTTGCGTATCCTGACCCGGCTGGAACAGCGCTACGCCGAATTCGACGGCCTCAATCTGACGTGGGAATCGCTCGAAGGGGTGGTCAAGCACAACGGGCCGCTGGCGCCGCCGCTGCCCGTGGCGATCCGCCAGTACAATGGCGAACACGATCTCGAACTCGACACCTGGCCCGGGCCCGAGGCGCAGATTGCGGCGCTCTCGGACGACATCGCCTACAACAATCACGACCTTGACGACGGCCTGCGGGCTGGCCTGTTCGAGGTCGAGGATCTCAAGGATGTGCCGCTCGCCGGGCCCGCCTTGCGCGAGGTACTCGCCGCCTATCCCGATCTGGAGCGGGGGCGGCTGATCCACGAAACCGTGCGGCGCATGATCAACGCGATGGTGAACGACCTGATGGCGGAGACCGGGCGGCGGTTGATCGCGGCTAATCCCCGATCGGTCGACGACCTTCGCGCCCTCGGTGCCCCGGTGGCGGCTTTCTCCGACGATATGCAGGCGCACGACAAGGCGTTAAAAGAGTTTCTTTTTTCCCACATGTACCGCCACGATAAGGTCAACCGCATGACCCAGCGCGCCCACAACATCGTGCAGACACTATTCTCCTATTACCTGGAGGCGCCCGCGCGTCTGCCCGAGGAGTGGCGGGCAAGGGCGCTCGCTCGGGAGACAATGGGACGCGCGCGGGTTGTTGCCGACTACATTGCCGGGATGACCGACCGGTTCGCCATCGGCGAATACGACCGCATTGCCGGACCCGAGGCGGCATGAGCGTTCACGCCGCCTATCGCGCCCATGTGCTGGCCCTTCTGAGCGGGCTCGCCGCGCAATCGAAGTTGCCGGAGGGCCTCGACGTTGGCGCGGTCACGGTCGAACCGCCACGCGACCCGGCGCACGGCGATCTCGCCACCAATGCCGCCATGGTGTTGGCCAAGCCCGCGAAAATGAAACCACGCGACATCGCCGAACTCCTGGCGCCCGGTCTTGAATCGCTCGACGGCGTAGCGGCGGTCGAAATCGCCGGGCCGGGGTTCATCAACATACGGCTCGAGGACTCGGTCTGGCACGATGAACTGCGCCACGCCTTGCGCGACGGCACGGCTTACGGCGACTCGGAGATCGGCGAAGGCGCCAAGGTCAATGTT
>PVBE010286725.1_pt1 | contig 12147 bp, 16 predicted proteins | sample 1631181 | NCBI WGS metagenome assembly PVBE01 (sample SAMN08397723, study PRJNA350692) | Marine metagenome, whole genome shotgun sequencing project. | isolation source: water | place: Pacific Ocean | collected 2012-04 | reverse complement strand
ATGTGGGAACAAATGTCATTGGCAGCATTTATGCAAAAGTATTGGGCAGACAATCAAGTAAGTTGTACTGTAACATTTGATCCTAAAACGGAAGGTGGTCAAATAGCTTATGCGTTAAATTATTTTCAATATCAATTAAAAGGAATTTCGTTACTACCAAAATCAGATGTTGGTGTATATAGACAAATGCCATATGAGGAACTTACAGAAAAACAATATAATAAAATGGTTGAAAAATTAAGTTACTTATCATTTAGACAAGTAAAAGGTAACGAAGCAATTGTTGATAAGTTTTGTGATACTAATGTGTGTGAAATAAATTAGAAGGGTTATAGTTATCTATCAGAATATTTATATTCAGAGATTAAAACGTGGCAACACAGTTCATCTTTGGGATGACAAGAATGGTTATAGTAAATTTTTGGATAAAAGTTATGCTTTTGTAAAACATCCAGGAGGTTCTTATGTTTCACTATATGGTGATAAACTGAAGCGTACTACATTTTGGACGAAAGAGGATTTGGCAGCTAATAAAGTATTTGAGAGCGACATTCCACTTACAACAAAGGTATTACGTGATATATATTTAGATGAAGATGATCAATCAGAAGGACATCGAGAGTTAATAATTGATATTGAAGTTGAATCGAATAATGGATTTCCAAACATTGCAAAGGCTAATAATGCTATTACTTCTATAGCAATTTATGACCAGGCTATGAACCAATATTTTGTTTTTGTGTTGGGAACTATACAAGGATATAAGAAAGAGAATGTGACAGTTGAAACATTTTTATCTGAAGAAGAGTTATTACAACGGTTCTACCAAGTGTATACAGAAATTCAACCAACAATAATTACTGGATGGAATAGTGTAAACTTTGACATTCCATATCTGTATAATCGTACAATGAGAATTTTGGATACATCTATCGCCAGTTCATTGTCACCAATTGGAGAAGTTTTTTATAATGATCGTAAAGGACAATATGTTATAGCGGGAGTTTCACAGTTAGATTATTTGGCATTATATAAGAAATTTACATATATAGAACGACCATCATATAGGTTAGATTCTATTGGACAATTTGAGGTTGGTATAGGTAAGGTTGAATATGATGGTACTCTTGATGAGTTATATGAAAAGGATATTGAAAAGTTTATTGAATATAATTTAAATGATGTTAAGATTGTGAAGGCACTTGATGATAAATTAAAGTTAATTGAGTTGGTTCGTGGTATTGCTCATGTCGGCCATATACCATATGAGGACATTTATTATTCAAGTAGATATTTAGAGGGAGCATTGCTAGTTTATTTAAAGAAGATGAAAATTATTGCCCCAAATAAACCTGCCAACATTAGTAAAGAGGTGGAACGTTTTGTTGGAGCATGGGTAAAAAATCCTGTTCCAGGCCGATATGATTGGGTTTATGATTTGGATGTTACTTCAATGTATCCAAGTATTATTATGTCTTTGAATATATCACCAGAAACAAAGATAGGAAAGTTAGTTGGTTGGAATGCGGAAGAGTTTATTAAAGGAACACCTAAAACGTATACATTTAATCGGGATAATAAAAAGGAAGTAATGTTAAATGATGGTGAATTAAGAGAGTTGTTTAATAACAATAAAGTTTCTGTTTCTTCAAATGGAGTATTATATAAAAATGATAAGCGGGGTTTGATACCAGCGATACTTGAAAAATGGTTTGATGATAGAACTGAATACAAACAATTGATGAAAAAGTTTAGTGATGAAGGTGATAAAGATAAATATGAATATTTTAAGAGACGACAACACATTCAAAAAATTGTATTAAATTCTTTATATGGTGTACTTGGATTGCCAGTTTTTAGATTTTATGATGTAGATAATGCTGAGGCGGTTACAACTGTTGGACAAAAGTTAATAAAGTTTACAGAAAAAATGGTAAATTTTTATTATAATAAAGAGTTAGATGATAATAAAGATCATGTAACATATTGTGATACTGATTCAGTTTTTTGTTCTGCAGTCCCATTAGTAAAACATAGAAATCCAAACTTTAATATAAATGATGATGAGTACATGACAGAGAAAGTGTTGTCGGTAGCTACTGAAGTTCAAGATTTTTTAAATAAGAGTTATGATATGTTTGCAAAGAATTTTTTGAATATAGATGATCATAGATTTAATATTAAACAAGAGGTGATATCGAGAGCTTCTTTTTGGGTTACTAAAAAAAGATATGGACAATGGATTATTAACGATGGGGGTGTTGAATGTAATAGATTAGATGTGAAAGGACTTGATATTGTTAGAAGTTCATTTCCGCCAGCATTCAGAGATTTAATGATTGGTGTATTAAAAGATATATTAAATAATGAAAAAAAAGAAAATATAGATAAGATGATTATGGATTTCAAGAAATCTATGAAAACCCTACCGATTGAAGATATTGCGTTACCAATAGGAGTAAAGGGGATTGATAAATATTCCAGTAAAGGTAATGGTAAATTTACAGTAACTAAAAAAGGTGCACCAGTTCATGTTAAAGCGTCAATAAAATATAACGATATGTTACGGTTATTTGGATTGACTAATAAATATAGAGTGGTTCGGAATCGTGATAAAATTAAGTGGGTATATCTTAAACCAAATCCATATAGTTTTGAGGCGATAGCGTTTAAGGGGCATGATGACCCAGAGGAAATAATGAAGTTTATTAGGGATTATATACATTTAGATAAGATTTTTAAAGGTCAATTACAAAAGAAAATAGATATGTTTTATGGGGCAATGAAGTGGGAGTCCCCAGTAGATGTAGAAACATCATTAATGAGGTTTTTTTAAATGGAAAATGAAATATTACACGGGGACAGTTTAGAATTATTGAAGGATTTAGATGACAATTCAGTCGATCTTATGGCAACCGATCCGCCTTACGGTTTATCTTTTATGGGAAAAAAATGGGATAGTTTTAATGAAGTAATTAGTTTTGAAGGCGAATCGCATGTTTATGCCAAGAAAGGATTTAAAAAACTTCCAAGAAATAAACCTATTGCAATGAAGGAGTTTTTTGTTCCAATATGGAAAGAGTGTTTGAGGGTATTAAAACCAGGAGGATTTGCTTTTGTAATGGCAGCCCCAAAACAAGATGTATTACGGAAACAGATTGAAACACTTGATGAAGCAGGATTTAGAACTGATTTCACTTCTATCTATTGGACATATGCAACAGGGTTTCCAAAGGCGATGAACATTGGAAAGGCAGTTGATAAACGACTTGGTAAAGAACGAGAGGTTGTTGGAACTAAAATTGGTAAGGGCGGTGAAAATTTAAATAAATTATCAAGAGAGAATAAAGGTGACGATGAAGAAGCTAAAGGTATGGGTGCTTATGGGGTTGGAGCAAAACAAGAGAATGTAGAAATTCCAATTACTGCACCAGCATCAGATGAAGCAAAAGACCTTGATGGAAGTTATGCAGGATTTCAACCTAAACCAGCAGTAGAAGTTGTTATAGTTGCAATGAAACCACTTGATAAGAAAGGTTATTTAGAGCAAGCAATGGATAATGGTAAAGGGATTACTTGGTTTGATGATTGTAGGATACCATTTCAAATGGGTGATACGCCACAAGGTGGATATGGTGATATGGGTGTTGGAATTGGAAAACCAGGAGAAACACAAGAATATAGAAGTAAAGATTATAAACAATATAATAAAGATAATGTAGGTAGTCAAGAAAACTTTGATACAGACCCAGATGGATTATCAAGAGGAAAACAACCATCACGAAAGAAAACACGAGTATCAGCATTTGGCGATTCAAACCAATCTGAAACAGGTGATGGTAGAAATCTTTGGGGAAAGAAATCCACTAAAATTGTAGAAGTGGATTTACCACCCACACGAAAAACTACTAAAAGAAAACCAAGAGAGGATGGAACTGTATTTAAGACAAGTGGATTTAAGAGCGAAGAAAATGATACGGCGGAGGCAGACCCGATGGGTAGGTTTCCAGCAAATTTACTTGTAAGTGATGATGTTTTAAATGATGGTAAAATTACGAAAGGTTGGCCAGGACAACATCATAATAAATTTAACCCGTATGGTGGAACATCTTTACATAGTAGTGCTACAGAGAGAGATGGTTTTCATATGGGATTTCCTGACGAAGGTTCATTTAGTAGGTATTATAGTTTAGATGCTTGGTGGGAACAACGAATTAAAGATTTACCAGCAGAGGTTCAAAAGACATTTCCATTTATTATAGTTCCTAAAGCGCCAAAGAGAGAAAAGAATATGGGGTTGAAAAAGAATAAGTTTTCCAAAGCAATAGGACATAATAGATTTGACCAATGTGCAACTTGTGGTGGTTATATTTTACAGAACCAAGATAGACCATCAGCCTGTAAATGTGAAACTCCAGTTAGAAAGGATAATACTATAAAGGGTAATTTTCATCCAACAGTAAAACCAGTAGAGTTAATGAGTTATCTTATTACACTTGGAAGTAGAGATGATGATTTAGTATTGGATCCATTTGTTGGTAGTGGTACTACTTGTATAGCAGCCAAACTATTAAATAGAAAGTATATTGGTATGGAAAGAGAAGATGATTACGTTATAATAGCGAGAGAAAGAGTTAAAGCACATAGACCGAAGAAAGTACAACACGACTTTTTTTAAAGAAAAGCTTGACTTGTATTATAAAATGGTTGTATATTAGGGAAATTAAAAATGTTATTTAGAGAAATTAATAGTAGGAGAAATAAAATGAGTAAATTTTTACAGACAGTTAAAACTGTTACTGAGTGGATAGTTGGATCAGAAAGTAAATACGCACAACATAAATCAAAACGAGCGACAACAAGCCGCCGTAAAAAAACCAAGCGAGGTAAAAAATGAACAAAGATAAATTAGAACGATTTATTAGAAAATATAATTTAAATGGAAATGTAAATTCTGTACGGTGGAAGTCAGGAAATGGCAAAGTAAGTACATCGTTTGTAACTCCAGATAAAACTTTATTGGGAACTGTGATTGCTGATAAGTTTGACGTTGGTGATGCTGAACTTGGAGTATATTTTACAGATCAATTACAGAAACTTCTCGGTGTAGTTGGTGAAAACATTGAATCGAAAACAACTGACATTGAAGATAGAGTTGTATCTTTGAATATATCAGACGGTGTTGTTTCTGTAGATTTTGTATTATCCGATCTATCTGTTATTCCAGAACCACCAGCATTAAAACGGATTCCTGATTTTACTACCCAAATCAAAGTAGATGAAAAGTTTATTGATACTTTTGTTAAGGGTGTAAATGCGATATCAGATGTGGAAACGTTTTCGTTGATTCAGAGAAATGGTAATTTGAGTGTTGTAATTGGCCATTCTAACACAAATACAAATCGTGTTACAATTCCAGTTGAATATTCTGGATCTAAAGTAGATGATATAATTTCATTTAGCGCACCACTATTTAAGGAAGTGTTTGTAGCTAATAAGGAATGTTCATCAGCCATTTTAGAGGTTTCTACTGAAGGGTTATCTCGTATTAGTTTCAAGGTTGATGATTATGATTCGACATATTATATTGTATCAGCAATTCTCGTTTAAGTTTTGGTAAATTACGATGTATGAAAAAGATCATCATCTCTGGGTAGAACGTTATAGACCACGTACATTAGATACGTATATTGGTAATGATCATTTAAAGATAAAGGTAGAGCGATATATTAGGGACGGTGATGTTCCACATTTGTTATTATATGGCAAAGCGGGAACTGGTAAAACTACTCTCGCCAAAATTATTGTTACAAATCTTGATTGTGATCATCTGTATATTAACGCGTCTGATGAACGTGGTATTGATACCATCCGAAACAAAATTAAAATGTTTGCTTCATCAGTTGGATTTAAACCACTAAAAATTATAATACTTGATGAAAGTGATTATTTAACACCAGACGCACAAGCATCATTACGTAATGTAATGGAAACTTTTTCTCAACATTCTCGATTTATTTTAACTTGTAATTATGTTGAGAGAATTATTGATCCAATACAATCTCGATGCCAATCATATAAAATTATTCCACCATCAAAGAAAGATGTTGCATTGTTTTTAAAGAACATTTTAGAATCTGAAGATGTAACTTATAGTCTTGATGATTTAGCATTAATAGTAAACTCTGGTTATCCTGATATTCGTCGGGTTATTAATTCTGCTCAAAGACAAGTAGTAGATGGGAAGTTACAAATAGATGTAAGTTCTATTATTCAGAGTAATTATAAACTTAAATTGTTGGAATGTTTGTCGTCAGGAAGCAAACTATCAGAGATTAGACAATTGTTAGCAGACAATGATGTTAGTGATTATTCGGAATTGTATAAGTTATTATATGATGAGGTGGACACATATTCTAATGGAAAGATTTCGGAGTGTATTTTAATACTAGCAGAAAGTCAATATCAAGATGCTCACGTTGTCGATAAGGAAATTAATTTTATGGCAATGTTAATTAGGTTGATGGGAACGATTTGAAATGAGTGTAATTAAATGGTGGCTGGAAAAACATTCGGTATGTGCCAAATGCCAGAAACGATGGAAAAAAATGAAAAGGATGTTTGGAATTAAGGGTGCACCTGGGTTTGTTAAAGTAAAGGCAGAAACCGATGAAGAAGTAAAAGATTTAATGGAATTATTATTTGGAAAAGTTAACGAGGAGAAAGAAAATGGCGATTGATACAACAGTACATAATAATACTGCAAAGTGTCCTGAATGTACAAAAAAGATGTATTATTCACGAAAAGGACGGATTTATTTTTATTGGGTTGGTTTGATAGATAATGAATCAGATGTAATTGAACATCATATGTGTCCGTTCTGTACATCTATTTATAATAGATGGAGTGGAGAGAAGATTGTAAATATGCCGGAATCAGCATCATTTAGGGCCACGAGTCTACTTCAAAAATTAGATACAGTATGAGTTTGAATTTATTTGGTTGGTTAAACCAAGTACTTGTTACAAAAAAGAATTGGGATGAGTTTTCAGACACAGATCGTAAAACATTTCAACCGTATATGATAAATAGGTTCTTATCTATGGACGATGAATTTTTGGAGGCAGTTAATTATTTTCAGAAATATTCTGTTGGGTTACTTGAATCAAGAGAAGTGTATAAGTGGTATTGTGATGTGTTACCTAAAGGTAAACGATATAATAAATATATTAAAAATCGTAATAGTAAGAAATATGATAAGTTATTGGTGTCTACAATAACCAAACATTTTGAATGTAGTAGTAAACAAGCAATAGAATATATTGAATTAATTAATAAAGAAGGGTTGAAACAAATACTTGAGATGTATGGGATTGAGCCCAAAAAAATTAAGTTACTTAAATTGGAGAAATAAAAATGACAGAAGTTTTAAAAGAAGATTCTAAAAAAACACTTTATTCGGCCAGTGAACCATATATTCCACCACAACGTAAACCAAATAAGGTAAAGTTGGGGGAAACGGATTTAACTGGAGAGGATACTGAACTTGAAGAAACAAGTGCAACGGAATTTATAGAAAAACATTATCCTGAAACTGCTGGAGAGTTTAAAAGAATTCAAAAGGAACAATATGAACTGTTCTGTAGGAAACAGATGGACTATGGCCCGACTAACATATCAATGGGAACTGGATTGGGTGAGGCTATAAATAAGAAATTAAGTTTAACCGCTTTGGTTGTTCGTGTTAATGATAAAGTTCAAAGGTTATTAAATCTTATTGTTAATAATGACAGAGAAGCAAGAAACGAGCCAACTATGGACGCATTTAAAGATTTATCTGTATATGGAATTATAGCACAGATAGTTAAAAATGGTAAATGGGGAGTATAATTGAATCCATACTTTGAAAAATTTAGAAATATGGAGCCGTATTTCAGTATAGATAAAACTGAATGGACATACATAAAAGAAACTTTTTCTAAAGAGGACATAAAAGAATCTTTAGTAGAAGTTCTTATGGAATATGATTTACCATTTATGGATATAACAGAGAAAGAATGTTTAGCTGAGTATAAAAAATTGAAGGGTGTAAAGTGGAACGATTTGTATGTGAAGAAACATTGGTTTGCTAGATCAGAATATAAATGGAAACGTAGCGATAATTTAATTAGGCGATTAAATGTTGGTAATAAATCTAGTAACTATTTTCAACAAAAAAATAGATGGTCAGTAGATGGTACTATTTCTCCAGGCCCATTTAGAACTTGGGAAAATAAAAAATTTATGTATACTTTACTTGGTTCTTTATTTACACTCGAAGTGCCTCAAGTAGATAAATCCGTATTGAGGGCGTGTATTGCTTTAAGAAAATATATTTGTTCTCAGTTTAAACCTAATGTAGCAAAGGGAATATATGATAGATATAAATGTAAAAATATATTAGATTTTAGTGCAGGTTGGGGTGATAGATTGGCTGGATTTTATGGTTCAGATTATGGAGAACTGTATGTTGGGATAGATCCAAAGAAAGAAAACCATCCTATATATGAGAAACAAGCGGAGTTTTATAAAAAACATTCTACATTTTTTGAAGTTGAAAAGCGATGTGAATTTATATGTACACCGGCAGAGGAGGCCGATTTATCAAAATATGAAGGGATAATGGATATAGTATTTACATCACCACCATATTTTAATGTGGAGAGATATTCCCACGATGATACACAATCGTGGGTAAGATATAAAGATATTGATAGTTGGAATGAATTATTTTTACATAAGGCTATTGATAATATTTGGCCCACCTTGAAGCCGGGAGGTTTGTTGATGGTAAATATTTCGGATGTAAATGCTTCGAGTAAGGGAAAAAAGAAAAAGAGTAATTTACAAATATGTAATCCAATGAATGATTATATTGATACTTTTAAAGATTCGGAATATATAGAATGCTTTGGGATGGAAATGGGAAAGAGACCAAATTGTATTGGTATAGGAACTGCAAAACAAACAGAAGAATTAAACAGAAAATCAGAATTTTTAATTGAAAAAGAGGGTGATACCTTTGGAGAACCAGTATGGGTTTGGAGAAAATGTAATGAGTAGATTTGAAGAAGTAGCATGTAAAGTTTTAGGTATTATATTACTTTTTGCAATTATAGTTCTAATTTTACAATTATAAAAGAGATGAATAGAATAAGTTATAGTCAAGTTTCATTATATAATAATTGTCCACGCCATTGGAAATTAAGATATATTGATAAGATATCAAAAACTGAACAGAATATACATTTGATATTTGGAACAGCAATGCATGAGGTATTACAACACTATCTTAATGTAATGTATAAAGAAACAATTAAAAATGCAAATGAATTAGATTTAGATAGAATGTTAATGGATAAACTGAAAACTCTTTTTATTAAGGCAAAAGAGGAAGATGGAAAAGAACCTTGTACTAAAAAAGATATAACGGAATTTTATGTGGATGGTATTACTATTCTTGATTGGTTTAAGAAACACAGAGGTTCTTATTTTAGTAAGAAGGGGTATAAACTTATTGGTTGTGAAATTCCTATTGAATATGGATTAGTTAAAGAGTTAACAATGGTTGGATATCTTGATGTTGTTATTCATGATGAATTGCGTGATGTAATTAAAATTTGTGATATAAAGACATCTACAATGGGTTGGAATAAATGGATGAAAAGAGATGAAAACAAAACTCAACAGTTATTGTTATATAAACAATTTTATTCAAAACAATATAACCATCCAATAGATAAGATAGAAGTAGAATATTTTATAGTAAAAAGAAAATTATATGAAAACGTGGATTTTCCACAAAAAAGGGTTCAGAAATTTATACCTGCTAGCGGAACTGTTTCTATGAATAAGGTAGCAAATAGGTTAAATACATTTATTGATACCGCGTTTAATGAGGATGGTAGTTATACAGACAAAGAGTTGTTACCGACGCCAAGCAAAAAGACTTGTCGATTTTGTGAATTTAATCAAACTGAATATTGTAGTGTAGGAGTTAAATAATATGAAAGAAAAACCAAATAAAAAAGTAGTAAAAGACATTTTGAATGACTATTCAATACGGTCTACTACTGGAATAGTAGAGTTTGAAGAAAATGACATGGTGGTAGTATATCCAATAGATTATTTTGTAACTACTCCAGAGAATGTAAAATATGAAACAAATAATAAATAAAATATATTGTCAAGATAACTTAGAGGTTTTAAAGACGTTACCGTCTGAAAGTATAGACACGGTAATTACAGATCCATATTTTGAGGTAATGAGTATTGGACATTCAAAAGCAACAAAACAAGATCAAAAATCTAATTTTATTGAAGTGTGTAAATTATTAATTGAGATAATGAAACCAAATTCTAATTTAGTTTTCTTTTGTGCACAATCGTGGATGTTGGACAATTATAAAAAGATAAAGGATATTGGATTTAATTTTCAATATGAGTTAATTTGGAATAAGAACAGGGGAGTTTCATTTTTAACAGCGAAAAAAAGACCATTACAAAAGCATGAAACTATTTATGTGTTTTCAAAAGGCGATGTTGTATATTATTATGATCAAGCAAAAACATTAGGACACAAACCAACAAAACGTGGTAAGTATACGATAGAAAAAGATTATGTAAATATAAAAACTAATGAACATAAAAATGATGGAGAACGGTTTATGACTACGGTTTTGGATTATAAAGTTTCTTCTTATAATAAACACACATCACACCCGTTTGAAAAGCCAGTTGATATATCACAACAGTTGGTTAAAGCGTATTCTAAAAAGGGTGATATTGTATTAGATCCATATTCAGGTTCAGGCAATATATGTTTGGCATCAGTATTGTTAGGTAGAAATTATATAGGTATAGAAATTGATAAGAGTTATTATGAGGAATCGGTAGACAATTTAAAAAAAATGTTTTTAAGATATGAAATAAAAGATGAAAAAGGACTTGACAAGTTTGCAAAATAGTTGTATATTAAATGATAATAAAAATGAAAAGGAGCAAATAGATTGAGAGTTGGAATTGTTGGTTCACGACGATATACTAATCGAAAAAAGATTAAGGATTTTATCTTCAGACTTAAAGAAAAGTATGGAGAGGGTGTAATAATTGTAAGTGGTGGATGTAAAGATGGTGCTGATGCGTATGCTAAAAAATATGCTTTAGAGTTGGGTGCTCAGTATGAAGAGTATCCACCAGCACATTTTGTTCACAATCTTTATTGCCCACTTAAAGAATATAATTATGGTAAACCATACCATGTTTCTAATTATTTTAAGCGAAATAAACAGATTGCAATTTACAGTGATATTGTTGTTGGTTTTATTCCAAAAGGAATTATATCAAATGGCACAAATTCTACATTAGAATATGCAAGAAAATATGATAAAAAAGTAACAGTGCTAGATTAAAAATATACAGCTTTTTGTTTTTTAGTATATTTATGTATATATGAATGTTATTTCAAATGTTATGGGAGAAATATTATGGATAATAATGAAAAGCAAATTACAACTGTTAAAGTGTTAACGTCTTTATATAATGAATTTAAAAGATTAAATATTGATACTAAATTTTCTTTACAAAAATTAGTTAATCGTTCAATGTTTTTGTATACGAGGGATGAAAATTTTCAACATAAATTAGAAGAGATGGACGAATTGCAGTTAAGCGGAAGCTTATCGTTTTAAATATTAAAAACTACAGGGAAAATTAAATATGAGTAATAAGAAGAAGATACTTTTACTATCAGACGATTTACGTATGTCTAGTGGAGTTGGTACAATGTCTAAAGAGTTTGTTGTTGGTACGTTACATCGCTATGATTGGGTTCAAATAGGTGGAGCGATTAAGCATCCAGAAGCCGGTAAAGTTGTTGATATGAATGAAACTGTTCGTAAGGATACTGGAATTCAAGATGCTAGCTTAAAAATATACCCAATAGATGGTTACGGCAATTCAAGCATATTACGTCAAATTATGGAAGTTGAAAAGCCAGATGCCATATTACATTATACAGATCCAAGATTTTGGGGATGGTTATATAATATGGAGCGAGAGCTTCGGACTAAAATACCACTTTTTTATTATACTATTTGGGATGATTT
>PVBE012027784.1_pt1 | contig 12151 bp, 8 predicted proteins | sample 1631181 | NCBI WGS metagenome assembly PVBE01 (sample SAMN08397723, study PRJNA350692) | Marine metagenome, whole genome shotgun sequencing project. | isolation source: water | place: Pacific Ocean | collected 2012-04 | reverse complement strand
TGCTGCCTTCGCCTGTACATCAGCTGTTGTATAACTCGATGAAGCAAGCTTTGTTCCAATGAACGTGTTGGTATTTGCAAGAGCGGCTTTAGCCTGTACATCAGCTGTCGTGTAACTCGATGAAGCGAGTTTAGTTCCTATCTGCGTATTCGTATTCGCCAACGCAGCTTTAGCCTGTACATCGGCTGTCGTATAACTAGATGAAGCGAGTTTAGTTCCTATCTGAGTGTTCGTATTAGCAAGAGCGGCCTTTGCCTGAACGTCGGCAGTTGTATAACTCGATGCAGCGAGTCTAGTTGCTATCGATGAGTTTGTATTTGAAAGTAACAGATTAACATAAGTATTCGCTGCAAATGTAGATCTTGCTGCAGTATTCGATATGAACGTGGCATCCGGGTTTGAATTGATTGTGATAAAGGTAGCATTGCCGGATGCAGTTACCGTTGATCCAACAAAGTTAAGCGTGGATATGTTGGTACCTACGTTAGATCCTTCTTCCTGTACTGTAAAACCTCCGCCTGCTGCATCGGCGCCTACAAACTTTTTAGATGAAGAATCATACTTAAGGAACTTACCGTTAACCTTTGCTGTTGCTCTATCGACATCGTCGAGAAACTCGAGTCGTACTTCACCACCACCGGATGATCCACCGACTCCAGTCATTGCGATCTTATCCATCCTCGAATTGATCTCACTCGAGAATATTACGATTCTTTCTTCAATATTCTTTTCTAATGTGTCGAGCTGCGGTTGAACATCAACCTGCTTACCATCGATACCGGACTCACCCTGTATACCTTGTTCGCCCTGTGGTCCCTGAAGTCCTTGTGGTCCCTGCACACCTTGGATTCCGGTTTCTCCACGTTCTCCTGTATCACCTTTTTCACCCTGTATACCTTGAGGACCAGGAGTTCCTTGTTCACCTAGGAAACCACGCGGACCCTGTTCTCCCTGATCTCCTTTATCGCCTTGGCGACCCTGACGTCCTGTAAGACCCTGCGGTCCCTGTTCGCCAATGATTCCTTGTGATCCTTGAGGACCAACTTCACCTTGAATACCTTGCTTGCCAGGAACGCCTTGACCTCCACGAGGTCCGACAACATTCCCAACATTAAAGATCTCTCCATCCTCACGAATGAGTTGAAGTTTACCATCGTCAAGAAATGCTTTTTCGATTGTGTGGCCAGGAACACCTTGAGGACCAACTGGACCTTTTGCTTCGACAACGATCTTACGCTCAGGACCGGACTCGCCCTTTTCTCCGCGAGGACCGACAGGACCTGCTGGCCCAGGAGGGCCTTCTATGATCTGTGGTTCTATGTCTTCAACCAGCTTGGCAATCTTTTTATCTGCATACTTGATTGCAGCGGTTAAGATCTTTGCATCCCTAACATCGTTTGACATGATTAGTCCTCAAGTACATCATCTAAAACTTGATTCATCTTGTCAACGAGTTCTTTTTCCTCTTCAGTAATTGATTCTTCTTCTGGTTCGTATTCTTCTTTTGGTTCCACAGGTTCCACAGTTGGTTCATCTTCGTCCGGAGGTGGTCCTTGATCGTCTGGCTCGTCTCCGAAATCATCTTCTCCGCCACCTTCCTGATCTATCTGTCCCTGTATCTTTTCAACTTCATCTTCAGTTAAACGAAGAACGTTTGTGCGAACCCATTGTTCTGAGAAGTACTTGCCAACGTATGAATCGATATCACCCAAGAGACGAAGTCTTTCAGTCATAATCTCAGTATCTTTGAGTTCAGTGAAGTGATTATCTTCCATAAAGTCATAGTAGATATTCTGCTTCATCCGCTGCCACTCCTTACGAGTGGTTACACCTTTTAGAGCAAGATGAACTTCTAGTAATTCATCGAACAGCATTGAGAATCTATTACGAAGTCTCTTAATGAATTTATTGAACTTCAATTCATCTCGTGTAATCTCAGAAGCTCGTCCAAGTTGAAACTGATTCTCTTGTTCCATACGAGCGGTAGGTACGTTTAATGACTTATAGAGTTTGCGGCGGAAGTAATCAACATCTTCCATCTCACCAAGATTTTGTCCACCCGGTAAGGTTGTGATCTCTGTTCCTCGACCACCTTCACGACGTGGGAGCCAAAAATCTTCAAGCATTGTCATAAACTTACGGTCATCTCGAACTTCACCGGTTGTTGCATCGTATGTTAGCTTATTCTTATGCTTAACCATCATATCACGAAGATATTGTTCAGCCTTCATCTTCGGTAGGTTACCAACATCAATGTAAAAGATCCTACGCTCAGGGGCGCGCGCGAGTCTATAAATAACGACCGCGTCTTCCAACATACGCAACTGATTAAGAGGTTTGATTGCTTTATGTAGATGTGAATACACCATGCCGCCACGATTATCAAGAATACCTGAATGACAGTAAGCAATAGAATCTTTAGCGATTTTTACGCCCTGTGCTTGATTGGCAGTAGTGATTCCTTTTGGATTATACATAAAGTATTCGTTAGAACCTTTATATACCGTGACACCGGTGCGCTTATCTTTTTCTTTGATTGGTTCTTTAATCTTACGAATCTTACGAGGGTCGATGTAACGTATATCTTTGATACCTGCCTTAATATTCGTTTCATCAATTACGATGTGGTAGTATAACCTTCCATCGATGTACCACTTCCGAAAGATATCATATGCATTGTTCTGAAAGTCTAACATGTTAAAGACTTCAGCATATGCTTGTCTAATCTTCTTTTTGATAGTTTCGGGTTGTTGTAATTTATCAAGAACAATTTCACACGGACCTGAGTTCTCATCAACAACTATCGCTTCGTTCACAATATCCTGAATAGCATAGTCTGCTTCAGGTTGTATTGACATTTCACGATATCTTGATACTAGGTCACTTTCGTTCTTGGCTTTTGCTTCTAAATCGACATAGGTACCGTAAGCACCACCTGGAGCGATCTCAACTGATCCGTCTTCTTGAGTCGGCGAAACGATGGAAGGAAGCTTCGCCTCATCATCCTGTGTCTTTTTACGAGCAATAGTAAATCCAAAGAGTTCAGCCATTATATGGGTCCTATTTGCTATATGTTGTTTCCTATTATTTATAATAGATGTAAACACAAAAAAAGGGAGCTAAGGCTCCCTTTTCTCGATAATTATAAAAAGAGTTATACGATTGCTGCGCCAGGAGCAAGTCCGCCGGACGCTGTTGTCCAGTAGTCAATGCTGAAGGTTGCAGTATACTCTTCAATCGCGTCCGTGTTCGACCAATCAAGATCGATAGCAGCGATGTTGGTCGGGAACAATCCAACGAAATCATATTGGCGCAGGATATCACCGGCTTTACCGAAGTGAGTGACCTGAGCCTGAGATTTATACACTGTGTTGAAAACCTGAGATACGTTTCCAACCGTGCTGTTGATATTGTTCATCCATTCTTCAAGAGTGCTACGTACTGAGAAGTCCTCATCGTTAAGAATGGTTACGGTCCAATCTTCGTAAGTACGGTTACCCGCGAACTTAATCGGACGACCGAAGTAGTTAGTCGTAATTGGAGTCAAGATAGAGGCCGGAACCTGCGCGACTCGACATACAAACCGAAACCTATCGTCTGCCGCAGCATTGATGGGGTTAGTCATTGTGACTTCAAATAGTGAAGGTCGAGCACCGCCGAACGGTAAATTACCTTGGAACTCGTTAATATTGAAGGCCATGTTCTTCTCCTAATCCTTTGTTTTATTTATAATCCAAATTAGAACTGACCAACAACTTCTTCGAACTCAACGCCGGTTCTTACCGCGACAAAGTTAAGTTGGATGAAGTTAATTGAGCGAGCTGGTTTAATGTAGATATCGCCAACAAACTCGTTGCGATCAATGATCTCCGGAGTATTGTTTGTTTCGTCACAAACAACTCGGAAGTCAAAGATACCGCGACGACCCTGTACATCCCTAAGGAAAGGCTCAACCAAGTTCTTAAACTGAGCCCGAGTGAATGCATCGTTAAACTCGAAGAGAGTAAACTTAGCAGCCGTCGAGATCGCTTTCTCAAGAACAATAAACAGTCGGCGAACGTTGATCCGGTCGAAGGCGCTTGGTTTTGCCAAGAGCGTCTTATCACCGAAAAGAACCGTTCCCTGTCCTGGGAATGTAACTACCGGATTGACACCAGACTTATAGAGTTGATCTCGATCCGCTTTACGTGGGTTATACGAAAGCTTAGTGACGTTCTTAATATTTCCACGATTGAAACCAGCAGGAGAATACCATGGATCACGTACGTTATCGGTACGAGCCATCAGTCCTGCAGTGTCACCGTTGAGTGGAACGTGGCGGTAGATATCGTTGTACTTATCGTACTGATATTTGAATCCACTATCCATGATTGCGTATGAACTGGAAGGTAAGGTATTACGGAATGTAATAATATCTTCCTGCTCGGCACCGATGAACGCGCTGTTATTTACAACGTCGCCATTCTCAGGCGAACATGTTACAACACAATCTAGACGCTTTTCGCAAATGTTGTTAATAATATGTGTAATGATCGTTCCGTTTGAATCACCAGCCAAGACGAGCGATACATCGACATCTTCAGCAGATTCAAACTTTTCGTAACCGTCAATCATCTGAGCATTGGTTGGTGTAAGACCATCAGATCCACCGGATAACGATACCGTCGTTGGCTTATCGTTACTGTTGGCGAAAGTTGATGTTGCAGCACCGCCGGCAGCTGTCATGTTATCCACATGAGATGCCCACCAGATCCAAGAAGATTGCTGGTTGATAACTTCCTTGTAGTAGTTGGTGTTACCGTTTTCTTTCAGAGCGTCGCTGGCGCGGGAAAGAGCGTTATAACGCTCGAGCAACTGGCCACGAACACCTGTGATCTCACCGTCTTCATCAGCAACCGCAACGTGAACTTCATCGTTAGCACCACCGGCACGCTGTGCGTATTCAGAGGAACCAGGGGATGCATCGAAATCGTTGTAGTATTCCCAACGACGTTTAACTGCGACCGACTTAACAGCATCAGCGAACATAGTCGTTGTAACACCGAGCTGATCCATTGTTGGAGCCGTTTTTACTGTGATGATTGTTGTGTTAACTGCTGTAACCTCAAGATCGTCCCCAAGGTTAATCGTAGAACTCTGCAGATGCAGACGATCGCCTACGACAACTTCGCCAGTAACAGAGATGTTAGCACCTGTTGATAAGACCGAAGTGGTATTTGCACCCTTCGTAGCAATCTGCGTGTTACCAGCATGGAATACCAAGTTAGCCGTGGAGACCGTAGACTCCCAAGCCGCATTAGATTGACACACTGAAACTTTAAGCGAGTTACCACGAGCACCTGGATATTTAGCAATCCAGTCACCCGATCCGCCAATGCCTGAATTATAATTGTCGTTATAGTCATCATCATTTTTGATGATCTTGTTGGTGGCGCCGGCACCGTTTGCATTGTTTGCGCTGTTTAATATGCGTGAAACTTGCAATGCATTAGTATATGCAAGGAAGTTAGCTGCGGTAAACCATTCCTGGAAGTTGTTCGAGTCAGGCTTACCGAATACTTGAGCGAGAACATCTTCTGAATTGACTAGCACGCGTTTATCTGCAGGGCCCCAATGAAACTGTCCGGCAATAGCACCAATGCTAGTAGAGACAGCAGGGATTACAGTCGTGAGGTCAATTTCTGAAATGTTAACGCCTGGTGATACTTGAAAAGGCATTTTTCATTCTCCTCATTAGAGCTGATAATTTCTCATTCCGATTATTTATAAAAATCCCAAAATCACCACTTGTTTAAAGAGTCTTCATGCATCCAAGCTTCACTGTAAGTATTTATATTTACTCCATTTTCTTCTGATTGACCATCGTCATAGAAAGCAAAAGGTAATACTTCGTCCTCCCACATCTTTTCTCGTTCCGCTAGAATCTTCGCTCTGAAATCAGTATCCGTCAATTCCTTAAAGAACGTTTGAGTGGTTGCCCAAGAAAGTAATACGATACACATTACAAGGTCATCGTGTGCTCCGCTTTCAGCCTCGTAACTATTTCCCTTGTGTATAAAGGTCGATAGTTCATTGATAACGTGGAAATCATTAAGTATAATCTGCTGCTTTTCGATCATAGTTTTCATATTAACACAGCCTAATCTCTTAACCTGCTTTGTAGTTCGTACTCCTCTCTGAGTGTTCGGTGCAAATCCTGCACCTAGAACCTGTCCCGCACGGCCCTTGACAGTTGTGTAAACTATGTTTTCGTACTCAAGATCCTGATGTAATATATCGGCTATCTGCTGCCCATTATCATTTATTTCAATCATAACGAAAGCTTCACGATAGCTTCTTGCCACCTGATAAATGATCTCAGGATAGAGTATAGGCTCAATGAGATTGTTCTTATAAGCAGCCACGACTTTATACGGCATCTCTGTTACATCATATACAAGGAAAGCCGAAGAATCGATACCTACCCCTCTTGATACATCGGCAACAAGAAAGTAGTTTCTACCATCCTCAGGTTCTTCGTATATACTCAAGGAACCGTCGTAATGTTTGCTCTTTGGATCAATGAAGGCGAGTATCTTCAATATGTTTGGAGAGATCAACGTATTCGCCGATCCAAGGAACTCAGCATCAAACTCCTGTCTAAACTGATCTTCACTCGTATTGGCTATCGTCTTTTGTTTCCATTCTTCATCTCGTCCAGGCACATCCCACCAGTTCACCATGAAGTTGGAATACTCATTTCGTTTCTCAACTGAGTTGATCCATATCTTATAGAACAGGTCGAAGCCGTTAGGAGTCGATGTAATAACAACCTTGGTGTTAGTACCTGATATGATCGTAGGATAGACTGAAGTAAAGAAGTCGTCCTGTATACTACGCGGAACGAATGCAAACTCATCGAGGTATAGGAAGTTAATGGAGTAACCACGAATAGCAGATGAAGCAGTTGAAGACGCAATGATCTGACTGCCGTTCTCAAGTTCTATACTTGTTTTATTCCAAACGATCACTCCCTGCTGTAACCACCTAGGAAGATTTTCATATGCTCTTTGTACTCTTGATAGTATTTCACGCGCGGTACTCAATTTATTAGCAAGAATCGCAATCGTATAACTTTCATTAAACAACACATGCCACAGTATAACTGCAGCTGAAGTTGTTGTCTTACCTGCTTGTCGACACGTCTTTATCACTGAAAATCTATTATCAGTAATCATATTTGCCATGTCTTGTTGGAAAGGATACATACTGAATGGCACCAACCCTTCGTCAAGGTTGATAATCTTTACATAGTTCTCAATGAAATATACAACGTCCTGTGAACACTTAATTACTTCCTCGACCTGGTCAGCCGTAAACTCAATAGGAACGTGTGCTCTTTTTAGATTAGGATTTGCGAGATATGTATCCATTCTTATTGACTTTTTCACCGGTTGTGATATAATAGCCTTGTCGCTATTTGATATCTGAGTTCTGTTTAATTAGTTTCTGCAACTCAGAAGTACTTCCTACAAACAATGCGTTCGTTACGTTCTGAGGTTTTGAATCGCCCTCGTTCTTTAGCAGTTGAACCTTACGCTGCAACTCAAGGAGGTCTTTATTTGCATCGACTATAGTCTTTATCAGAGTCGAGAGCACCTCGTACGCCCTTGGTGATTCAGACGTTGAAGCGATTGAAGAAAGATCTTCTATAGATTGCTGTGCTGCATTAATCATACTGCGTAAATTATCGCGAGCATATTCGTAATCAGCATCGATGTCGTGATCCTGTGAATCGAACTTTTCAATCACTTCACGACTATCGTTCAAAACTTCAACCATGGGTTTGGTATCAGCAGGAAGGTTGAAGATGTCTTCCATATTCTTTTCCATATTTGTTTTCATAACGATGCTCTAAAATCTGATTGGTGTGTCTGTATTGATATCTACCGTAAATCCAAAGTCGCTGTTTGCACTGATCTGATCAAGATTGACAGACAACGAAGAGTTAGCCGAGGGTGATGTAAGAGGCGCGCCATTTGCGAATTGTGCCGGCGTGACTGTAATCTTTTCTGCGAATGGAGTATCCGCTGCCGTGTCCATAGCAATTGGAATGATCGTTCTCTTAATAACACCGCTATTCGATACAGGTCCGTAGAAGTACGCCTTCATATTAAAGTTCATGTTATAGATGAGTGCTCGTCTTGTATCAAAGTCGCCCTCATATGTATCCTCGATTGATACGTCTTGAAGTACAACCGGCGTATCGGCAACGATTCCCATCTCAGGAATCAGTCTTACATTCGTAACGAACTCTGGTCGAAAGTATGGTACGATCTGTTCTACGATCTGAGCTCCATCATCTGCATTTCTTACAAAGATGGATAGAAGTATGTTAATATCATACGGAACCGGAACGAACTGTGTATCGACTCTATCAAGATCAGACGTCTTTAATCGTGAGTTCTTAAGTGTTGACGATAACTTTCTCTGTGGCGAGTATGTAAGGCTCGTAATCTCGAATCCCATGCGTGGCAGTGTAATCGCTACGTCTTGATCTAGATTCGGATCCTGTACTAAACGAACCAACCACTTTTCTTTTGGACCATACGCAAGAGGAACCGCGAGTGTCTGAATACGATTGCCATTTGAATCTAATCTCTGGACATATATGTCGTTGAATAGATTACCGAATGCAATGACGTACTTACGTATCGTACCGAAGTAGAATGAATTACCAAACATTAGAACCTATCCACTTCTGAGAATGGGTTGCTCTCACTGAAGTCAATAATCGAAGAAGATGAGAACACCGGATCGTTCGATTGGAAGTACTCATTGTTTGCAGTTGGTTGTGCACCTTCCAATCTATATTCCTGCATGATTGAACCGCCATCCTCACTCTGTAGAACACCTGCACCGTATCCACCTCCGTCTTCAAGACTAAATTCAAACGTAAGAATGTCGGTCGAGAGGTTATCCTCGATTGCATCAATATCACTAATGCCTGTATCAATACGCTCGTTGCTGTATGTAAAGAGTTCACAACGAAGATCGTATGTCTGTAGCCTTCCCATCTGATAGAAGACCGCTTCGTGTTCTACGAACTTAATCTCAAATAATTTATCCACCATCGGAAACCAAATAAGATCTCCTTCGGTGGGGCGGTTGTTTGTAATTGCGTATCCTTCATCGGTACCGGTTTCAAGATTGATGCCGGAGAGATACGCGGTGTTCGCAGATGTTGATAGGAACTGTCTTGAAGGTGCTGCTGTATTTGCACTCTCCTGAAGATAACTATAACCTACTTCTGTCGTAAGTCTTTCGGATCGAGCCTGGTCGAATCTTTTTCTTGCTACCGTAAACGTAACTGAGTCTCGTACCTCAAGATTAAACTTAGATAGGAAGTCGCCCTCACCCTCAAATCCTTCGACGTTCTTAATGTACATTTCAACATCGGCCGCGTCATCGTAGGTTGCAAGAGTGTCCTCACCGAATAAGGCATCTCGTCTGACTGCGGTCTTAGGAATATACTTTACATTATGACCATAGATCTTAATGGCTTCTATCGTAAGATCTTCAACTAAGTCCTGCTCACGAGCATATGCAAAGTTATTAAAGTACACATTTGTTGGCACGACATTATCCTATCATGTCTTGAACAGGCAGACTATAGTTTACAATCATTTCCTCTTCAAGTTTTTGAATCTCTGACTCCGCATCGTCGTATATCTTAGCTCCATTGAAGGTTATACCTCCAGGCATCTGTAGACCTTCAAACTTAGTAAGGTTAGACCCCCACTGTCGTTTGATAAGTGCAGTTGCATATCTTGATAACCATCTATCGCCCCAGAGATCAGTATAAGTATCACCGTCGAGTATTTGATATGCATCGACTATGATATACTCATCGGCCTCTACATCGTTATCCCAATCCATATCGATATGAAGTCGATTGGTATGGCGATTATAGCGTATTGGTTTCTTGCCAACGAAGAGCTCTTCTAGCGACTCAACATGTCGCATAGCGGTGACATACGGCACATAAGATGATGCTGATAGATCAAAGAGATCGTTCAGGTGTATCTGATATCTAATATTGAAGAGGTTCGATGACTGGACGGCCTGTCCGACGTCCAGGATTCGATTGATACCGATGACATTGTCCGAAAGTGTTATATATCCGTTCGTAACATCGGTTGTAGTAACGACATGTTTTATGAGAACACGCTCGGTACCATCGAAATGATAATCTTGATAATACTTAAGAGCTTCGTCTATCCGATCCTCGACCTGCTCATCATCTACATTAACGTCAACTACAGGCTCACCAAGGCGGCGAAGACAATAACTCTTAAAAGCTTCCCTTGTGCTTGGAACTGCCATTGTACACTCCAGTCTATTTACTACTATTTATAATGACTGGACTTTGTATTACCCGCCTACCTTGCTGCTGCTTGGTCTACACCATCACCACCGAATGGACGTTCTGCCATCGCTAGGTACATATAGTGATCGTTGCTATCATTTGTTCCATCATCCGTTGATCTTATCTTGAACCCATGAGCAAGAAAATCTAACTGCACCGGGCCACTTGTCGCAACAGCATCAGTGCCGTCACCAATGAAGTATTCATTAACGACATTGTATGTATTTCGTTGATTGTCATAAATAAACCAATTACCAGCACTTGTTATGTTTTTAATCATTACCCATGCTGGCTTAAATCCAGAGCCACCGTCATTAACAACCACATAGAATCCATCAGTGCTACCATTTCCTTCATAAGTTCCATACGCACACATACCCGGTACACGAATCCACGCATACATCATAAATTCGTCATCCTCTCTGTTTACTAAATCATCATTTCCAAGTTTAATAGCGGTTGAGGTTGGAAGAGCTGGCTGAACATGTAATGAGCCAGATGAATCATCGTTGGTGTTCAGGTGCATGTGGTTGTCATTTCCCCACCTTCCACTTCCCGTAGGATCATTTTCTCCCGGCATACAGAACCAATCATCTACGCTGTCTATGCTTTTCCCCATCATAAATACGGGAGCGGAACCTAGCCCATGCGTAACAAGCGTGTGTTCACTGTTTGAAATCGTGCCATTAAAGCCTGTGTATTTTATAATGCTAAGACCGGAAGATGTGTTTGCTCTATGGGTACAAGCATTAACCGCACCACTGCCTGAGCCACTTTCAGAAACAGAAGTGCTTGAAGACCCTGCTTTCCACCCCCAAGCAGCATACGTTTTCGAGTTATCATTTGTATCGTTTCGGCTATCGCCAGCCCCTAGAGTAAATCCGTCACTACCAAAAGCAGTAACCGCTGATGCGTCAGTAAATTCAGCAGGGGAATTATCCGGTGTTAAAACTTTAGTGACTCCTCTGATTACATCGACAAGAACACTTTCACCAGCATTGCTGCGACCTTTTATCCAAAGAAGATCAGGTTGTAAGTCACTGGTTCCATCAAAGGTAAGCGCGTTTACGCCAGCGTTGCCTGTATATGTTTTAGTTTGAAAAAACGCGCTTGGGTCTGTAACAGTCGGAGCCGGGAGATTGGCGGTGTGTAATGCTTTGAAACCAGAAGGCGGTGTGTGAGCGAAAGCGGTGGCTCCAAAATTGAAGGTGGCTAAATCTGAATGAGCTGCGATATACGGCATCATTTGTTTCGAGCCAAAACTATTATTAGCACTAGTAAACGCAGCATTAGTCGTTGTGCCAGCGGCAATCTCTGAAGCTGTAGCTGATCCGGCCCAGGTGTTATCATTCCCGAACCACATCGCATTGTTGTCCATGTCTATAGCAACCATTATTATAGAATTGTCAGCGAAACCGGCTGTCGGCGCATAGGTTGCTGTTGAGTTGTTATTCTTCTGCCCTGAAGGAGTTGGGTTCCAGTTTGCGATCACCCATAAATCTGCATCTGAAGTATGTGATCCAGTTGGAATTGCTATGCCCGTTGAGACCAACCCAAGATAAGCATCATAGCTGGCACTCGATCCAATCGCCGAGTCGCCGCCTACAGCCTTTATTTCATAGTACCACTTACCTGACATGGGTATGGCTGGTGCAGTGGCATAAGTCGTAAAGTTTGCAGCAGCGGTGAACGAATTCTTGCCATTAGTAAGAGTTTCAGTGGATGCTAATGGGTTTAACGTCC
>PVBE011825146.1_pt1 | contig 12152 bp, 11 predicted proteins | sample 1631181 | NCBI WGS metagenome assembly PVBE01 (sample SAMN08397723, study PRJNA350692) | Marine metagenome, whole genome shotgun sequencing project. | isolation source: water | place: Pacific Ocean | collected 2012-04 | reverse complement strand
GGGATGCTGTGGGGTGTTAAAAACCGCTTCATTTGGTCCTTGTTCAACGGGTTTGCCTAAGTACATTACCATCACTTCGTCGGAAATATGGCGAACCACACTCAGGTCGTGAGAAATAAAAACATAAGCTAGCCCTAGTTCCTGTTGCAGCTCAATCAGTAGGTTAATTACTTGAGCTTGTATCGACACATCAAGAGCAGAAACTGGCTCGTCTAAGACCACTACTTTGGGTTTAAGAATTAAAGCCCTGGCAATCGCTACTCTTTGGCGTTGACAGATGGCATTAAAAAAGCCTCTTTTTCTTGCCCCAGTAAAAGCATACAGGGCCTTTCATCAGGATAGGGATTGAAGCCTAATAGCCAGTTCATGTGTGTCCCTGGACCAAGAGCAACTAAATCAACATTGTTGTCTTTCATCCTAGTACGCACTGAGTTTATTTTATTTTGCATAAACTTGTCCCTATCTATGCGACAAAATTAATTAAATTATAGATTCAATTTTAGGCATTAGCCTAATGAGTTCCTGAGTATATGGGTGTTCTGGATTGTTGAATAATTCCTCAGTCTCTTTTGTTTCACAAACACTACCATTTTTAAGCACCACAATTCTATTACTCATTTGTCTAATTACAGGAAGATCATGACTAATAAACAACATAGCAAGGTGAAGCTCATCTTGAATATCTTTTAAAAGATTTAATATTTGTGCTTGTATACTCACATCCAAAGCAGAAGTAGGCTCATCACAAATTAATAAGCGTGGTCTTGTGGCTAAAGCCCTAGCAATTGATATTCTTTGTCTTTGTCCCCCAGAAAATTCATGAGGATATCGATCCAATGATTGTCTTGTCATTCCAACAATATCTATCAAATCGTAAACATTTTGTGTGAGTTCATTATGACTAATATTTTTTTGAAAAAACTTTATTGGTTCAGATATTATGTCTCTTACTTTAAATCTTGGGTTCAAAGATGAATACGGATCTTGAAATATCATCTGAATTTGCCCCCTACTCTTATCAATTTGGTATTTTCTGTTTGAATTATAAAGTGAGACATTATTATAAAAAATTTCCCCATTAGTTGGCCTTACTAGCCCTGTAATAATTTTTGCTATTGTTGATTTTCCTGAACCAGATTCACCAACTAAACCTAGAGTTTCACCTTCAAATAGTTCAAAAGACACATTATCAACAGCCTTCACTACTTTATCAGTGGACTCGTTTTTTGATCCAAATGAAATATTTATTGCCAAAGATCTATCATCAAAAATTTTAGTAACGTCTGTCAGTTTTAATAATTTTTGATTTTTATTCTCTCTTATTCCCCAGGTTTTAATAATATTTTTTGTTAAATTTTTAGAATCAGATGTAATTTCTTTTCCATCAGGACTAATAAGTTTGAATCTATCAATTTTTTTATTTGTGGGCGGCACAGAAATAACTAAACTTCTAGCTTCATTAGATTTAGGGTTCGTTAATAATTCTTTTGTATCACCTTGCTCAACAATAAGACCATCTCTCATAACAATAACTTTATTTGTTGTCTCAGCAATAACACCCATGTCATGTGTAATAATAATTACTCCTAAATTTCTTTTTTTAGTAAGATCTTTAAGTAATTCCAGTATTTGATATTGAATACTTACATCTAAAGCAGTTGTAGGTTCATCAGCTATAATTAAATCTGGTTCACAACTTATTGCTAAAGCAATAACAACCCTTTGGCGCATACCTCCGCTAAATTGATGAGGATAATCTTCAATTCTTTTTTCAGCATTATCTATTCCTACTTCTTTTAAGAGTTGAATGGATTTTTTTAATGCATCTTGATAGCCTAAATTTAGATGTGTTTGAATAGTTTCAATTAATTGATCTTTTATTTTAAATAATGGATTTAAGGATGTTTGAGGATCTTGAAAAACAAATCCAATTTTCTTTCCTCTAATTTTTTGAATGAGCTCTTCGTTATCTCTTAATTCATTATTATCAATTTTAATTGACCCATTTGTTATTTCGCCTGGAGGATCAATTAAATTTATGATGGCATTTGCAATAGTAGATTTTCCAGAGCCAGATTCACCAACTATTCCTAATATTTCTCCCCTTTCCAAAGTAAATTCAACATTTTTACTAGCAACAATTGTTTCTTTTCTAGTTGGATAACTAATATCTAAATTTTTAACTTCTAAAAAACTCATCTCTTTTTTAATTTTGGATTTAAGGCATCTCTCATCCAATCTCCTAATAGGTTAATAGATAAAGCTAAAACAATTAAAAATATAGCTGGAAAAAATGTAATCCACCATTCACCTGAAAATAAAAAATTATTTCCAAATCTTATTAATGTTCCTAGTGAAGGTGTTGTAGGTGGAACCCCAACACCTAAAAAACTTAATGTAGATTCTGTAATTATTGCAAGAGCTAATCCTATTGTTGCAATAACCAAGATAGGTCTAAGTATGTTTGGTAATATATGTTTAAACATAATGAGAATGTTTGATAATCCTATAATTCTCGAAGCTGATACATATTCTTTATTTTTTTCAACTAGAGTAGATGCTCTAGAAACTCTAGCGAACTGTGGCCATTCAGAGATACCAATTGCAAAAATTAATACATACATTACCATTTCATCATGCATTGATTGTGTAATGATTGATCTGGCTATACCATATACGAGTAAAGCCATTAGAATGCTTGGTATTGTTAATTGGACATCTGTAAGCCGCATAACAACTATCTCATACATACCACCTATATAACCAGCAGTAACACCAAGGAATACTCCAAGTACCATAGCAAAAATTATTGATGCAAATCCTACGATTAATGAAATTCTTGAGCCATAGATCATTGTTGAGAACATATCTCTTCCTTGTTGATCAGTCCCAAGAATAAAGCTAGAACTACCACCCTCAGACCACATAGGTGGAGTAAATGCATCCATTAATGAAACTGTAGCTGGGTCAAAAGGATTGTAGGGAGCAACTATTCCAGCAAAAACTGAACAAAGACAAATAATCAAAAAAATAGTAGAAGAGATCATTGCAATTTTTGAATTAAAAAAGCTATACCCTATATCGGTATCATAAATTTTATTAATTGTTTTGGATAACATCGCTAACCCTTCTCTTCCTTAAGTCTTATTCTTGGATCGATAAAATAATATGTGATATCAACAATGAAATTTATCATAACAAAAATAAAAGCAACCATAATCATGTAGGCTGACATTATGGGTATATCAACAAAGTAGACTGCATTAATAAATAGTGCGCCCATACCAGGCCATTGGAAAACTGTTTCTGTAATAATTGAAAAGGCTATTAAAGTTCCAATATTAATACCAGTAATAGTAATTACAGGTATTAAGCCATTTTTAAGCGCATGCTTATAATTGATAATATTTGTTTTAATGCCTCTAGCTTTAGCAAATTTAATATAATCCGTTTGAAGTATTTCCATCATTTCCGCACGAACTAATCTGATGACATATGTCATTTGAAATAAACTTAATGTGACCGAGGGTAATATTAATGCCTTAAGTCCAGAAGTAGTTAAAAGACCTGTTGTCCAAAAACCTAACTCTGTAACTTCACCTCTTCCAAAAGAAGGAAGAACTCCCAGTATTACAGAAAAAAAGTAAATTAACATTATCCCTATAATGAATGTTGGAAGCGAAACGCCAGCAAGTGAAATGACAAGGATAATATTTGAAATGAAACTATCTCTATGGATGCCCGTATAGACACCTAAAATGACTCCCAATATTATCGCAAGCAAAGCAGATACAAATACTAATTCTAGAGTAGCTGGCATTCTTTCTGAAACTAAATCCGAAACCTCTCTTTTTAATTGATAAGATATGCCAAAATCGCCTTGAACAACATTGCCTAAAAATCTTGAAAATTGAATATAGACAGGATCATTTAATCCCAGAACTTCTCTAACCTCATCTCGTCTTTGATCCGAAGCATCTTCTCCTGTCATACTATTGACAGGGTCTCCAACAAAATTGAATAAAGAAAAGGAAACAAAAGCAACAATAACCATTACAAGGATAGCTTGTAAAAGTCTTTTAAAGGTATAGCTAAACATGGAAAACTTGTTGATGTAAAGAAAGATATGTTACATCAACTTGAAATGTTTTTCTGGCCAGTTGCCTGGCCAGAAAATGTAGATTTTTTAGTTTACGTTTGCAAATCTAAATAATGGTTCGTTGTTCATTCTAATCGGAACATCGACATTACTTTTCGCTGCTTGGTTAACAACTTGGTGATGTAAAGGAAGATATGCTACATTATCTTGAGTAATATCCCAAGCTTCAGCAATCATAGCATTTCTTTTCTCTAAGTTTGTTTCAACACCCATTGCCGCAACTAATTCGTCGACTCTAGCGTCACTGAAATTTACTTTATTCCAGCTACCAGAGCTTTCAAATAAGTATGAATATACATAGTGACTGTCAAAAGTTGGAACACCCCAACCTAACATGTACATATCACTAGTCATACCATTAGCATCACCCTCTTTTACTTCAGAGAAATGCTGACTCTTAGTTTTTGCATCAAGATTTACTTTAACTCCAATTTTTGCAAACATGCTAATAGCCGCTACACAAATTGCTTCATCATTGATGTAGCGATCGTTAGGGCAATCTAATGTAAGCTCAAATCCGTCAGGATAGCCTGCTTCAGCTAAAAGTTGTTTTGACATTTCAGGATCATAAGCCATTCTCTCATCACGAGCCGCTGTGTGACCATTAACACCAGGAGCAGTAATAATACCTGCTGGCACACTTTGTCCTCTCATTACCTTGTCCTTAATAGCGTCCATATCTAAGGCATGGTACATAGCTAGGCGAACTCTTTTATCTGCAAAAGGATTTTTTCCTTTAATATTAGATGAATTTAATTCAGCTGAACCTTGGTCCATTCCAAAGAAAATTGTTCTATTTTGAGGAGTCATTTTCACAGTATGAGCTGATGAAGAGTTGATTCTTTGAATATCTTGAACTGGCACAACATTAGTGTAATCGATTTCTCCAGAAAGAAGTGCTGCAACTCTTGTTGCGTCGTTCTTAATTGGAAGTAATTCAATTTTATCTATGTTGTGTTTATAGTGATTTCCCCACCAGTTATCATTTTTTTCAAAAACAGTTCTTACATCCTGCTCCCTGAAAGTAATTTCAAATGGACCAGTTCCATTGGCATTGGATGCGCAATAAGAGGTCTCACCTGCATCCCAATTATATGAAACTTCACAACCATTTGCTTTTGCCCAATCTTCAGACATTACAAATATCTGAGTTAATTGGTTTAAAAGAATTGGATTTGGTCCGTCAGTTACTACTTCAACAGTATGAGCATCAAGCGCTCTTGCTGATTTAACACTTTTAATTAAATCAACCATATCAGATGGAGCAGTTTTTGCTCTATTGATACTAAAAGCAACATCACCTGCTGTCAGCCATGATCCATCGTGAAACTTCACACCTCTACGAAGGTTAAATATCCATGTATCATCAGATGTTGTCGTCCATGACTCTGCAAGCTGAGGAAGAACTTCCATGTTAATACCTGGAGTTACTAAACCTTCATAGACTTGACGAGAAACCATGTGCGTCGGTCCTTCGTTTTGTGCATGCGGATCAAGTGTTAAAGAATCACCGGGCATTGACCATTTCAGCGTATTCGCTGAAGCCGATGAAAAAATACCCATGATTAGCAATGACAAAACAATGCTTAAAGTTTTTTTCATTATATTTCTCCTTTATGAGTGTCTAGAAATTAGACACATATATTACTAAACAAAAAAAACCAACTAACAATACGTTTGTTGGTTTCCATCCACTATATAGTATGGAAAAACCTAGGTCAAGAAGTTTTTCTTGAAAAAAAACATTGGATAGTTAAGCGTCAGATCTTCTAGCAAGCTTTTTTATTATTAAAACAAGTCCAGCTAGAATAAAAACTAGAAGATAGTCAATTACTGGAATTCTTAAAATTTCATGGATCTCCCCCCAACCTCTTTCTGAATAAATTGCGATTAAGGCAATTAAAAACAACCCAGCAATAACCCACCTTATAAGTCTTGATAGGCCAAGTCCATGCATTTGAGTAACTACGAACATTGCTAAAAAACCAAAAAGAAACATTGGCCAAAATTCTTGTCCAGCAATCAATGCAACAACAACTCCATGAAACAAAACCAAAACCTCTAAGGTAAGTGTCCACCATCGATTTGTGTGAACCCGTGTAAAAATAAATCCAGCTTGAATCATTAACAAAAAGGTATAGAAAAAACCAAATAAATGGCCCCATGTAGTTTCCATTGGATGAAACCAGAAGGTATAAACGACTGCCCAAGAAAAATAGTATCCATGGTATCTAATAAGAAATGGCCTGATTCCAATAAATTTTTTGCCTCCAGAGCCAAAAAACAAACCTCTTCTGGGAGCTTCAATCATTAAGACAATGACTAGTAAAAGAATGACTGAGGCTTGTGAAGAAAATACAGATACATTTTGCGCAAGTCCGTCATACCAGAGTGCAGTTTGAAGATAATGCAGAGCGCCAAATGCTGCTGTTCCGCATAGTGCAATCCAGTTGATTGCGTGCAACTTGGTTCTATCTTGGAGTTTGTCACGATTCTTTTGTGCCCAAACTATAACACCCCATATGAAAAGCTGATGAGTTAAATATCCACCCCAAGCTGTTGCTTGAGATGCAAAATTAGGATCAGGAAGTTTCCAAAAATACCAGGCCGCACCTTGGTCAGGTAGCAATGTTATTTGGTCAAGATGAGGTTGAAGCAGGAGGATGCTCGCGGTGGCGAGTGCAGCGATAATGACCGCAAGAGACCAGACCTTGTTTAACATAGGTTAGATTATATACATTTATATCAACTTGAAGCGCAGAGGCTTGGGTCCCAAAACTCGTTTTCGATGTCACCCATCGAAAAAAGTAAGCCGACTATATCAGTAAACGAAAACTTTTCAATATCACCAACTGCCATAATATATTGGCCAGTATTGGTCTCATTAAAAACCTTGATATAGTAGGTTCCAGCTTTATATACTCGGTCAGAGAGAAAGTTTTCGCCTATTTCTGGACCATTCCAATACCATTGTTTTCCGTACTCCTCATACCAAGGAATCCATTCAAAGTTTTCACCGTCTGCCAAATCAATTCTGTGAAATTCTGAGTCTAAGACCTCAAATGAGAACTTACTTTCTAAAGCACACTCGCCAATTTTGGCTGCTAGAATTCCTGCATAGAAGTCAAAGTTAACATCGGACTGTATTCGATAATAATGTGGATTGCCTGAGAGGGTTGAGTAGATTGCTTTTGAAATTTCAGGATTTTCTATCTCATAGGGCGCATCTGGGGGATAAGTTGAGTTTTTATTAAGTACGGGTTTATGAGCGTAGGCGTGTGTGAATAAAAGCAGCAGTAGAAATGAAGTAATGCACTTTTTCATTAGGACTCGTCTGGCTCAATTGGTTCGGGCGCTAAAACATCCCTGTTTCCAGCACTATTCATGGAGCTAACAATCCCGCTTGCCTCCATATCTTCAATAATTCTTGCGGCACGGTTATAGCCAATCCGCATTCTTCTTTGAAGGCTTGATATTGATGCTCTTCTAGTAGAGGTTACTATTTGCACAGCCTCATCAAAAAGAGGATCAAGCTCTTCGCTGATATAACCTGAACCCATGTCTCCAATCGGTTCTGATTTTGGATTGAGTACGCCATCTAGGTAGTTCGGACTTGAGTTCTTTTTAAGGTGTTTGACCACTCTTAGAATCTCACTATCTTCGACAAAGGCTCCATGAACCCTTGTGAGATGAGAAATGCCTGGAGCCATATATAGCATATCTCCCAAGCCTAGAAGCTGCTCTGCTCCAGACTGATCTAGAATCGTTCTAGAGTCGGTTTTTGATGAAACTTTGAAAGAAACTCTGGTGGGAATATTGGATTTTATGAGGCCAGTTATTACATCAACGCTTGGTCTTTGTGTAGCAACTATAAGGTGTACACCGGCAGCACGCGCTTTTTGAGCAATACGCACTATAAGCCCCTCAACACGCTTTGATTTGGCTCTGTCTTCTTGCGCTAGAGCCCCAAGCATATCTGCGTATTCATCTATCACGATAACGATGAGCGGAAGAGCTTCGAGTTCTGGGTGCTTCTCGCCTTCTTTAGCCGTTTCTGGATTAAAAGATGGGTCTAAAAGAGGCTTGCCAGCTTTTTTAGCGCGGCGTTGTTTTTCGTTGAAAGATTCAATATTTCTGACGCCAAACTTTGCTAAAAGACTATAGCGTCTTTCCATTTCGTTGACAGACCACCAGAGCGCGCTTGCAGCCTCATTCATATTTGTAACCACAGGCGTTAAGAGGTGAGGTATGTCTGCGTATGAGGCAAGCTCAACAATTTTAGGGTCAATCATGATCAGTCTAACTTGCTCTGGAGAGGCCTTATACAAAATACTCAAAATAATAGCATTGAGTCCTACTGACTTTCCCATTCCTGTTGCACCTGCAACTAATAAGTGAGGCATTTTTGCAAGGTCTACAACAACTGGCAAACCATTAATATCTTTACCAAGGCCCATAGAGAGGGTTGATTTTGCTTGAATGAAAGCCTCACTAGAGAGTATCTCCTTGAGCCCAATCATCTCTCGATTATTGTTGGGTATTTCAAGTCCAATGACAGGCTTTCCAGGAATGACATCCACAATTCGCACACTCTCAACAAGAAGCGCTCTCGCGAGATCTTTATTAAGGTTCATTATTTGGCTTACCTTAATGCCTGGTGCAAGGGATATTTCAAATTGAGTGACAACCGGGCCGGGAGTTACTGCAGTAATTGTGACATCAAAGCCAAAATCCTTGAGTTTGATTTCAACCTGCTGACCCATTTCTACTAGGAACTCTTCTGTATAACCAAGCCCTGAATTGTCAACATCATCTAATAGTGATAGATCTGGAAGCCCTCCAGAAGAGCCTGCTTTAAAGAGGTTGCTGCCTTGCTCTTTTTGAGGCTTATCCGCTTTTTTTGGTTTCTTAGACTTATCCGCTTTTTTTTGCTTTTCCGTCTTGTCCATTTTTGGGCTTTCTGGGGCCGCAGTCTCTTGGACTAATGGCACTTTGGAGCTAATAATTTCTGGCTTGACCTTTTCTTTTTTAATGGTTGAAGAGGCTTTTTCTTCATCTGAGCGTCTATTGAAAAAAGTGCTGCCAATGCTTTTCCATGAGGCGCTCGTTGCTATACTAAAACTAACAAAAATTATTCCTACATAAATCAGAGTTGATGAGTTGCCAAAAAACTCATAAAAAACGAGTTCATGCATCGATTTTCCAATCATTCCTCCGGCTAAGAATGTTTCTTTTAGGTCGTCCATTAATTTTATTTCAGGGGCGTATTGATGCGCTAGGGCTGCAATAAAAAATAACATTACAAGATAAGAGATGAATCGAATCAGAAAAGTAAGAGGACTTTGGCGCTCTTTATTTGCGTCTCGATGAAAGTTGTAGCCTAGCCAAATCATCGATATTGGGACAACATACGAGACATAACCGAGAATGCCAAAGCTGATGTCTCTAACATAGGCACCAAATATTCCCGCACTATTCGTAACTGGTTTTGCGAGTTCCGCTCCACCTGTCCACGGGTCTTCAGAGGCTGAGCCTGTGATAAGTGAGACAAAGAAAACAGCGCCAATTGTCAAGAGTAAAATAAAAATCGACTCACTGACAAGTTTAGAGCGCGGATTATTTACAGGAGTATTTTGAGTGGTTCGTTTATTATTTTTTTTCAAGACAGCTTATAATACTCATTTGATTAATTAGTATAAAGTATTTCATTATGAGTGATATCAAACATTGCCGAGTTTTGATTGTTGGTTCAGGTCCTGCTAGCTACTCTGCAGCAGTCTATGCAGCCAGAGCTAATTTAAATCCTGTGATGGTTAGCGGATTAGAGCAAGGCGGACAATTAATGACCACAACGGATGTTGATAACTGGCCAGGCGATCACGATGGCCTTCAGGGCCCTGACTTGATGGAGCGAATGAAAGAGCACGCTTTAAGATTTAAAACAGAAGTAATCAATGACCACATTACTAGTGTTGATTTTTCAAAACGTCCATTCACACTGAAAGGTGGAGAAACAACTTATACTGCTGATGCAGTCATAATCTCAACCGGAGCAACTGCTCAATATCTAGGACTTGACTCTGAAGAAGCTTATAAGGGCAAAGGTGTTTCAGCCTGCGCAACGTGTGATGGATTTTTCTACAAAGGTCAGAAGGTGGCAGTCATTGGCGGAGGTAATACTGCAGTGGAAGAGGCACTTTATCTTTCAAATATAGCCGAGCATGTCACAGTCGTCCATCGAAGAGATAAGTTTAGATCTGAAAAGATTTTGTCCGACCAGCTTATGGAGAAGGCAAAAAATGGTAATGTAACTATAGAATGGGATCATAATTTAGAAGAGGTTTTGGGCGATGATATGGGGGTTACCGGACTTCGTTTAAGGGGTAACGATGGCAGTACAAAAGAGATCGATGTTCATGGGGTTTTTATAGCAATCGGACACACTCCAAATACTGGTATTTTTGAAGGACAGATGGAAATTAATAATGGCTATATCAAAGTTCAAGCTGGACTAGAGGGTAATGCAACTCAAACAAGTGTTGAGGGAGTCTTCGCTGCTGGCGATGTTGCAGACCATGTTTATAGGCAGGCTGTTACTTCTGCTGGGTCTGGATGTATGGCAGCATTAGATGCTGAAAAGTTTTTAGATAACCTATAAATCAGACAAGACTTTCGGAGCTTGAATTCAAACTCTATTATAATTTGCCTTGTGTATAATTACGCGATTTGGCCATATAGCTCAGTTGGTAGAGCAAGGGACTGAAAATCCCTGTGTCCCTAGTTCAATTCTAGGTGTGGCCACCATTTTTAAAGCCGAATTAGACTGATGTTTAATTCGGCTTTTTATTAGTTAGTCAGAAGCGCGACACTTCCAGAAGAATAAGACTACAAAAATCGCAGTTGCAAACATTCCGAAAGGATCCAAAGCAGCAGCTTCGGTTGATATGTGAAATAGCTGAACTGCAACAAAACAAAGGTTAAGGTAGACACCCATTAGCATGCCTAATTTTTTTATATGCTCGCTACCAACCCAGGTTGGAGCCATCCAAGAAATAAGACCTATGCCTAGTATTGGGATTGATGCTGCTTGACCAAAGGTCACAAGATCAGGATTGTCAGCTAATGCAAATCCAAAGCTATCTGCGGGGACACTTGGAAAAAACCAGAACATCAGAACCCATATCCAGGCAAATATAGCTTGGGCTTTAAATAAATGTGTTAATGTCATTTTTTACTCCTAAAGTTATTAAAAAGTTTTCTTAATAGTCCTTAGTTGAATATTGGACACTTTAATTATAGACAAAGCAAATAAAATAATTATAGAGATTGAGTTTTAACTTAAGTTATTGAGGCTTTTTATTAGTGGAGTTGAGTGGGGCTGATAAAGTCCTGCTTTGAAGGCTGTAGAGTTTCTTGAATAAAGAGAACGCCTATTCTTACAAACTCAACGATTTCATAAAAGTCCTGAGCGTTATCTTCTGTGTCCATAAGGTCTGCATCGAGCTGTGAAATCTCACTGATGTCCTTAATCATTTCTGTTACCTCTTCATCAGAGGTTTCCACTGAGCTAAGTCCAAGCCCCACTAAGAATCCTTGGCACCATTCAATAAGTGTACTTGCCTGCTCTCTAAGGGGAGAGAGATCATCTGCGATAACAGGCCAAAAATTTAGTGTTGGGTCGCCAAGTTGCTCACTGGTATTGTTAAAGATTTCAGCGAGTATCTGGTGAGCTCCCTTTTCAAGCAAGTTGTTTAGGTCTATGCTCACTAGGATTTCATTGAGCCAGTCATCTAGCTGTATGTCTTGTTTAACGCAATAGAAGCCGCACAGAAGGCCATGAGCAGAGGAGATAGTGTCATCGGTGTTGAGCTTATTTAGAGCATCTTTTGCGAGCTCATAGTTGATAGCTTGACTCATCGAGTTAAAAAGCTCCGGCTAAGATTTCCATAACAGCCATTCGAACTGCAATACCATTGGTGACCTGTTGCAGGAT
>PVBE010075601.1_pt1 | contig 12152 bp, 11 predicted proteins | sample 1631181 | NCBI WGS metagenome assembly PVBE01 (sample SAMN08397723, study PRJNA350692) | Marine metagenome, whole genome shotgun sequencing project. | isolation source: water | place: Pacific Ocean | collected 2012-04 | reverse complement strand
CGACTTCCGCCACGACTGCTCTCCACCTCGCTCTTACGGCCGCGGAAGTGGGACCAGGCGACGAGGTGTTGTTAGCGGACTTTACCTTCCCAGCCACTGCGAATGCCGTGCTCCAGACTGGCGCCACTCCGGTCTTTGTCGACTCGTGTCACGACAATTTCGCAATGAATCCGGAGCATGCTCAAGCGCTACTAAGCGAGAGAACGCGGGTAATAATGCCAGTGGATCCATTTGGTCAGCCGGCGGACCACCCTTCATTTGAGAGACTCGCCGCTGAGTCGGGGGCTCGATTGATCGTTGACGCGGCGTGTTCGTTGGGAGCGTCCCGTGCTGGACGGGAATGTGGTGCGCACGGCGAAATGGGGTGTTTCAGCTTTCATCCACGGAAGGTCGTCACCTGCGGTGAGGGTGGCATGGTAACCACCGATGACTCCTTTTTGGCCGATCGGATGAGGTTGCTGAGAAACCATGGGTCACAGAGGACTGATGGACGAGCTCTGGAGTTCGTCAAGTTTGGGTTTAACTATCGATTGAGTGAGATTCCCGCCGCTCTCGGCCTTGCGCAGATGAAACGTATTGATCAGATTCTTCTAGATCGAAGGACCACTGCTGGCCGTTACGACAAAGCCCTTGCCTGCTTGGAGGGAGTGATGGTTCCTCGGGTGCCATCAGACACAACATGGTCCTACCAGTCCTATGTTGTCGTACTTGACAGTGGTATTAATCGCGATGTGGTTATTGCTGGGATGGCCGATGACGGTATCGAGACAACCATTGGCACCTACGCTTGTCATCGGCATCCGGCATTCTCGAAATGGGGGTTGCATCTGGGTGACTTACCAAATTCATCCCGGTTTGCCGACTGTGCACTGACCCTTCCCTTGATTCCATGCATGGCTCAGGCTCAGGTGGACAGGGTTGTTGAGGCACTAGATTCAACTCTCGGGGCTTTATGAGTTGGCATTCAAGCCTTAGTTGCTTCCGTTAGAATCTGAGCGTCAGTCCGGCGCTGAACTGAGATTAAGGGAGCGACCAGTCAGATGAGAATTGCGTTGTACGGCCCGCTGCTGTTTGGGTTGGCCGCAGGGCTGAGGGAGAATCAGGCAAACGAGGTGCATGTTTTCTTGGACGAGGACACTCTGCCGCCATCCCTGGTTGACGATCCGCACTTACACGACTCGAGTCTTGTTTCTGTAGGTCCGTGGGCTACCCGTCAGGCTATCCTTCATCCCGGCAGCGCGCCGATCACCCGAATGCTTGCCGATAGCGACGTGGCTCTTGTGACAGAACTAGGGCCAATCTTCTCACAGCATATTGAAACCCCGTTCTTCTTCATCCCGAACGGCTGGGACCTCACATGTGGGCCGTTCCCGATACGGTCGCGTTCGTCTAGGCCTCGGGGACTTGCTGACCTGTCGGCGGTGGTTGTTGCGGCTCGCCTACGCAGCGGGATCCGAGCAGCAACAGGTATCTGGGGTGCACCTTTCAGGCCGTTCGCGCTTGCGGTGGAGCGTCTCGGGTGCCTATTGAGTGCCGATCTTCCGCAGGCTATTGACACCAGCGTCTTCGCTCCTCGGGTCGAATCGGATGAGGCGGCAGAGGAGTTTGAGGGTCTCACGATCTTCCATCCGTCGCGGATGATGTTCACACCGGATCCCTTCCTGGTCGAGACCGGGCAGTGGAAGAGAAACGACGTCTTTCTCCGGGGCTTCGCTAATGCAGTCGCCCAAGGAGTCAACGCGCGACTGATGCTAGTTGACCGTGTTAGTTCCCCCGACCAAGAGTTGGCTAGGCGGGTAATCGCTGAACTTGGTGTTCACGATCGCGTTGAGTGGTTAAACGGCCGCACCTCATTGGGATTCACTGGGCGCGAAATGGCCGACCTCTACCGCTCATCCGACCTGGTCGTAGACGACTTTGGAGGATGGCTTGGTCTTGTCGCTCTTGAGGGGGCGTCCTGTGGGAAGCCGGTATTGAACTATCTTGAAGCGGCTGTCATGGAATCTCAGTATCCGGGCGGTCATCCGTTCGTCCAGGCGGCAGATGAGGACCAAGTGTGTGAAGCGATCACGATTCTCGCCGACGCCGATCGTAGAGCGGAGATCGGACACGCATCGCGGAGGTGGATACTTGAGCACCACGCTCGCACCGTCGTTGCGAGAAAATGCGAGATGATGCTTGATGAACAGGAGTTGTCGAAATCCGGTGCTGGGTAACTCAGATAGAGTGGCCGCGAGTTTGGTCGAACCGTTTGCGCATGATCTGCATGGTTGGGTTCTGGGTAGTGCTGTAGCGGCAAACAGGTTCACTGGAAGCGAATGCCGCCGCGTCGCCTGCTCGACGGCCCAACGAGATAGATCAGAAGGAGAATGCGGCGACAACAATGGCGTGGACGCGCCCGAGTGGTTACGCGAGGACCTTGAAGAGAGTGGCAGGGATGCTTGCGCCAGGCAGGATGACCGATGAGCCGATCAATCGACGAGCCGGTCACGGCTGTTAGGAACCGTCGAGTCGACCGACTGATGAAGTCGGCGATTGCGGCAATGGACCTTGATCTAACCGACGTAGGTGTTCTCACGGAGGCGGCCTCAGGCCATTTTGAAGCGACGTGCCTGATGGCGGCCCTAGCCGGAGCTAGTCCGGTTGTAGCTGTTGCGAAGGACTCAAAATGGGGTAGGGCTGATGAGGTCATTAGTGGGGTGCGATCACATGCCGAGTCGTTGGGTGTGGGAGATCATCTTAGGTTTGTGTCAGATGTCTCATCGTCTGACATTCGAGACTGCAGTCTCGTGACAAATCTTGGATTTGTTCGCCCCCTGGGTGCCGAAACGATCTCAACTCTGCCAAAGGACGCGGGCATCTCGCTCATGTGCGAACCCTGGGAGGTTCGCAGTGATGATGTAGATGTCAACTCAGCAATCTGGAGATCTGTCCCTGTAGCCGGCACCAACGAGACGCATCCGCTGGTCAGGACCTTCGACTACCTGGGCCCGCTGACCGGACAACTCCTTACCACCGTCGGTGTCGAGCTCCTCGGCTCGACTGTTCTGGTTGTTGCTTCGCGACAGTTCGCAGGCCCGATACAGGATTGGTTGCTAGCCGCGGGCGCGGCTCGCGTCGATGTCGCGATTCCACCATTGTCAGAGAGCATTCACCGCTATTCGTTCCATTGCCTTGACGCACTCGTCTTGGCGGACATGGGTAGAGGCACCCTGGGGTTCGACGGATTGGCCGACGGAATCCCACCACTGCTGGCAAGAGCGGGAGCGGCCATGGTGGTGATCGCTGGTGACGTGGACCCTGTTCCCTTTGAGTCCAGTGGGGTGGTACTCAATCCCCATTACCCAAGGCCTCCCGGGCACATGTGGGTGACGACCTCTGCGGTTGGTCCCAAGCCAGTGGTCGACCTGCACTGTGCAGGTCTGAAGGTCGGTGAGTTGCTGGTCAGGGCGCGCCGAGCAGGGTCATCCCCGGAGGCGGCGGTGGAATCGGCAGTAGAGAGTGGATTTGGATTGGCCGTATCTACTTCGTAGCAAGGATTTCGTAGACGCTCGTCAGTCCCAATTGTGTTGGTGCAAAGAACTGGCGAGGTGGGTCATCCCCGATGTCACCAACTCGGCCATCTGGGGCGATCTGGAGAACGGTTGCGCCAGCCTGTCTGAGCACTGCACAGAGACTTCGCGGATAGATTACCGACTGGCGACTTGATGAGCGACGCTCTGAGAATCGCATGGTGATGCTGTTCGCGATGGTGTTCAGAGCCATCAACCGGGTGGAGAAGTCATCTGAGTCGTTGTGGCGGTAGACGAGATTGTAAAGGTACCAGCCCAATGCGTTCGCGCTGATATACAGCGTTCCGCCGGGTCGCAACACCCTGACCAATTCCCCGGCCTTGCGCCTCCAGTCACCAAAGAAGATTGAACCGTAGCAGAAGACGGCGTCAAAAGAGCCGTCGGGAAAGGGCACGCTGTCGATGTCCCCGGTCAGCGTAGACACGGTACTGATCCCGAGTTGTCGGTTCAGCTGATTGAGCATGTTGCAACGCAACGGGTTGATATCCATGGAAACTGTGCGATGGTTGGATTCAGCGAGGGCAATCGACCATTGGCCGTAGCCGCATCCGGCGTCGAGCACCCGCCCCTTGCAGGTCATGCCGTTGTACACGAGCCGTTTGCGATAATCGCTGTGTGGAGTGTTGAATACGCGGCCGAAGAAGTCGTGTTCGAACGGCGATTCAAATCGGGAGTTCGACTGGATCGCGAATGCGGCCTCCCGCACGGTCTCGTTCGAGAAGTGCACCATTTGCGTACCTCCTGGACTAGTTGGCGTCAGCCCGAGCAATCTGCTTACGAATTGTCCAGACAAGATCCATGACCTCAAGGGCGGTCGGTCCACTTACCGGTGATGGTTCGTCGTACTGGATTGCATTCAAGAAGGCGCCCAACTCTCGGACGAGTGGTTCTTGACGCTGGATCATCACGCGCTCCGTTCTCAGGTCCAGTACGAAGTCACCTCCGATCGTCTGACCGTCCAGCGCGGTTAGACGGCCTTGTCTGCAGATGAGGAGTTCCTGGGAGTTGTAGTCGAGCGCGAGCAGTCGATTCTCTGTCGTGACCTGCAGTGTCCTCACGTGGTTCTGGGTTACGCGGCTCGCCGTGACACATGCCAACTTGCCGGAACCGAAGGTGAGCATTGCCGACGCGAAGTCTCCGATCTCGCCGGACGGTCCCGCAGGCGATCGGGCTTCGATTTGCGTCACCTTCTCGCCAAGGAGAAACAAAATGACATCAAGGTCATGGACCATCAGGTCCATGACCACGTCGACATCATTGATCCTGGCACTAAGTGCGCTCCTGCGACTTGCCTCGACCGCATAGATATGTTCGGATGATCCATTGAGAAGGCTGGAGAGCGCCTGGACGGCTGGGTTGAACCGTTCAATGTGGCCTACCATGAGAAGGGCGCCAGACGAGTCTGACGCCCTGACAATCGCCTCGCAGTCGGTTGGAGAGGATGCGAGCGGCTTCTCGACGAGACAGTGTATTCCAGCCTCAAGTAGCGGAACGGCCACCTCAGCGTGTCGAGACGACGGTACGGCCACTGAGACGGCGTCAACATGGTCAACAATCTCGGACCAGTCACTGAACGGACTCCCACCGACTTGGCTGCTCACCTGACTTGCGAGATCAAAGTCCGAGTCTACGACTGCTGTTAGTTCAGCGTTCTTCAGATTGCTGTAGCCGCGGGCGTGGTTTTTGCCCATTGCTCCGATGCCGATGACGCCAACACGAATGGGTGTGAGGTTGTTCATGACTAACCAGAGTCTATTTGGTTATCTACCAACCAAGTGCCGCCGATCGCTTTGAGCCCAAGAGGGTCACGCCGCCGAGTGCTCTCTATGAAATGGGTAACGAAGCAACACCGGGATCGTCTCAGCCCTTCTACAGAAATACCTCAAGCGCCTGAGCCACACTCCGCTGCTCAGCGCTGGTCATCGTCGTGAAGAATGGGAGAGAAAGTGACGATTCTGAGACATAACCGACGACGGAAAGTTCCAGTGGGATGACGGGACTCAGCTCTGAGAAGTGCTCGGTCAGTGGTAGTGCGATGGTGCCGAGGGAACTCTCGATCCCGAGTTCCGCGAGTTTCGAGATGATCGCCTCACGATTGGTCCCACTCTCCAACCGGACTACGAAAGACTGCCATGTGGATGCGAGTCCTCCGTCGATGGGCAGCACAAGTGGAAGACCGTCAAGTAGGTCCATGTAACTGCCTGCTAGATGACGGCGCCGTTCGAGAATCTCATCGATTCGCGCCAACTGGCTCAATCCCAGTGCCGCCTGGAAGTCTGTGAGTCGGTAGTTCAGGCCGGCCCTGACAAAGGATGCCCTCCCACCGGTCATGCGGCGACCGTGATCCCGAAACTCCCTGGCAAAGACTGCGATTCCCTCGTCATCGGTAACTATTGCACCGCCCTCGCCTGTGGTAACCAACTTGCGTGGGTGGAAGGAGAAACAACCAATATCTCCCCAACTGCCAGCGGGTCGGTCATCCAGTTCGGCACCGAGAGCACACGCAGCATCTTCGACTATGGGAATCTGGTGTTCTGCCGCCAACTCGAGAATTCTCGGATTGGCGGCCATGAGCCCGAATGCATGGACGACGATAATTGCCTTGAGATCTAGAATATGGTTTGTTGAAACCAGTTGCCGCAGGGTCGAACTGAGTTGATCCGGGTCGATGTTGTAGGTCTCGTGGTCGATGTCGACAAAGATCACAGAAGCGCCGGTCACTTCCACGACATTTGCCGTTGCCGGCCACGAGTAGGCGGGAACAATCACCAAGTCTCCCCGGCCGATTCCGAGCCCCAGTAGCGAGACGTGAAGGGCGGCAGTGCAACTAGACATCACAACCGAGTAACGCGCTCCCGTCGTCAATGCGATTGCTTCTTCGAACTGAGCCACCCGCTCGCCTTGGACAAGCATGCCACTAGAGAGGACGTCGGTTGCCGCAGCTATGTCGTCATCGGTCAGCGATGTCATACTCAGCGGGATCATCAAATCGTCCGCCTCACTCGCTCGATTGTGCGAAGCAGTCCCTCTCTGAGGCCGACTCCAGCCTCAAAGCCGAGTAACTCGCGAGCCAAGCCGACACGGGGGCTTCGCACATGGATGTCCGCACCGGTGGCAGGACCATCGAGGATCGCGGAATGGGATCCACTGAGTTCAACTATGAGTTCGGCGAGTTCACGGATGCTGATAACCGCGTCGGCATTCCCAATGTTGAACGCCCTGCCAATTGCAGATTGCATCGAAGCAGCACGGATAACAGCATCCACCATGTCGTCGACATAGCACCACGATCGGACCTGTTTGCCACCACCGTGAAGGGTGAGGTCCTCGTCGGTCAGGGCTTGAATTATGAAATCCCGAATCGCACCTTCGCCCACCTGACCGGGCCCGTAGACGTTGAATGGTCGCAGGACGACAACGGGGAGACCGTGTTGACGGTGGTAGGCGAGCGCAAGGTGCTCCTCAGCGAGTTTGGCGGCTGCGTAGGTCCAGCGCGGTTCACCAGGCGGACCGATAATTGAAGGACTGGACTCGTCAACCTGGTTGGCTTGGGGGCCGAAGACCTCGCTGGTTGTGAGGCAGAGAACAGCCGTAGCCTCGGTGAATTCAAGAGCCGCTCGGAGCACGTTGGCCGAACCAATCATGTTGGTGAGCATTGTCGACACCGGGTCATTTGCAACCGAGTCGATACCGGCGATGGCTGCACAGTGGATGATGATGTCGTGGTCGGCGATAGCGGAGGCCAAGGCATCAGGGTCCAGGATGTCACCTCGGACGAGTCGCACCTGAGGGTGATCTGCAGAGATGCGGTCGTCAAATGTGCCGCGGTGCAGATTGTCGAACAGCGTCACCAAGTTTGAATTGAGTAGTCGGTCGGCGACAGCCGACCCAATGAACCCGGCGCCACCGGAAATAAATACCCGATGATCGTTCAGCACTGGTCTATCTCGATTCTCCTGTTGACGTCGGCGAGATTCCGGGCTCTTACTACTACAGGAGCATCCAACTGAAGGTCTCTGTAGGCCGCATGTTCGACCATGATGACCACAGCATCAACTCCGGACAGGCATTCCTGTACCGAGCCATCCATCCCTGGCACGAACGGGTCGTGGACCCGCGTGGTCATGCCCAGACCCTCTAGTGCCGTTACCAACTGCCTGCTCGGGCTGTTCCTGGTATCGCCTGTTTCTGGGCGGTAGCTGTAGCCGAGAACAGTGACAATCGGGTTTCTACCGTCCACCATGCCGACTTCAACGAGACGCTCAAAGGTTGCTCGCGCCACCTCAGATGGCATGTTGTCGTTTGTCTGTCGCGCCGCCGGAATGACCCGCAACTCAGTCTCCCGAGAGAGAGAAGATACGAGCAACCATGGGTCCTTGGGGATGCAGTGGCCGCCGACTCCGCCTCCCGGTTCGTGCATTTCCCTAAACGGCACCTTGTTCACGAGGTCTCTGATTTCCCAGACATCAAGTCCCAGTTCAAGGCACAGGAGCGCGATCTCGTTGGCGAACGCGATCTGCACATCGCGGTAGGTGTTCTCCACGACCTTGACTGTCTCTGCTGTGGTCAGGTCAGTCATATCAAGGTCTCCAGTCCCGATCGACCGGTACAACTCAGCCATGGTTGAAGCCACATGTGGACAAGAGCCCCCACAGACTCGCGACACCTCGCGCAGGTTCGCCAAGGCCCTGCCCGGCATGATTCGCTCCGGGCTCACACCAATGAAGAATCCGTCTCCTTCCTGACGGCCAGAGGCGACCTCGAGTTGCCTCGTGACGAGACCTGCGGTTGTGCCTGGGGCGACAGTAGATTCCACTATCACGAGGCATCCGGTGCGCATGTGTCGGCCCACGGATTCGGTGGCTGCCTTGAGCGACTCATAGGCAGGCCGGTTGTCAGTTCCGACTGGCGTATCAACATTGATCGTGATGATGTCCACGTCCTGGATGTTCTTGAAACCCGTTGTGGCCGTAAGCCGGTTGGACGCGACAACGGTCGCAAGGAGATCGGCCAGCCCAGGTTCGTCACCCAGCATCGGGTTCTCGCCGGCGCAGACCGATGCAACGCGAGAACTGTCGCGATCAACCCCAATCACCGAGAAGCCTGTCTCAGCCAGTGCACATGCGAGAGGGAGACCCACATACCCGAGCCCAACGACTCCGATTCTCGCGGACCGGTCAGCGATCCTGCTCGAATGCACTGTCAGTTCCGTGTTCTCCAGACAACGCGGGTTGTGGCACGACCGGCCGGTATGCGATGGCACATCATCTCGCAAGGGTTTCACCACTCAAATCTACTACTCACACAAGATGGTCCTCACATCAGCCTGCAAGTAGCGATCTCACTGATTCGATAATGCGGTCAAGATCCGAATCGCTCAGGCTGGGATGGACTGGTAGAGAAAGACAGCGCTGAGAGACCGACCTGGCCACAGGCACGTCGGTGTCGACGACGAGTGGGTGGTTGTGGAAACACGGATAGTCGAATACGGGCCTTGGGTAGTAGACGCCGCATTGAACGCCTGACTCAATAAGCCTCTTCGCCAACTCGTTCCGGTCAAGTCTGGCACTGTTGTCGACCAGAACCGTGTACTGGTGCCATACGTGGCCTCTACCAGCGAGCTCTTGAGGCAACAAGAGGCCTGGCGTTCCTTCAAGCCCTAGGGTCAGAAAGTGGGCGTTACGCTGTCGCGCGGCAAGTGTCTGGGGGTAAGCAGCAATCTGAGGAAGACACAGAGCGGCTTGCAGGTCAGTTAGGCGGAGGTTGGTTCCGACCATCTCGTATTCATATCGTTGATTCATCCCGTGGTTTCGGAATGCCCTAACGTGTTTGGCCACATCAATGTCATTAGTTGCGACTAGCCCACCTTCGCCACATGTCAGGTTCTTGGTGGCGTAGAGAGAGAAGCAGCCAACTCCCCACTGGCCTACTGGTTGGTCGTTGCAGGTGGCGCCGTGGGCCTGGGCTGCATCTTCCACGATCATTATACTTGTACCTTCGATCATGGACTTGATATCCATCATTGCGCCCGATTGGCCAAAGAGGTGGACCGGCAGGATCACTTTTGTCCGGTGGCCTAGCACAGCCTGAATGGAATCAGGACGCATGGAGAAGTCATCCTCAGAGATGTCTGCGAACCTGACAGTGGCCCCAGTAGAGAGGGCCGCATTGAGGGTTGCGACGAAGGTGAATGGTGAGATGACCACCTCGTCTCCGGGACCCAGGCCCACGGCCCCGAGTGCCGCCTGGATGGCTGCTGTCCCGTTACTTACGGCGACAACATGGTCGAGTCCAAGAAGATCGGAGAAAGATTGCTCGAGTCGTTCCACCATTGGCCCCTGAGCTATCTGGCCCGACCGTAGGACAGACAGAATCAGGTCCTCTGTGCCCAATGGAAACTCGACCGCACTGATCGCGATAGGTGTCACAGGCTTTGTCATTGCGCCTGATCAGAGGGTCGCTGATGGGTTGACGTCGTGCGGCTGCCGGAATCCTCGCCAACTCGTTCTTGGTCCTGGTGAGCAGGTCCTCATTGATGACCGAGTGGACGCTGAACATTCCATCGTGGTTGTATTGATATGCAGTGAAGGTGACAGGGGCACTCAGGTATGATATTCCGACAGCGGCCGTTGAAGTTGCGATTGAGGTGGAAAAAAATATTGTGGGCGTAGTCACTCCTAGAGCAAAGAGGCCATCCGTTATTGAACGAGCGATATATCTGCTCGCTAGAGTCCCTTTTGGAACATCCAAGAAACGGCTCAGACTATTTCTATTGTTAGAGTGGATTTTCCGTAGACTAAGTTATGAAGAATCGGGCAATTTTATTGAAGATGCGTATCAGCCTAATGTACTGAATACTCAACACTTTATTCTTCCGTTATTACAAAGTAACTTTAGTGTTCTAGATGTGGGATGTGCAAGTGGAGTCCACTCACAATTTATAGCTAGACATGTAACTAGTGTAATTGGTATTGACTATTCTTCCCAGATGATAACGAGTTGTAAGAACCGATCTATAAGATCAAATGTTGAGTATCAATTAGTTGAGGCAGAGTCATTCCTTCGTTCCGGTGATAGTAAATTCGACCTTATAGTTCTTGGTCATATTCTGGAACATCTAGATGATCCATTACAGTTTTTGATGCTAGTAGCCAGTAGATGCAATTACGCATATATTGAAGTTCCTGATTTCGACTACTGTGTGACCAATCGGTATCGTCAAATGGTCGGCTCGCGGTTCTTATATTCTGATAATGATCATAGGTATGAGTGGGACAGGGTGGAAATGACTGACTTACTAGATCGTAGTGGAATGATTATCAAGGAGGAGGAGTTCAGACACGGCGTTATGCGGTATTGGTGCGCTACTAGCGAGTCTATCGCAAGCTCGTAGAGAGCAGCAATAGGGCATGAATACGGTTTTCTTGGAGACCGCACTGTCGAAAGGCGCAGCGTGTTGAAGTCGGATTGCGAGTGCATGACGTGATCAAGTCCGTGATCATCGTAGGCCTCGGGTATGTGGGCCTACCGTTGGCCCAGGAGACCTGCCGTAGCGGCTTGACCGTTGTTGGTTTAGATACCGAGCAAGCGGTTGTGGCGAGCCTCTCGAGTGGAGAATCGCACATCGGCGATGTCGACTCGCCGGGTGTCGCCGAGATGATCGCGGCGAGTTTCGATGCCACCACCGACCCGATCTGGATAACCAATTCGAGTGTTATCATCATCTGTGTCCCAACTCCTCTCGACGGGGATGGTGTGCCTGACCTGGAGGCTGTGAGGGCCGCGAGCCTCACCGTTTCTGAGCACCTGCAACCGGGTTCACTCGTTGTCCTGGAATCGACCACCTATCCGGGGATGACGGAAGACATGGTCAGGCCACTGCTTGAGGATGGGAGCGGACTGAAGGCCGGTGTCGACTTCAACCTGGCCTATTCGCCCGAACGCATCGACCCAGGCAATCCGGAGTGGCGTCTGCGCAACACCCCCAAGATCATCCGGTGGCTTGACACCGGCCTGTACCGAGCGGGCTGTCCGGTTCTACGACCAAGTTGTCGACACCGTCGTACCAACTGTCGGCCTCCGCGAGGCCGACGGTTGCCAAGTTGCTGGAGAACACCTACTGCCACATCAACAATGCCCTGATCAACGAAACGGCAGCGTTCTACCACGAACTTGGCATCGACCTGTGGGCGTCGATCGATGCTGCCGCAAAGAGACCGTTCGGATTCCAGGCCTTCCGGTCAGGTCCCGACATTGGTGGTCACTGCATCCCAACTGACCCTAGCTACCTCCCCTGGGTAGCACCGATAGTCGGCTACCGTCTACGTTTAGTAGAGTTGGCGCAAGAGGTCTCCGAGCGCATGCCCGGCCTATGTCGCACGGCGCGCCTAGGACGCCCTCAACAGGTCGAAGAAGCCGACGAACGGCTCACACATAGTTCTTGCAGGTGTCACCTACAAGGCGAACGTGAGCGACCAACGTGAGACTCCGGCAAAGCCGCTAGGTGTGGTCTTCGGGGAGGTTGTCCCTGATGATGTCGGTGGGTGTGGCCCAGTTGAGCGCGCCGTGTGCTCGGTGGTG
>PVBE011254395.1_pt1 | contig 12153 bp, 10 predicted proteins | sample 1631181 | NCBI WGS metagenome assembly PVBE01 (sample SAMN08397723, study PRJNA350692) | Marine metagenome, whole genome shotgun sequencing project. | isolation source: water | place: Pacific Ocean | collected 2012-04 | reverse complement strand
GGCAAGGTCTCTGCCACAGTTGCAAAACCAACGTGCGCCCGCTCCAACCCCACCACCCGCCAAGCTGCCAGCGGCTCCACCACCGTCTCCCACGCATCGGCAAACGCCGCCATGAAGTGCAGGTTGAGCATCCGCTGCTCGGCGTCGGCGATCCCGAGACGCTCCAGGGCGGAGTGGGTTTCCGGGGAGACCTGACCACTCTCTATCGGACCAATCTCGAAACCGGCCTCGCCGCCCACGTCCTGATCCGGGTCTCCGAGTTCGGTGCGCGGAGTCTCGCCGACCTCGACCACCGCGGCAGCCGAATCGATTGGAAGGATTGGCTCACGCCCGGGACACCCATCGTCGTGAAAGCGAACTGTCGCCGGTCCCGCATCTACCACTCCGGCGCCGCCGCACAACGCATCGAGCGGCACATTCGCGAACACTTGGGCGCGGCCACTGAAAGCCCCGACGCAACACAGCCGATCATCATCCGCGTGCGTATCCAGGATAACCGCTGCACGATCTCACTCGACAGCTCGGGGGAACCACTTCACCGACGCGGATGGCGGCTGAACCCCGGCCAGGCGCCACTCCGGGAGGACCTCGCCCACGCGTTGGTACGGGTGTCGGGTTGGGACGGTCGGAGCACGCTCGTCGATCCGATGATGGGATCGGGCACGGTCCTGATCGAAGCCGCGGGGATGGCACGCCAACTCGCACCAGGCCGAAACCGAAGGTTTGCGATCGAACAACTCGCGTTGCACGATAAAGACCTCCTCGACAACACGAAGCGACGCGCGGACGAACGCGCACTCCCAAACCTCCATTGCCAGATCCTCGGCAGCGACCGAAACGCGAAAGCCGTGGCGAGCGCGACGGAAAACGCTGAACGGGCCGGCGTCCTGCCCGATCTCGAACTTCGCAAAGCGACCCTGACCGAGACGTTCGAGTCTCTCCCGGATCGCTACAACCAAGGCACGGTCGTGACGAACCCTCCCTACGGCAAGCGACTCGACGACGCCTCTGCCCTCGCCAGTCTGTACCGTGCGCTAGGGGACGCGGCCCGGCGACTCCCCGCCGGATGGCGCCTGGCCTTCGCCGCCGCGGACCGTCGACTCGCGCGCCGCACGAAACTCGAACTCGAAACCGCGTTTCTCGCCGACAGCGGCGGACTCAAGATCCACGCGATGCGGACATCGGCGGCTGGCCGGTCAACTCCAGGTACAGAGCCTCCGTCTTCCGCCCCATGAGCTCGATGTCGAAGTGCTCCTCGGCCCGAAGCTTGCCCGCATCACCGAGGCGAGCACACAACGCCGGGTCATCGACGAGGCTCTGGATCGCCACTGCGAGGCCGTCGACGTCCTCAGGCTGCACGTGGATGCCCGACTCACCGGACACCAACACGTCCTTCATTCCCCCGACCTGCGATGCAACGCACGGCACGCCTGTCGAGAACGCTTCGAGCAGCGCGACGCCGAGGCCCTCGTAACGGGAAGGCAGGCAAAACGCATCCGCCGCCGAGAGCGCATCTTCGACGTAGTCGATCTGGCCGGGGATCCTCACCTCTACGTTCTCGGGAAGCGTTGCCGCCTGCGCCCTGAGTTTCTCGCGCTCGGGACCATCGCCACCGAATAGCCAGACCAACCGACGATCGGCAGGAACAGAGACCGCGCGAAGCGCATTCAGCAACACATCGTGGGCCTTGCGAACGTGCAGCGACGCCGTCGTAACGCCGAAGAAGTCCTTCTCGGTGAGATCGAATCGCCGCCGCGCAAGGTCTCGACGACCGGGTTCCCGCAGCCCGCCGAACTTCGAGGTGTCGACACCCTCGTGGATCAGTTCGATGCACGACGGGTCGACTCCGATCTGGAGAACCGCGTCGCGGACGCCGGTCGAGATCGCGACGACGCGATCGACGGCCTTGCCGTAAATCCAACGCCGAAACGGACTGTTGCCGATCGGGTAGTCCATGCGACGAACCGCGACCTTCGGCGGCAGACCACCACCGAACACCCCGGCCAATGCGCCGATCTTGTGGCTCCTCGAGCAGGCCAGATGGATCAGGTCGACGCCCGACTCCCGGTAGATCTTGCGAAGCTGCGTCGCGGCGATGGGGTCTAAGTTATTGCGAAACCGGAGTTCGCGGAATTCGATTCCGATCTCGCGCGCCGCGTCCTGGAACTGCGCGCGCTCATCCAGCACGAGCTCCTGCTCGTGGCCCCGGGAGGCCAGGAATCGAAGGGTGGCGAGGAGCTGATTCTCACCTCCGGAGAATCCTCGCTCGGCAAGAACGTGGAGGATGCGCACGGATCTATCCGGAGTTCAAACGATGCTCGGTCCTCTCGACTCCCACGCTCGAACATGCCGCACCGACGGTTCCGTTGGCGACCTGGTTCTTGACGCCCCAAACGGTGATGCGCTCGCCTCGGGCTGCGACTTTCGCGACCTGCCCGACCAGGTCGTAGGCGCGACCGACGAGCGTCCGCAGGATCTTGGTCTTGATCGGATAGCGATCCCGCAAGCTAAAGTGGTCCGTGACGACGCGATCGAGCCGCATGCCGTTCTGTTCAAACAAGTGCACCATCGTCCTCGATGACACAAACCCGACGTGACCCTTCTCGAAGACCTCGTATTGGCGCCAGTCCGCGCCGACCATTCTCGCGGTCCAACTCCGGTGATGCGGCGTTCGGAATACTGCGACACCACCGGGCCGTAGGATCCGAGAGACCTCGGTGACGAAGGGGAACAGGTCGCTGATGTGTTCGATCACCTCGTTGGCGTGGACCACGTCGAAAGTCCCATCTTCGAAGCCGCACTCGTTCACCTCGTGGGGAACGATCTTGAACGCGTCATCGCGGGTCGCCGCCTTGCCCATCGCAGGATCGGATCCCCACGCTTCCCAGCCATCCTCGACGGCGACTTGCAGAAACCGTCCGGATCCACATCCGATGTCGAGCAACCTTCCCGTCTGCTTGAATCCCGCGGCCTGTCTGAGGAAGCGCCGGTACTTTCGCCGACGCTTGTCGTCCATGACGCGGGTTTCTTCCAGGTGCTGATCGAAGCGTTCGTTGTAGAGCGAGACGTTGAGATCCAGGGGGTTCACGTCTCTCGCCCACGCACGGAGATAATCGCAGTTCGGACAGAGCGTGTAGTCCGCTTCCTCGGTCTTGAAGTGATCGACCATCGCGGTCGAGCAGACCGGACAGTCGTGCGCGACGTCAGGCATTCTCGTGACCATTGCTCCCGGAGACACCATTGCTCGAGAGACCCTTGCCCGAGAGATCGACGTGCGCGATGGGATTCGCGGGCCGAGCTTCGCACGCTGTGCGAACACCGTCTCCGTTTCGAGTCGGATGCGGCTCGAAGACGACGGTGCGAGCGACCGGCTCGGGGCATGAAAGGCTCTGCTCGCCAGCGAGGATGGCGAGGATGTCGCCGACCCTGTTGTGGTAGCGGTGCTTCTCGACGGCGAGATCGTAGCCGTTCCGCGCGATTCGCGCGCGCTCGTCCGGTCGGGCGAGGTAGTGGGTCACCTTCTCGAGGCACTCGTCTCGGTCCTTGTACCATGCGAGGTGTTTGCCGTCTTCGAAGAGGTCCTCCGTGCCAGGCACGTAGCGGATGAGATGGAATCCCCGGCAACCCAGCGTGAGGAACAGGCGGTTGCTGAAGTAGTACGCGGAGTCGTGATCCTGGTTGAGACCGAGTACGATCTTGCTTCGCGCGCAGATCTCGCCGTAGTCACTCGCCCGCAGCTCACGGGCGTAGGAGAGTTGCGGGTGTTTTCTGAGATACGGCATCCACGAATCAATGCGACCAAAGATCTCAACCCGGTGATGCTGGGCCAGCCAGGCCAGGAATTCGGGACGATCACCCATGTGTCCCGGCCCACCGATGAACGCGATGTCACGATCGGTGACCGGCGGGGATTCGATCGCGGCCGGGCTGTGGAACAGCGGGGAGAACCCGCTCAGCATGAACGTCGAATTCGCGACACCGTTGGCGCGATATTCGCGAACCAGCCGCGGCGTCGAGAGGCACAGCAGTCGGACGTCGCGCACGTAGTCGACGTGCCTCTCGTTCGTCACGGTCTGCTCTTCCATCCACACGACGGTCGGCACCTGCTTGGATATCTCGTCCATGAGGGGGCGAGGCAGATCGTGGTAGAACACCACGCAGATGTCGGGATCGAAGCGCTTGCGGATCATGCGGACGACGAACCGCATACCGACCTTGGTGAAGTAGCGCTTGAGGAACGAGCAGTTCAACCAGCGAACTTCGAGACCGTGGCCCCGCATCGCATCGACGAGAGCGCCGGTGCAGCGTGTTCGCGCCTTGGTCTTGCCGAAGAAGAGGACCTTCTTCGGTCGGAGGACCTGACCATCGCCGGACGCGTTGCCGTTGCGGTTGCGGTTAGAATTGAGAGTCATGGAGAACTAGACTAGTGCGTTGGGGTCGTGCGGACGCATCCACGGATTCAGGACTCGCGCATCGCACAAAGGCCACTCCGAACCAATACGACCGGGAGACACATGATCATTCTGGCGACCACCGAACCCAATAATGCCAGGACGTGAAGCCGGTTTGAACGGGATTTCCCCGGACGCGATGACGAGGCCAATATCGAAGACGTGGCGCATATCCCTTTTGGCCAAAGAGCATAGTGAATCCCCCAGGTGACGCTACACGGGACCGGTTATTCCTTCGGTGCCGCTTCCGGGCGGCACAGGCAGCGAGCGAAGTCGAACAGTCACTCCCGCGGGGCGGCGGATGGTCCCGGAGCGGGACGGCGTCAGCTATCGGCAGACAACTGCTTTAGCTGGGACGAGGGCACCAGGAAGAAGCGACCGATGTCGACCTCGAACATCTCGCCCTCGACGCAATCCTCGAATGAGTAGGAGCCCTCCATGGTTCCCCAGCGCGTTCGCAGTGGACAGGTGCTCGTGTACTCGTAGTTCTTGCCCGGCGCGAGAGTGGGGTATTCCCCCACGACCCCAGCGCCCCGCACATCGTCACGCTCGTTGAACGCGTCCTTGATGACCCAATGACGGGAGAGCAGCTTCACCGTTCGCGTACCCGCGTTCGTGATGACGATGCGGTACATAAACAAAAACAGCGGCGCCTCCGGGTGTGATTCGTCCGGCAGGAACTGCGCGGAGGCCTGTACGCGGATCCCGTCAGTCGTCTGGTCGGAGTCCGGGGTTTGTGACGTGAACTCGTTCATCTCTGGATTCATAAACTACATCTCTCGTCGTCGGTTGCAACGGCTTGAGATTCGCCGCTCGGAACGCGACCACGTCAAACCCACGCATTTCTTCCCGATTCGCCGAGGTGGTCCGTGCGACGTCGGGGCGCCTCCCCGAATCGTCGCCACCATGGACGGTTCAGACAGACGGCAGTTGGTTGCCCCGGCGCACTTTGGCCCGGTGACTGAACGACGCGATGACGTCCGGGCGCCCCATGCTCGCGACAGAGCAGTTCGCGCAGCCGTCGCGCAACTTCATGCCGTAGACCTGCCGGCGGAGTTCGGTGTATTTCTCCCCGGTCCAGATCTCGCGGAAACTCTGGGTATTGAAGTCCCCGAACGTCGTGAACTCGAACCAGGCGCCGCAGGGAAAAACCGTGCCGTCCGGGTTGACGTGAATGTAGTACCACGGGAAGTAGCACGCACGCCGGTGGTTGTCCTTCTTCTTCCCCTTGAGAAGGAACTCGTCGAGCTTGTGGTTGAGGAACTCGGCGACACCCATCGCGCCACCAATTCCCACGGCGTCATTGGCGCTGACGATGGCGCTACCACCACCATCCTCGGCCTTGGCAGCGTCGATCTCGGTACCGCCGGCGAGGTTCTCAGGGATCTCCATCGGCAGGGTGACCCGCATCCCCAACTCGTCGGCGACGCGCTGGATCTCCCGCAATGTCGTGTTGCACAGGACCGGATCGTTCATCAGGGTTTCGTGCTCGATCCCTAGTCCACCGACAACGCCCATGTGCACGAAGTTCATCTGCGTCGCGCCCTTCTCGTGCATCAGACGCACGAGGTCGGGCATCTCGTGAACATTCGAACGCATGATGACCGCAGTCGCGGACAGGTGCGGGAATTCGGAACCGGAAGTGCCCTTGATCTCCTTCACCAGGTCGAAGCGCTTCATCACCACGTCCCATTTGGCGGGCGGGCGGATTCGTTCGAATGTCTCCTTCGTCGCGCCGTCGATCGACACGGTGAGGAGAGGCATCTGCACATCGATGATCTTCTCCATGATCTGCCGGTTCATGGAGAGAAGGTTGGTGGAGAAGTGGAAGTTCGGGACGTCGTACTGGCGCGCGAGTTCGAGCGCTCGCGGCAGGTTCTTCGCCATGAGCGGCTCAGAGCTCGACGACAACACCAGATCGTGAGCCAAAGGGAAGATCTCGCTGGCGACCTTCTCCAACAACTCATTGCTCATCGTGTTCGGATTCTCTTCAAAATCCGGATGCGCGAAATGGCACATGATGCAGCGCAGCTGGCACCGCGTTACCATGTCGAGTTTGACTCGAAGGAAGCGTTTCTCTCGGATGACGGGCATGGGTGTGGCGGAAGAGTATACCGGTGTGATCGACGGGCAAGCCGGATCTCCGGCGCGCGGCGCCGGACCAGCCTTGGTGTCGCGGTCCTGGTGACGGGGTTTTCCGGGTTGTCGGAGTCGGGCCAAGAGGCATGATGCAGCCTCATGGGCACCGTCCGATACGGGACCTCGAGCTGGTCCGAGAAGAGCTGGGTTGGGCCATTCTATCCAAAGGGCACAGCTCCGGGCGATTACCTCAACTACTACGCGACACAATTCACGACGGTCGAGGCGGACGTTACGTACTACCGCGTTCCCGACCGCCGACTCGTCACGGGCTGGGACGACAAGACGCCGGACGGTTTCGTCCTCTCGGCGAAGTTCCCGCGAAGCGTGGTGCACTGCGGTCAGGGCCCGATTCCGGACGGGGACAAGCTGCTCGTGTCCGAACACGTGGCGCAGGACACGAACGACTTCCTCGAGGGAATGGCCTATCTCGGACCAAAGTGCGGGCCGCTCGTCCTGCAGTTCCCCTACTTCAACAAGCGTGTGTTCAAGGGCCCGCGGGAGTTCGCGGATCGACTCGTCCCATACCTCGACGCGTTGCCAAAGGCCTTCCGCTACGCGGTGGAGATCCGCAACAAGTTCTGGCTGAAACCCTGGCTGCTGGACCTCCTTCGCGAGCGGAACATCGCCCTCGTGTTGTTGGACCTCGCGTACATGCCCCACCCGGATGCTCTGACGGACCTGAATCTCATCACCACCGACTTCACGTTCGTCCGCCTGATCGGCGACCGGAAAGCCGTCGACAAGCGAACCGATACGTTCGACAAGATCGTGCTCGACCAGAGCGGTCGGATCTCGCGGTGGGCGAAGCTCCTGCAGACTTTCATGTCAGAGGTGCTGATCGCCTACGTCTATGCGAACAACCACTACGCCGGCCACGGGCCGGCTACGATCCGACAACTCGTCGACCTCCTCCCCGCGGAGATGACCTCGCATGACTGACCTCGCGTCCCTCTGGCAGCTCGACCCCGAGATCACGTTCCTGAACCACGGCTCGTTCGGGGCGTGCCCACGGGTCGTTCTCGAGAAGCAGGTGGCCTTGCAGCGGCAGATAGAGCGGGAACCCGTCGCGTTCTTCATGCGCGAGTTCGAGGGGCTGCTCGACGAGGCACGCGGGACGCTCGGAGCATTCGTCGGCGTCGATGGCAAAGACCTGGCGTTCATCACGAATGCGACCGTGGGTGTCAACACCGTGCTGCGGTCGCTGACGTTCGAGCGCGGAGATCAGTTGCTGACGACCGACCACGTCTACAACGCGTGCCGCAACGTGATGAACTTCGTCGGCGAACAGTTCGGTGCGGAAGTCGTGGTCGCGCCGACGCCGTTCCCGATCTCCAGCCCGGACGAGGTCGTCGAGGCCGTGCTCGACCGGGTGACCGAGAAGACGAAGTTCGTCCTGCTGGATCACATCACGAGTCCGACGGGGCTGGTCCTGCCCATCGAGCGCATTCTGCCGGAGCTGCGGGAGCGCGGCATCGACTGCATGGTCGATGGCGCGCACGCACCGGGGATGGTCGATCTCGACATTCGCGCGCTCGGCGCGACTTTTTACACCGGCAACTGTCACAAGTGGCTCTGCGCACCGAAGGGCGCGGCGCTCCTCTACGTGCATCCCGACCGCCAGGAACGGATCCGACCGCTTGCGATCAGCCACGGCGCCAACTCGCCGCGCACCGACCGCAGCCGATTCCTGCTCGAGTTCGACTGGCCTGGCACCGACGACCCGAGCGCGTGGCTGTGTATCCCCGAGTCGATCCGTTTCCTCGGCGGGTTGTACCCGGGCGGCTGGCACGAGCTCCGCGAACGCAACCGAGCAAAGGCTCTCGCCGGCCGCGACATTCTGTGCCGGGCTTTGCAGATCGACGCGCCCGCGCCGGATTCGATGATCGGCAACCTCGCATCCGTGCCGATCCCGGACGGCTCAGACACGGGTAGCAGCAATCCAATGGGTATGGACCCCGTGCACGACGCGCTGTTTAGCGAGCACCGCATCGAAGTCCCGGTCATGCCATGGCCCGCGCCGCCGAAGCGGCTGCTGCGGATTTCGGCGCAGGCGTACAATTCCGAGGCGCAGTACGAGGTGCTCGCCGGAGCCCTTCTCCGCGTGCTGAACCGCTGACCGGGTGAGGTCTGGGGCGACGGCGGACCTGCCGGCGAGGCCAGCTCCGACTGCATTCACGGGCACAAGGCCATCGTTTCCAGTTATTTCGAAACGGTGTCCCATTTCGAAGTCCGACGCCGCGTGAGGGGGTGAGCAAGGCGGCAACGTGACTGCCAACGCTCGAGATCCACTCCCCACCACTTCGGAAAACAACAATGAAGACTCTCTCCATCGCTATCTCGACCTTGGCTCTGCTCGCCTCGAACCTGGTCAGCCAAACGGTCAGTGACCCCGCCTTGATCCACATCGCGCTGTAGCAAGCGCGATCGCCCGAAGGCAATCCCAGCGCACCCGCGAGATTCGCTCCGGGACGGCGCTCCGACCAGAGGCGGCAGGCTCGAGAGCCTGTCGCCTCTGGTGTTTTGTACGACCGGCGCGCAGATTCTCCCGGACATCCCTGTGCAACCCCCTTGGCCGCCAAGGAGTTAGGTGAATGGTTCCCGGATCGCAGCCGACCCGCTAGGATAAAACACTTGTTTGAAACAAGCGTTTGTCCGAAACATCCCAGGCCATGGCCCAGCCCGAAACCAAGGAGCGCATCCTCGACGCCGCGGAGCGGTTGTTCAGTGACCTCGGCATCCGCGGGGTGTCGCTGCGGGCGATCACCACCGCCGCCCGGGCGAACCTGGCCGCGGTGAACTACCACTTTGGTTCGAAGGACGAGCTGATCAAGGCGGTTCTCGCCCGGCGGATCGAACCAGTGAACACCGTCCGCTTGCAACGCCTCGCCGAACTGACCGCGGGAGATGCGGTCGCGGAGCTCGAAGACGTTCTGGACGCCCTGTTGCGTCCCGCGTTCGAGTTGGCGTCCGATCCCGACGCTGGCGCATTCTGCACGCGCCTGATCGGTCGGGTGCAGACCGAAGCAGACCAGACGTTCCGCGAGTTCTGCGCGGAGCAGTTTCAAGACGTCGCCGAGCGATTCACGGCGGCGATTGCCGCGGCGTGCCCTCAACTCGAACCCCGCGAGTTGGCGTGGCGGTTTCAATTCATGATCGGCTCGATGAGCTTCACGCTCACCGACGCGCTCGACCTGCACACACGTTCCGGCGGGTTGTGTGATCCGCACGACGCCGACGACGCGACGGAGCAACTCGTGCGGTTCGCCGCAGCCGGATTCCGCGCACCAATCGGCCAGAAAAACCAAGCGGGACAGGAGAACACCGCATGAGAACCGCTTGCCTCTTCGCACTCACCCTCACCGCGTGCGCCGCGCCCGAGCGGGGCGACGTCTCGAACGTCGCCGTGAACCCCCCGAGTCAGTGGAACGCACCCCACGCAAGAGGCGACGTCGACACCGACTGGTGGCGAAAGCTCGGCGATCCCGGGCTCGACGCCGCCATCGATCGCACGCTTCGACACAACCACGATCTGCAGGCGGCTCGGGCACGCCTCTTCGCCGCGGCGTCGCAAGCGCGACTCGCCGGCGCGCCGCTCTCGCCTCAACTCAACGTGGGACTCAACGGCACCCGCCAGCGCTCGGTCTTCGTCGGTCTTCCTTTCGGCGGCGGCGGTCTCCTGAGCAACAACTTCAACTCATTCGGCGTCAACCTGAACGCGAGTTGGGAGATCGATATCTGGAACCGCGTCGGAGCAGCAGAGGATGCGGCGCTCGCAGACCTGGTGGCCACCGCCGAAGACTTGCGCGGTCTGCGCCAGTCCATGGCTGCGCAGACCGCGAAGGCGTGGTACGCAGCCGTCGAAGCACGCGAGCAGATCGCACTGGCGACGACGACCGTCGCGAGTTACCGCGAGACCGAGACGCAAGTCGATGCCCGCTTCCGCCGCGGCGTCCGCTCCGCGTTGGACCTTCGCCTCGCCCGTTCACGCTGGATGAGCGCCCAGGCGCAGCAGCACCAGTGGGAAGAACGCTTCGAGAACGCCGTGCGCCAACTCGAAGTCCTGCAGGGCCGCTACCCAGACGGCAGGTCGAGCATCCCCGAGAAGCTACCTACCCGAGCCGAGCCGATTCCTGTTGGTCTGCCTGCGGACATCGTGCGCCGGCGACCGGATCTCGTCGCTGCCGAGCGCCGACTCGCTGCCGCGGGCTTCCGCGTCGACGAAGCGCAGGCCTCGATCTACCCGCAACTCTCGCTGTTCGGTCAGCTCGGAACGTCGAGCAACAAGGTCAGTGGCCTGCTCGATCTCGACTTCCTGGCCTGGAACTTGGGAGCGAACCTCGTCGCCCCGATTCTCGACGGAGGCACGAGGCGCGAACAACGCAACCTCGCCATCGCGCGGGAGAGCGAGGCCATTGCCAATTTCGCACAGGTCGCGCTTCGCGCGTACCGCGAGGTCGAGACGTTGCTTGCCACGGACGGGATCGTGCGGAAGCAAGAGCAGACCCTCGCCGAGGCGAGTACCGAGTCCCGCGCCGCGAAGGACCTCTCCGAAGACCGCTATCGCCGCGGTATCGGGGACTTCATCGCCGTGCTCGAAGCCCAGCGCAGCGCTCTCGCGCTCCAAGGCCAACTCCTCACCACCCGTCGCCAGTTGCTTGATTTGCGTGTGGATCTGCACCTGGCGCTCGGCGGTGGTTTTGAAACAACTCGCCCTCCCGCAGCGAAGAGTGGCGCGGAAGGAGACCAACGATGAAGACAGTCCCGACCATCATCACCTGCGCGTTCGTCCTCGGTATCGGCGCCGGCGGCGTCTTCCTCCTGAACAGGTTCAAAGCCGAGCCTGTCGCGGCGAAGATCGTCGTCAACATGCGCGTCGTGTCAAGCCAGGTCGTTCACAACTCCAGCAAACGTATCGACGTGACCACTCACGGCACCGTCACGCCACGCACGGAGATCAGCCTGATCGCACAGGTCTCCGGCGAAGTGACGTCGATCTCGAGTTCACTGGAGAACGGCGGGTTCTTCGCCGCAGAGGATGTCCTCGTACAGCTCGATCAACGCGATTACAAACTCGAGGTCACTGGCGCCGCGGCGATGGTCGCGCAAGCCGAGCTGCGGGTGAAACTGGAAGAGGCTGAAGCCGAGGTCGCCGCTCGCGAGTGGAAGTCCGTCGGCAAGGGCGAAGCGACACCGCTCACTCTTCGCGTCCCTCAAGTACAAGAGGCGAAGGCCGGTCGCGCCGCCGCCAAAGCCGCGCTCGCGAAAGCGAACCTCGCACTCGAGCGCACGACGATTCGAGCACCGTTCGCCGGACGAGTCCGCGCGAAGGCCGTCGACATCGGGCAATTCGTTACGGTCGGAACCAAACTGGCGCGCATCTACGCCGTCGACTTCGCCGAAGTGCGACTACCTCTCCACGACAGCAAGCTCAAGTACCTCGACCTTCCGTTGACGTTTGGTGGGAAGGCGAAGAACGGGAAGGGCACCGTGGTCACGCTGCGGGCTCGATTCGCCCAGCAGGTACAGGAGTGGACGGGGACGATCGTCCGCACAGAGGGCG
>PVBE010757754.1_pt1 | contig 12153 bp, 11 predicted proteins | sample 1631181 | NCBI WGS metagenome assembly PVBE01 (sample SAMN08397723, study PRJNA350692) | Marine metagenome, whole genome shotgun sequencing project. | isolation source: water | place: Pacific Ocean | collected 2012-04 | reverse complement strand
TTTTATTTTAAAGTAATACTAGCACCTGCATCAGAAAGTTTAGTTTTCATTTCTTCAGCTTCTTCTTTAGTAACTGCTTCTTTAATTATTAAAGGTGCTCCATCTGTCATATCTTTAGCTTCTTTTAATCCTAATTGAGTAACTTCTCTGATAGCTTTAATAACACTAATCTTATTATCACCTACAGAAGTTAATTCTACATTAAAAGAAGATTTTTCTTCTTCAGGTTCTTCACCACCAGCTACTAGAGCAGATGCCATAGCCACTGGAGCAGCAGCAGAAACACCGAATTTATCTTCTAATAAAGAAACTAATTCAGAAAGATCTAAAACAGACATCTTTTCTATTTCTTCAACAATACTTTTGAATTTTGTAGGTACTTTAACTGATTTTTCTTCAGTTTCTTTTACCTCTACATCTTTTTTTTCTTCACCCATATTTTTAATTTAATTATTTATTAATTATTCTTTTTTATCTTTAAGAGCTGATAAAACACCAACTAAATTTCTTAAATTACCACCTAATACTCCAACCATACCAGTAATTGGAGATTTAAGGGAACCTACTAATTTAGAAAGTAATTCTTCTTTACCTGGTATAGAAGCTAATTTCTTTACTATTTCTGGTAAAATAAAATCTTTTTCTAAAATACCACCAGCTATATTAAACTTTTCATTTCCTTTAGCTATTTTATTAATAGCTTTAGCTGCTGATACTTCATCTTCAAAAGAAAAAGTAACACCAATAGAACCTGCTAAATCTTTTAAATCTTCTTCTTTAACATTTTCTAAAGCTTTCTTTAATAAAGTTTTTTTAGCTACATAATATTCAGAATCATTAGCTCTTAACTCTTTTCTTAAAGCCTCTACTTCTTTCACAGTTAAACCTGTATCAGAAGTAAATACTACTGACTTACTATCTGCTAATTTACTTTTTAAGCCTTTTAAAGCTTCTTCTTTTTGTTTTCTTGTTTTAGGCATAATTTTATATTAAAAAATCTGCGTAATTTATCGCAGACCTAAAAAATAATTAATATCTAGGTAGGATTTATTTTAATTACTTTAATTAAAACCCACAGTCTTTGATAAATTAAAATTAATTGTAAAAACATTATATATTAAATATTATATTTTGTCAATAAAATATATCTAATCTAAATATTTAGCTTTATTCCTTAAATGTTCATTATAGTCTACACTATAAATAACTTTCCCTTCTTTAGTTGTTAAAAAGAAATAATAATTATTATTAAGAGGATAAATTACAGCTTCCATACTACTTAAACCAGGATTACCTATTGGTCCCAGTGGTAAACCAGGATATTTATAAGTATTATATAAAGAATCTATTTCTAAATCTTCATAAGTTGGTTGAACCATGCCTTTGCCAGTAATATAATTAATAGTAGCATCTGATTGTAAAGCCATACCAATATTTAATCTTTTTAAGAATATATCTGCTATCATTTTCTTATCATCATCATTGGGTACTTCTCTTTCTATAATAGAAGCTAAAGTAATTACCTCAAATATAGTTTGACCTTGTCTCTTTATCTCCGCCCTTAACTCTGTACTTAATTTATTATTAAAATTATTTAAAGTTTTAATTATAAAATCATTTTCATCAGTTTGAGCATTAATATAATAAGTATCAGGAAAAAGATAACCCTCTAAACTTGCTTTCTGAGGAGCGTCTTCTAAAAAAGTATACTGAGCTATATATTCTTCTTTTTCTTTTGTTAAATCTAAAAATATTGAACTAGAAAAACCAAATTTTTCTAATTCTTTTGCTATTAATCTTATATCCCAACCTTCTACAATAGTCAAAGCTATTTGGGATTTTGTTGATCCAGATAATATTAATTTAGTTAAATTAATTAAAGACATCTTAGGCTGAAATATATATCTACCAGCTTTAACCTTTTCTTCAGACTTTAATAACCATAAATATGTTTCTAAAATAAATTTATTATTTATTAATCCTTCTTGAGCTAAATTATTACTTATTTCATTTACTCCTTGCCCTGTATTAATATCAAAAATTTTTACTTCTTCCACATTATTACTTTGAAATAATAAAATTAAAAAATAAACAAAAAATATAAATACTAGAAATATTAATTTTTTTATTAGTCTAATCATATCTTTTTACCAGCTTCTTTAATTAAAATTGAAGAAGATCTAATCTTACTACCCCCAACATTATCTATCATTTTAATATTATTATCTTGACAAACTTTGACTTCTGGTATTTCTCCCTTGTTTCTGTCCCCTCCATTAGCAAAAATATCAGGATGAACCTTAGATAAAGATTTACAAATAGTTCTATCATTATCTATAGAAATAAATACTTCATCTACATATTTAATAGCTAAAACTATTTCTTTTCTATCCTCAATACTCATAAAAGGTACACTACCTTTTAATTTAACTTGCTCATCATTATTTAATATAACCACCAAATAATCACCTAATTTATTAGCTTCTTTCAATAATCTAATATGTCCTATGTGTAAAGGATTAAAATATCCGCTAACAGCTACTTTTTTCATAAAAGATAAATAAATTTAATAATTAAACTTAAAATTAAAGTATAAATAGAAAATAAATATAATTTATTACTTTTAACAATAAAACGAAGTAAAATCAAAGTCAAATAAGAAATAATAATGGTCATAAAAAAACCAGCTATATATAAATAATCAAAAGTAAAATCTTTAACTATTAATAAAAAAGAACCTAAGAAAGCTGGAATAGCTACCAAAAAACCATAAAGAAAAGATTGATTTTTTTTAATACCTATTATTAAAGCACTGCCTATAACTACACCACTTCTAGAAATACCAGGGATAACTGCTAAACCCTGTATTACACCTAAAATTATAGCATGCTTCCAATTTAAATCTTTTTTTTCTTTACCAAATGTAGTGCTTATTAATATTATGGTGGTAAATAATAACCAATTAGAAACTGATTCTAAATTACGAAAACTATCTATATAAGCATATAAAAAATAACCTATAATAGCTGTAAAAATATTAGAAAGTATAATATAATAAATCCATATACTTCTTTCTTTAATTATTTTAATTATTTGATTTTTAAAAAATATTAAAATAACTACTAAACTAGCTAAATGTAAAAAGATATCAAATTCTAAAGAAGCAGCAGTAATATTAAATATTTTTTCAAAAATCACTAAATGTCCAGAACTAGATATAGGTAACCACTCTGTTAATCCTTGAATTATACTTAAAAATAAAATTGCAAAAATATCCATTTTAATTTATTATTAACTTATTATTAATTTTAATTTATGATTTATAAACTATTTATTATTCCTATTATAGTAATGTTTATTACTCAAGTAATAAAAAATATTATAATTATTATGAAAGGAAACTTTAATTGGCAAACTATTCTAAGTTACGGAGGTCTACCTTCTACTCATTCTGCTTTAGTAACATCTTTAGTTATAGTTATTGGATATTATGAAGGAATTTACTCTCCTGCTTTTGCGGTAGCTATTATTCTAGCTTTTATTACCTTTAGAGATGCTTCTGGAATTAGATGGCATTTAGGTGAACATGGTAAAATTATTAATGACTTGATTAAAGAGTTACCAGATGATAAAGAATATAAATATCCTGTTTTAGGAGAAAAATTTGGTCATAAAAATATTGAAATATTAGCAGGAATAATAACTGGTCTAATCCTAACATTTTTAATTATTTATTTTTTAAATTAAAGAACTGCCTGTTATTTCTTTGGGTTTTTTAAGACCCATAATTTTTAAAACTGTTGGAGTTACATCAGATAAAACACCTACTGGTGTAATATGACTTAAATCTGTACCACTTAAACCAGTAATAACACTTTTACCAGCATATTCTTGACCAATAATAAACAAAGGAACACTATTATTAGTATGTTCTTTATTTATTTCACCAGTTTGTAAATTATACATTTCTTCTGCATTACCATGGTCAGAAGTAATTAAAGCAACACCATCATATGATAAAATAGTATCAACTATTTCACCTATTAAATTATCTAATATTTCAATAGCTTCAATAGTCTTTTGTAAATTACCTGTATGACCAACCATATCAGCATTGGCAAAATTTATAACTATAAAATCAAATAAACTTTCTTTAATAACTTGAACTGCACGACTAGTTATTTCTCTAGCTGACATAGCTGGTTTCTGATCATAAGAAGAAACATGAGCTGAAGGAATTAATATTCTTTCTTCTCCTTTATACATTCCTTCATTACCACCATTAAAAAAATAAGTTACATGAGCATATTTTTCTGTTTCTGCAATATGCATTTGTTTCAAACCAGCCAAAGATATAATTTTAGCTAAAGGAACATCTATAGTGACATTTTTAAAAGCTACTTCTACTGGTAAATCATTTTCATATTCTGTCATAGTAACTAATAATAAATTATTATAATATGGTCTTTCAAATTTTTCAAAACCAGGAATAGTTAAAGCTTTAGTTAATTGTCTAGCTCTGTCAGATCTAAAATTAAAAAATATTACAGCATCTTTATCTTTAATTACTCCTTTAACTTTACCATCTTTATCACTTATTATAGTAGGTTCAAATTCTTCATCATAGATTTCTTTTTTATATGATTCTTGAATAGTTTTTAAATAATCAGAGGAAATATTTACAGCCTGACCCTTTACTAAAGTTTTATAAGCTTTTTCTGTTCTTTCCCAATTATTATCTCTATCCATTGCATAAAAACGACCCATAATACTTGCTATTTGACCTAAGCCAATATTTTTTAACTTAGCTTCTAATTTAGTAATAAAATTTAAACCACTATTATAAGGAGTATCTCTCCCATCTAAAAAAGCATGAATAAATACTCTTTTTACTTTTTGTTGTTTAGCTAATTCTACTAAAGCATAAAGATGTTCATTAAAACTATGTATACCACCTGAACTTACTAATCCTATTAAATGTAAATTACTATTATTATTATTAACATGCTGACAAGCTTTGATGAATGCTTTATTTTTAAAAAAAATTCCTTGATTAATAGCTTTGGTAATACGAGGTAAATCTTGATAATTTATTAAACCTGAACCTAAAGCTAAATGACCTACTTCTGAATTACCCATTTCTCCCCAAGATAGCCCTACCGCCTCTCCAGAAGCTGCTAAAGGCATAATTGGATAATTAGAAGCATATTTATCAAAATTAGGTGTTTTAGATAAAGAAATAGCATTAGCTCTAGAAGATGGTGCTATACCAAATCCATCTAATACTATTAAAACTACTGGTTTATGTCTAATCATATTTATTTAATAATTAAAGATTTAGCTGTCATTGATTTTGGTTTATCTATATTTAATATATCTAAAATAGTAGGAGTAACATTAGCTAACATACCTTTCTTTTTTAATTTATATTTACCATAATTATCTATTAATATAAAAGGTACTAAATTATTAGTATGTGTAGTACAAACTTCTCCTGTTTCATTATTTATCATTTCTTCTATATTACCATGATCAGAGGTAATAATAATAGAACCCTTCTTACTATTAACAACATTAACCATTTTGCCTATATATTTATCAACCTCTTCTACAGCTTTTATAGCAGATTCTAAATTACCAGAATGTCCAACCATATCTGGATTAGCTATATTAAGGGTTATAAAATCATATTTATCATTTTTAATATAATTAATAACTTTATGTGCTAATTCTTTAATACTCATTTCAGGTTTTAAATCATAAGAAACAACATCTTTAGAGGGTAAAAATAATCTTTTTTCTAAATTAACAGGCTTATCATAACCACCATTAAAAAAATAAGTAATATGAGAATATTTTTCTCTTTCTGCTAAATATAATTGTCTTAAATCATTTAAAGCATCAACCAAAGTATGAGGTATATCTATACTAGGAAAAGCTGTTAAAACATTATCTAAATCTGTTCCAAAATCTGTTAAAGCTACAAAAAATAAATTTTTAACTCTTTTAATTCTTTTAAAAGAATTAAAATTTCTTTTATTAAAATTATTTTGTACTAAAGATTTAGTTAATTGTCTAGCTCTGTCAGAACGTAAATTAAAAAAGACTACAACATCATTATCATTAATTATACCAACAGGTTTACCTCTTTTAATAATAACAGTTGGTAAAATAAATTCGTCAGTTTCTCCTCTATTATAAGCTTTATTAATAGCTTCTACACCATTAATAGCTGTTATACTTTTACCTAAAACTAAAGCTTCATAAGCTAATTTAGTTCTAGACCAAGAACCCTTTCTATCCATAGCATAAAAACGACCCATAATACTAGCTAAATTAACTCTTTTTTTATCAAAAATATCTGTAACACTAGGTAATACTTTTAGTGCTGAAAATAATGAACTATCTCTACCATCAGTAAAAAAATGTAAATAAATTTTTTTATTTGTTTTATTTAAAAATAAATTAATTAAAGATATAATATGCTCTTTACTAGAATGAGGACTAGTATTCTCAGGAAGTAAACCCATTAAGTGAATATCAGAATTATATTTATCTACATGTTCAATTGCTTCTAAAAAAACTTGATTCTTAAAAAAAGTACCCCGAGTAATGCTTTTATTTATAATTACTAAATCTTGTTCCACAATCATTCCTCCACTAATATTCATATGTCCAGCTTCAGAATTACCAACTTGCCCCACTGGTAAACCAACTTCTTTTCCAGAAGCTATTAATTTAGTATGAGGATAATTTTTAAAAAAATAATCCATATTAGGAGTTTTAGCTAAAGCAATGGCATTGCCTCTTATTTTTTTGCTTAAACCCCAGCCATCTAAAATTATTAATAAAAAAGGTAATTTATTTTTATTAATCATAATAATTCTGTTTCAATATTTAATAAACGATTATACTTTGCTATTCTTTCTCCTCGAGAAGTAGAACCTGTTTTAATATAATCAGCTTGAACTGCTACAGCTAAATCAGCAATAAAAGTATCTGAAGTTTCACCACTTCTATGAGATATTATTACCTTATAGGAATTATTTTGAGCTAATTTAATAGCTAAAAATGTTTCTGTTAAAGTACCTATTTGATTAGGTTTAATTAAAATAGTATTAGCAATACCTAAATCAATACCCTTCTTAAGTCTACTAATATTAGTAACAAATAAATCATCCCCTATTAATTTAATATTATTATCTTTAATAATATTATGCTTACTAAATTCTTTCCAAGTATCCCAATCTTCTTCAGAAAAAGGATCTTCAATAAATTGTAAAGGATAATTATCTATTAAATCTAAATAAAAATTAATTAATTCTTTAGGCTTAAAACTATTTTTTTCTAAACTAAATTCATAAGTTTTAGTATCTATATTATATAATTCATTAGCTCCTACGTCTACTCCAAAAACAATATCTTTTATCTTATAACCACTATTATATATAGCTTGATAAATAAAATCAAAAACTTCTCTATGAGATTTAACATGGGGTGCATATCCTCCTTCATTACCTAAATCAGTATCATAACCCATAGCCTCTAGTAAAGATCCTAAAGAATGAAATACTTCACTAGCTTGTCTTAATTTTTCAGAAAAATTTTTAGCTTTAATTGGTATAATCCAAAATTCTTGAATATTAATATTAGTACTAGCATGTGCTCCTCCATTAATAACATTAACAACTGGAGTTGGTAATTTAAAAGTTTTATTATTAATATCATAAATATTTCTTAAATATTTATATAAAGGTAAACCTACTGATTTAGCAGCTGTTACAGCTACAGCTAAAGAAACACCTAAAATAGCATTGGCACCTAATTTACTTTTATTCTCTGTACCATCTAATTTAATTAATAAATTATCTATTTCTCTTTGCTCTACTACTCGTATATTATTTAATTCTTTATCTATAATATTATTTACATTTTCTACAGCTTTTAATACCCCTTTACCTTGATATCTACTATAATCTTTATCTCTTAATTCAAAAGACTCAAAGCTTCCTGTTGAAGCTCCGGATGGTACTTTAGCTATACCTATTAAACCATTAGACAATTCTATACTAACTTGAATAGTAGGATTACCTCTGGAATCTAATATTTCTAAAGCTTTTATTTTTTTAATTTTATCTGGCATATTTTTTTAATTTTTCTAAAGCTGGTAATTTAGAACCTTCTAAAAAAGCTAACATAGCTCCTCCTCCAGTTGAAACAAAATAAAATTTATCTCTTAATTTATTTTTAGTTATTAAATAAACTGTTTCTCCTCCTCCAATAATAGTTTTAATTTTAAATTTTATTATTACATTAGCTAAACTTTTAGAACCTTTAGTAAAATTAGTATTTTCAAAATATCCTAAAGGACCGTTCCAAATAATTAAATTTGCTTTCTTTAATATTTTTGTATATTCTTTGACTGTTTTTAAACCAATGTCTAAAGCTGATTCATTTTTAGGAATATTTTCTACATCCACCACCTTATATTTTTTACTTTTAAGACTTTTAGCTACAGAAAAATCTAAAGGTAATATTATTTTCTTGTTCATTAACTTTTTAGCTAAAATAATACTATCTTTTTCTATTATACTTCCTTGCATATTATATCCTTGAGCCTGTAGCATGGTATTAGCCAAAACACCACCCAATAATATATAATCTGAAATATTAATGAACCTTTTTAATAATTTAATCTTAGTTTTAACTTTAGCCCCACCAAAAATAGCTACTAATCCCTTTTTTCTTTTAGTTATTTTTTCTAATATATTTATTTCTTCTTGTATTAATAATCCAGCATAACTAGGTAAATATTCTGTAATAGCTAAAACAGAAGAATGCTCACGATGAATTACAGCAAAAGCATCGTTAACATATAAATCACCTAATTTACTTAAAGACTTAGCAAATCTTTTAGAATTCATAATCTCTCTTTCATAAAAACGAATATTTTCTAACATAACTATTTGACCATTATCTAAAATTAAACTGTCTTCATAATATTCTTTAAAATCAGAAGACCAAAATTCTATTTCTTTTTTAATTAACTTACTAAGATATTTAGATAAAGGTAATAATGATAAATTGCTATCTTTACCCTTAGGTCTTCCTAAATGAGCTATAATAATTACTTTAGCTTTTTTATTGCTTAAATATTTAATAGTTGATAAAACTTTTTCTAATCTCCAAATACTATCTTTAAGTACTTTATTATTTTTTAAATAAATATTTAAATCTAAACGTAAAATAACTCTTTTACCTTTTAAATTTTTTATATCTTTTATACTTTTTAAAATCATATTATTTATTATTTAAAGTAAAAACATATTTTACCTGTGTTAATTGTATTAAATTACATAAACTGCTAACAGGTATTTTAGACCAAATATGATCAAAGACAATACTTCCTTCATCTAATTCTATATTTAATTCTTTTAAGCTATTATTAATAGTATCATCTAAAATAATATTATCAAAACTAATAAATGCATCTATATATTTTAATTTTGAAGGTAAACTTAATACAGAAACATCTATCTTATCAGAATAACAATCTATATTCTGACCTATATTATTTAATTTAAAAAAAAATTTATTCTTTGAAAAATTAAATATTACAAAAATTATTACAAAAATTAAAATTAAAAATATTATAGAATTAATTGCTTTCATATCTTTATATTATTTATAATTTTTTCTTACAAATTGGTAAAGAAAAACCAAATATACTACCCTTTCCCTTTCCTTTGCTTTCTGCCCAAATATTACCATCATGCTCTTCAATAACTTTTTGAGCAATAAATAATCCTAAACCAGAACCACCGGTATAAACGCTAGATACTCCAGTTCCTCTAACAAACTTCTTAAATAACATAGGTAAATCTTCTTTATCTATGCCTATTCCTGTATCTTTAACACTAAATTTTAAATTTTCTTTATGACAAGAAAAATTTATTATAATTGATCCTTTTTCAGTATATTTAATAGCATTATCTATTAAATTTAAAATAACTTCTCTTAACTTATCAGCATCAATTAAAGAAAAGATATTTTTTTTTCGACAAGAATTCTTATAATTTAATTTAATATCTTTCCTTTTGGCTGCATTTTCTAATTCTTTAATAACACTAGTAATTAAATAATCTATTCTACCTGGTTTTTTATCTAAATGAAATTTACCATATTCAATACGAGAAACATCTAAAAAAATATTAACAGTACGAGATAAACGTGAAGAACTTTCAAATAATTCTCTTAAAATTCTTTTTATTTTTATTGATGTTTTTCCAAAGTCACCATCTAAAATCATAGAAAGATAACCTTTTAAAGATGAAATTGGAGTACGTAATTGATGAGATGCTATAGAAAGAAATTCTGATTTAGCTTTATCTAAATACCTTAAATGTACATTAGCATTTTGTAATTTTTTATTTATTTTTTGTAAATTCTCATATAATTTTAAATTCCTAGAAATAATACTAACTTGATCTGCTAAAGTGGTCATTGTTTCCATGTCTAAAGAAGAAATATCTTTTCTCTCCTCCTTGAATAAAAAATGAATTAAACCTATACTTTTTCCTTTAGAAAATATAGGAATACCTATTATAGTTTTTACTTTTAATTCTTCTTGAATATTATTAATTAATTCTTTATCAACAGGAGGTGAAAAATAATCAGACATTTTATTTGAAAAAGTTATTTTGCTACGTAATACAGTTTTTATACCTAAATTATATCCATCTTTTAATTCTGCATAAAAAATCTTAGGATCTTTATTTAACATTTTAATAAAAGGAATAGTTTTATTATTTTTTGTTAAAGACCCTATTCTTAATATATTTTTTTCTTCATTAATAAAACTTAATATTCCTCCTACATATCCTAACTTAGAATAAATACTATCTGCTATCATTTGAGTGGCTTCTCTTAAATTAAGACTTTTACTAGTGGTATTAATTACAGATTGAATAGTTATTAAAAAATTATTTCTTTCTTCTAAAGTATCATTAAGATCCTTTAAATCTTTAGTTTTTTCTGTAACTTTATATTGTAATTCTTTATTTAATAATTTAACTTTTTCATACAAATTAGATTTTTCAATAGCTGCAAATATTTGAGTTTTTAATTCTTTAAATAAATCAATATCTTCATCATTATATATATCTTTAGATATTTTTTTTGATAATAAAATAATAGAAATTAAATTATTATTATCTATAATTGGTATTAACAAATCTATATTACTTTTTTCTAATTCTTTTAAAATACCGCTTAAATTAAGATTATTCTCTAATTCTTTTGATTTTTTTATCAACTCATCTGTTATAATAATATCATTATAAAATTTTAAATAACTAATAATTTTATCATTTAAATTAAATTTAACTTTTTTATCATCAGAAGATATAATAATATTATTTTTAGGATTTAAAACAATAATAGAAACTTTATCAATTTTTAATTCATTTTTAAAAAGATTAACTAATTTATTTAAAAGAATATTTAATTCTATTTCTCTAACGATAATTAAATTAAATTTTTCTAAAATTTCTTGATAATTTACTTTTATTTTTATTTTATAAAAAATAAAATTAGTACTTTTTCTCCATATTTTTTTTAATGGATCTAAAAATATAACAATTATCAAAGCATCAACAAAATAAACAAATACTTTAATTACTTCTGCATAATCTTGAAAAAGATAACCTATAAATAATATTGATAAAGTAAAAAAAGTAGCTATAAAAAATAATAAAATAATTTCTAATATAGTACTAATAATTATTAAACGAATATTTAATAACTTAAACTTAGCAAGAGTATAAAAAATTAATATTGCCATTATAATAATAGCTATTGGAATTACCCAAATATATTGAAAAGTAAACACTGGCAAAAATAAATTAACAAATGATCCAAATAACAAAGAAAATGTTAAAGTAATTAAAATATATTTTAATTTTACTTTATCTATCTTTGTAGACCTATTATATCTAAAAAACCAAATAATAACAGAAGACAAAATATATATTACAAAATATAAAATAAAAAAATAATAAACTGGACCTAATATTATACTTTCTTTTCCAATTATTAAAAGTTCAGTAAAAAATATAAAATATACCATTATAAAAAAAGGAATAATGCTTAATA
>PVBE010547046.1_pt1 | contig 12153 bp, 10 predicted proteins | sample 1631181 | NCBI WGS metagenome assembly PVBE01 (sample SAMN08397723, study PRJNA350692) | Marine metagenome, whole genome shotgun sequencing project. | isolation source: water | place: Pacific Ocean | collected 2012-04 | reverse complement strand
TGATTACTTTCATAAATTATATAAATTTTCTGAAGATAGAATAAAAGATGAAATAGAATATATTGGGTACAGAGCTGGAAATCTTGGTATAACAAATCTACATTTGGCTGATACTAATTTTGGAATGTATCCCCAGGATAGAAAGACCTGTGAAATATTTTTAAAAGTAAAGAAAAAATACGGATGGCCTCTTCAAATAATGTCTACCACAGGGAAAAATAGTAAAAATAGAATAATAGAAATTACAGATATTTTAGGCGACATGTTCGATGTAACTATGTCTATGCAATCAATGGATGAACAAGTTTTAAATAATCTTGAAAGATCCAATATCAAATTGGATCACATGATTGAAATAAATAATAACTTAAGAAGAAAAGGAAGAACTACAACTACAGAATTAATATTGCCACTACCCGGTGAATCAAAGGAAACTTTTATTACAGGTTTGAATGATGTTATAAATTCGAAAGTATCAAGACTCGTAATTTATACATTGATGATGTTACATGGTACAGATTTTAAAATACCAAAATATCGTGAAAAATTTAAATACATAACAAAATTTAGAATCGTTCCACTAAATTTTGGTGAATACGAGAAACAGAAAATTTTCGATCATGAGGAAGTCGGCGTAGCTACAAAGGATCTTTCATTCGATGACTATCTATATCTTAGAGCTCTAGCTTTACTGGCAGAGTCCTTGCATAATGGGAAGCCTTTTGACGAATTTTTTAAATATGCAAAACTCTTTAATATCCAACCCGCTAGTTTGTTAAAAATATTGTATGATAATATTTCGATGGCTCCTAAAAATGTTCAAGAAATAATGAACGATTTTATTAATGAGACAAAAAGTGAGTTATGGGATAGCGAAAAAGATTTACTTAATTATTATAATGAAGATGAAAATTTTGTTAAGCTTAAAAAAGGTGAAGTGGGAGGGAATTTAATATACAAATATAAATCGAAAAGTTTAGTTGAGGCTAGTTTAAGCTGGATTGATTTTTTCAAAAATCAAGTTTTTAACGCTATTAGACAAACTCAAAAGAATATTGCTTCTACAGAACTTATTAAATCAGAGTTATCAGAAATCTCTAATTTTTGTAAATTAAAAATAAATGCCTTATTGAATGTTAGCGCTAATACTGACCCAGTAGAAAATGAATTTCAATTTGATATTCTTAAATGGCTTGATGATGATAGCAAAAAAAAACCTAGCGATTATAAATTTCCAAATAATAGCAAAGAGAAATTGGTATTTGAATTTACCAAAGATCAAATAAAAATGAGAAAAGATGCTTTTAAACGTTATGGTACAGATATTAATGCTGTATCAAAGATTGTAACTAGAATAAGTAATTTAGAAAGTCAGTTTAGAAAAGTCAGATATAATGATGCGAAATATCTTAGAGATATTTACAAAAATATGGGCGATTCATTTGTTAAATATAGTCTATCAGGTTAATATTCCCGTTTAATGCATTGACCCAAATATTTTTAAACTTTTAAATAAGTTTAAAATTTAATATATAGTTGCATTAAATTTAATGCTTATAAATCATGAAATTCCAAACGAAACAAGAACTTTTTTGGGAAGGCAAATTTGGTAACCAATATTTAAAAAGAAATCGTGCTAAATCTCTTTTAGTTACGAACAGGAAGTTTCTCAAAAAAATACTAATAAAGACCAATAAAATTAATTCAATTATTGAATTTGGTCCAAATATTGGCATAAATTTAATTCTACTTAAAAAATTACTAAAACTTAAAAAAATCACAGCTGTAGAAATTAATAAAAATAGTTGTGCAAAACTAAAAAAAATAAATAATGTTGAGGTAATAAACGATTCTATATTAAATTTTGTATCAAAAAAACAGTACGATCTTGTTTTGCTAAAAGGTTTATTGATTCATCTAAATCCCAAAAAATTGATTCAGGCATACCGAGTTATTTACAATAGTTGTAAAAAAAATAAATATATATTATTTGCTGAATATTATAATCCTTATCCAATCAAGACTGAATATCGCGGATACAAACATGTTTTGTACAAAAGAGATTTTGCTGGAGAGTTTATTGATAGCTTTAAGAAAATAAAATTAATTGATTATGGTTTTGTTTATCACAGAGATAAATTTCCACAAGATGATATTACCTGGTTTTTACTACAAAAAAAATGAAAAAGATCACATACTGTAAGAAATGTTTATATCCAGATACTAAACCTAATTTATTTATTAATAATGAAGGAGTTTGTTCGGCTTGTATAAATTATGCAAATAGAAAAACAATTGATTGGGAAAACAGAAAAAAATTATTTTTTGAATTAGTTAATAAAATTAAAAATTCAAATTTAAACACTCATGATTGTATAGTTCCTGTTTCAGGAGGAAAGGACAGTACATATCAAGTTTTAAAAGCTTTGGAATGTGGATTAACCCCTCTTTGCGTAAATGCCTCAACAGATTCTATTACTCCAATAGGAAAAAAAAATTTAGAAAATATTAAAGATCTAGGAGTAGACTTTATTGAGGTAACTCTAAATAAAAAAATAAGAAAAAAAATTAACAGATTCTCACTAGAAACAATAGGTGATATATCTTGGCCAGAGCACGTTGCAATTTTTACTGCACCAATCAGAATAGCGATTCAAAATAATATAAAATTAATTCTTTGGGGAGAAAATCCTCAATTTGAGTATGGTGGTCCTGAAACCGCCGCAAATAAAAACGTATTAGACAATATTTGGTTACAGGAATTTGGTGGCTTAAATAACTTAAGGGTCTTTGATCTGATAGATGTAGATGGTATCAAAAAGTCAGACTTAATTTATTATCATTATCCTAACAAAGAAGAATTAAACAAAGCAAACATATATGGTCTATTTTTAGGGTACTATTTTCCCTGGGATTCCTATGAACATAAAGTTATAGCTGAAAAAAATGGCTTTAAATCTTGGTATAAAAAAGTTGAAGGATCTTATTTTGATTTTGAAAACTTAGATAACTACCAAACTGGAATACATGATTATTTTTGTTTTTTAAAATTTGGTTATGGAAGAGCTACCGCTCAAATATCAATGGAAATAAGAAGAGGAAATATAATAAGACCAGAAGCATTAGAATTTGTCACGAAAAACGAAGGTTTATTCCCAACAAGTTATTTAGACAAACCATTGGAGGAAATTTTATCAGAAATAGAAATGACGTTAGATCAGTTTATAGATATAAGCGATAAATTCACAAACAAAAAAATATTTAAAACTTTGCCAAATGGAAATTTAAAAAAAGATAATAACTTAAATTTAACTAAAATAAATTATGATAATTAGTTAACATTTATGTTAAAAACAAGAATAATTCCCACCTTACTTTTTAAAAATCATTCTTTAGTTAAAGGAAAAAATTTTGATTCATCCAGGGTAGTTGGAAGTGTGTTAGAATCTGTAAAATTATACGAAGTAAGAGAGGTTGATGAATTAATTTTTTTAGATATTAATGCGACAAAAAATAGATGCGATCCAGAATATGATTATATTGAAACTATTTCCAAGGATTGCTTCGTTCCTCTTTGCGTAGGCGGAGGAATTAAAAATTTAAAGCAAATTTACAAAATTTTTAAAAGTGGGGCAGATAAAGTTTCAATAAATTCAGAGGCCTTTTTAAATCCTCATTTTATTCTTGAGGCAAGTAAAGAATTTGGATCACAATGTATTGTTATAAGTATAGATTATAAAAAAAAAAATGAACAAAATCTTGTATACATAAACTCAGGAAAAACTAAAACAAACACTAGTGTAATTGAATTTTCAAAACAAATGCAAGATATGGGTTCAGGAGAAATACTCCTTACATCCATAGATAAAGATGGAACTATGCTTGGGTATGATTACAGTACTTTGAAAGAAGTCAAAGAAAATCTTAACATACCAATAATAGCATCCGGAGGTGCTGGAAGTTATGAAGATATGTTTAAAGCAATAAGTTATTCCAAGGTTGATGCTGTAGCTGCTTCTTCAATTTTTTATTTTAGGAATATGACTCCAAAAGAAGCTAAATTGTATTTAGTAGAAAAAGGCATTAATGTCAGAATATAAGATTTAATTTTATGGTAAAAGTTTGTATTTTAGATTACGATTCTGGTAATACCAAATCAGTTGAAAATATTTTTGAAAAATTAAATATAAATTATTGTTTATCAAATTCAAAAAAAGATATTATTAGTAGCACACATTTAGTTTTGTCTGGTGTTGGATCTTATTCAACGGTTATGAAAAAAATTAATGAAAATCTACCGTTAGATATTTTAACTGATGAAGTTTTAAATAAATCCAAACCTATACTTGGTATATGTGTTGGTATGCAAATAATGTCAGAAATAGGTTATGAATTTGAAAAAACACATGGTTTGGGATGGATAGAAGGAAAGGTAAAACAAATAGAATCTAAATCTTTACCTTTGCCACATATAGGTTGGAATGAAATTATTAAAAATTCAAAGAGCAGTATTGTTGACAAAATAAAGGATGGTGAGTGTTTTTATTTTGTAAACAGCTTTTGTTTTGAAACAATAGACAAATATGTTGTGGCATATACAAACTATGGAAGCAAATTTCCTGCTATAATCCAAAATAAAAATATACTTGGTGTTCAATTTCATCCGGAAAAAAGCCAAAAATCTGGACAAAAAATTATAAAAAATTTTTTAATTATGTAGTTATTAAATACGAATAAGCCCGGTTACTTTTGGTTTGTTTGAATAATTCCTCTTGGTAAAAAAATTAAATTAGTTTTAAAATAATTGACTACATTTTTTATTACTTGAAAATCAATTTTTTCATCTAATGTAATTCGTATATTCAATAATTTTCCTTGAAAGAATTTTTTTTTACTACAAATTTACTATTTTGCTCTTAAGGCTCCCCGTAATATTCTTATAATTTTTTTTTGCCCTTTTAAACTAAGTGAATAATATAATGGTAAAGTCAATGCTTCTTTATAATAATCTTCAGCATTTTTTAATTTATAGTTTTTGAAACCTAAACGCCTATAAAATGGATGTTTATATATAGGTATGTAATGTAAATTTGTCATAATATTTTTTTTTGATAAGTAAAGAATAATTTTTTTCCTTTTTGATTCAGGAACTCTACATATATAGAGATGTTTTGATGAATATGAATTATTTAAATTTTCTTGGAACTTTATATTCATTCTTTTTAGCTCTTTGTCATAAATATTAGAAAGATAATTTCTCCTTTTAGTAAAAATATCAATTTTACTTAATTGGCTTAATCCCAATGCAGAATGTACATCTGATAATCTATAATTATAACCCAGTTTAAGTTGTTCGTAGTACCAAGGACTATTATTGTTATTTTTCATTAAATTTTTATCTCTAGTTATCCCGCTATTTCTAAGCATTTTCATTTTATTTGTTAATATTTTGCTATTGGTTAATGCCATCCCACCCTCTGCTGATGTTATTATTTTTACTGGATGAAAACTAAAAACTGTAATATCGGAATATTTGCAATTTCCTACAGGTTTGTCTTTATATCTTCCTCCAATAGCATGGGACGCATCTTCGATAATTTTAAATTTGAATTTTTTAGCTAAATTTTTTATTTCTAGCATATCACATGATAATCCGCCTAAATGTACCGGAATTAGAATTTTTGGTAATTTGTTTTCTTTTTTAGCAATGATAAGTTTTTTTTTTAATGCATGAATACAAATATTGTATGTTGAAGGATCTATATCAACAAAGTCTATTTTTGCCCCACAATAGAAAGCACAATTTGATGAAGCTACAAAAGATATTGGGCTAGTCCAAGCATAATCATTTTTTTTTAAACCCAAAGAAAGGCAAGCTATATGCAATGCAGATGTGCCACTATTTGTAGCAACTGCAAATTTTATATTACAATATTCTGCTACTTTTTTTTCAAACTTAATTGTTATCGGACCAGAGGTTAAATATTCTGATTTTAAAATCTTTTTTACAAAATTAATATCTTTATTTGATATATATTGACGCGCGTAAGGTATCACAATTTATAATGTATAATTGAATTCCTTTTTGATTAATTTTCTTATTTTTTCTTTACTTAAGAAATGGTTATTTTCTTTACTATTGTAGGAAAAATTTTTTTTTACTAATTTAGCTTTTTTCAATCTACTATAATTTTTTACATAATTTTTCATATGATACAAATCTGGAGATAAGATAGCATAGCATTTACCAAAATCTACAGTACTAACACTGTCACTTTTAGTTATCATTTCCTCATGCAACTTTTCACCAGATCTTATTCCAATGTCTTTTATTTTACATCCAGATCCAATAATCTCAACCATATCAGAAAGTCTATAACTTGAAATTTTTGGAACAAAAATTTCACCCCCTAATGAATTCGCTAAAACCCAAAGAACAAATTCAACACTTTCATCTAAAGTTATATTAAATCTAGTCATGCTTAAATCAGTTACTTCTAATTTACCATTTTTTCTCTGTTTCAAAAATTCTGGTACAACTGACCTCTGCTTCCCAAAACATTTCCATATCTAACCACACTAAAAACTAAATCTTTTCTTCCCGCTATGTTGTTGGCAGAGACAAAAAGTTTATCCGCACAAAGTTTCGTAGCACCATATAGATTGATTGGTGCAGCGGCTTTATCTGTTGAAAGTGCTATAACTTTCTTAATATTCTTGTGTTCCAGGCTTATTTCAATCAGATTTTGTGACCCGATAACATTTGTTTTAATGTATTCTAATGGATTATATTCTGCTGTTGGTACTTGTTTAAGGGCGGCACCATGAATAACATAATCAATATTATTTAAAGCGAATCTTAATCTATCTTTATCTCTAACGTCACCTATAAAATATCTAACACATGGATGTTTCTTATTACTGATTTCTTTAGACATTTCAAGTTGTTTAAGTTCATCGCGGCTATAAATTACCAACCTTTTTATTTTCTTATATTTAGTTAAAATTTTCTTAACAAATCTTTTACCAAAGCTTCCTGTGCCTCCTGTAATTAAAATCGATTTATTATTTAGCATGATTATAATGTGACATATTAAGTATAAAAATAATTATAGATAATTAATCAAGGTTATAAATATAAATATTCATAGTATTTGCAAACAAAATTTTTTCTTTTTATATACAATAATTTCAATTTATCCTGCGATTTCTTAGTTGTTTTGAAATTCTTCGCTGCAAACTTCATTGGGGAAACAAACTTATTTTATATTTAACTTATTTAATAATGATTTTTTTAGTGGTTCTCCTTTATTTAATTTAAATGGTGTTTTTTTACCTACTAATTTTTCATAGTATTTAGGTTCCAATCCATATCCTGGTCTAATTCTTCTTATATTCTTAGTATTGAATTTTTCTCCCTTATTAATATCTTCAGTCACAAAAATTGATCTTCTGAATATTTTGCTTTTATTTTCTGTCTTATTTCTATGAAATTGTTTTTTACCAAGAAGAGTATATGCCAAATTTATATTCTCTTTAAAATTTTTTATTTGTTTCCCTTTCAAAGAAAATTCAATATCTAGACCTTTTTTTTGATTGTCTAAAGCAATATGTTTTTCAATTATTTCAGCACCAGCAGCAACAGCTGCAATAGCAACCCTTTGATCTTTGGAATGATCTGATAAACCTACTCTACACTTAAATTTATCTTTCAATATTTTGATATTGTTTAAATTAAAATCAGTATTTTTTGATGGATAGTTGCTGACACAATAAAGAAGGTTTATATTTTTTGCTCCATATTTCTTTGCTGTTTTATAAGTTAGTTCAATCTCATCCAATGTCGCCATGCCTGTTGAAATAATCATAGGTTTTTTTGTTGAGGCAATCTTTTTAATAAGAGGTATGTCGGTCATTTCAAATGACGCAACCTTATAAATTGGACATCTCAATTTTTCTAATAAATCAACAGCAGTTTCATCAAAAGGAGTACTGAAAACAACGATTCCTAATTTTCTGCCATAATCAAAAAGTTGTTTGTGCCATTCAAGGGGGGTATGAGCTTCCTCATATAATTTCCACAGGTTATATCCTTTCCACAAACCACTTTTGATTTTAAAATATTTTTTATTTGATTTTATAGTCATCGTCGCTGCAGTAAATGTTTGGAGTTTTACAGCATCAGCACCATTATCTTTTGCACATCTAATTAGTTTTTTTGCCAAAGTAAGTTTCGCGCAATGGTTTGCTGAAATTTCAGCAACAAAAAAAGGAATTTTAAATTTCATTAAGATGTTATTACTACTTTAGTTTGTAAATTTTTTTCGCAAGATCAGAAATTTTTTTATCATCAGCAACTATATCTTTTAGAATTTTAGATGTTTTTTTAAAATCTAATTGAAGCGATAATTTTAACAAATCCATCCAATTTTTATTATTTCTGGATCTAATTTTTTGAATTTGGTTGACTAATTTTATACCACTTTTTAATTTATTTTTTTCTATATTTTTTTTAATCATAAATACTATTTATTAAAATAAATTTTTATTGGTTTCTTTATTTTACTAAATTTAGTTGTACAATTAAATAACATTCCATTTGTGTCGAAAGTATGGTCCATTATTTTTAATTTTTTTTTATTTAATTTTTTCCAATGAAATTTTTTGTAAAAACTTATCAGTTCATTTTTACATAACAAAAAAGAGATTTTTTTATTACGTTTAATGACATTATTATTAAACAACATCATTAAATAAGATAACTTCTTCTTTCTTAAATTTTTTCTAATAATTAATGTATCAAATAACAAGTAATTCATTTTTTTTCCTGATATTTCTAATTTTCTTTTTTTTAGCAAAGTGTATCCAATAAGAAGATTTCTTATGTAGAAACAATTATGTATATCATATGATTGAACACTATTTTTAAACCAATTACGTTGAGATTTTAATCCAAATTTCCATTGAGTATCTTTTAAACGGCATATTTCTTTAATATTATTAGTTGATAACTCTTTTGTAGACTTTGAAATTAATTTTAACATTCTAAAAATTGGACGCTCTACTGTCTAATGCCATGGATTATGCTTTATATAAAGTTAATTTTCAAATTTTTTTTACATACTATGGTACAAAGTTCTTCAAAGTTTATTGCAAAATAACATTTTTTCTTTCCAGAATATTTTATCTCTCTAGTTTCTCTTTCATAAATTTGATCAATATATTCAAAGAGCACAGAATTGATTATGTCAGGTCAATGATTTTCAATTCATCAACTGCACTCAAAATGGCCCTCTAACTAATGATTTCGAGTCTTCATAGTGATGTAACTAAATTTAAAGACTCCTAATTTATTTCTAGTTCAATGGTAGGACTTAACTTTTTGCTGAAAAATCGTTAAAATATATTTTTACATAAACAAATCAAGAATAGTTTTTATATTTATGATACAAAAAAATATTTTGATATTGGGAGGTTCGCGATTTATTGGTTATTTGATGTTGTCCGAGCTAACAAAAGGGGGGCACAATATTACAATTTTTAACCGACAATTAAGAATCCCCCCGGCTCCATTTCCAAGTTCTACAAGATTAGTCAAGGGAGATCGAAATTGCCCATCAGACTTAGAATATCTCTTTAATCAAAAATATGATGCTATCATAGATATTTCTGGCTACACTCCCAGTCACGTTGAACCCATCCTAAGAAAATATTCGTCTAGAATTGGACAGTATATTTTTATCAGTACTACATCAGTCTACAAAAATCCTCCTCCCAATCCTATAACCGAAGAAAGCCCTAGATTTTTTTTAAAAAATACATACGGTGGAGATAAAGCTTTGGCTGAAGAACATCTTCTTAATTTTAAAAAAACATTACCTGTAACGATTTTCAGGCCACAAGGAGTTATTGGTCCATATGACCCTCGTATTGCAGGACTTGTATTTTACAGAATCATAAATAGGCTTCCTATATTAATTGGAAAGAACATAAATGTACAAGTGAACCATCTTTTTGTTTTTGATCTTATTCGAGCAGTAACTTCATCAATTGGAAATTCAAGTGCATTTGGTAAAATCTACAATATAGCTAACGATGATAATGTAACTCTAATCGAGTTTATTGATTTGTGTGGAAAGATTTGTTCTAAAAGTCCTACTACAAAAAAAAAGGAAATGATTTTAAAACATAAAAATATAGATTTTGCTAATGAAACACGTCATTTTGATTTTTTTTCTGCTTGGCCGGAATTCGATATGGTTTGTACCAATAGTTTAGTAAAAAAAGAATTGAAAATAAAGTTTACGAGCCTTACAGAATCTCTCCTGAAAACCTATTCTTGGCTGATGACAGATATGAAACGGCTGAATAATTTCTCATTACGTGGTGAACGATATATTTTATATAACCTTTCTGTTCCTTTTTACCTAAAATGTGTATGGAAAATCATTGATTTTATTAAAGCTCCTATAAATAAATTCAAACAATGCTTAATACGGATTAATTTTGTAAGAAACACTTACCACCATTTCAAAAATATTGCATTCAAACGTACAAAATTGTGATTAGCACTTAAATCAAAAAATGATTTTCTTAAAAAAATGCTAGGAACAGGCCAGTGACGGAGGTTAAAAATTTATTTTTTATATATGTTTCCTTAAAAAATATTATATTATATAAAAATGTTAGTTTATCTTGCTGATTTAGCTCATACATATTCTACCAAAAACGAAAGTTTAATGGTTCCATTAAATATAGGCTATCTTAAAGCTTATGCAGTAAAATATCACAAAAATAATATAAATATAGAACTTTTTAAAGATCCAAATGAACTTCTGAAAGCTTTTTACAAAAAATGTCCTGACTTACTTGGACTAAGCAATTATGGCTGGAATCAAAATTTAAATTTCAAAATTGGAAAATTGATAAAACTAGAATTTCCAAAAACAATTATTGTGTCTGGTGGTCCAAATATAGATGAAGATACAGATGGCAGAACAAATTTTTTAAGTAAAAATAATTACTTAAGTTATTATCTCGTCGATGGTGGTGAAGAACCTTTTTCTGATTTAATTACTTGGTTAATCAATGATAAGAAAACCGATATCCCAAAAAATATCATTTTTTTAGAAAAAAATGGAAAACTTTTAGATAGCGGAAGAAGAGCCTTGAAAAAGGAAGCTGATCATATTAGTTCACCTTATCTCTCTGGCTATCTTGATAAATTCTTGAATTTAAATATGGTTCCCCTTTTGGAAACTAATAGAGGTTGTCCATTTAGATGTACTTTTTGTGCTTGGGGCATGGCATCTCACGATATAGTAAGTAGATTAAATATAGATAATACTTTAGAAGAAATAAAGTATATAGGCGCACACACAAAGGTAAACAATTGGATAATTTGTGATGCAAACTTTGGAATGCTAAAAAGAGATATAGAAATTGCAAAAGCAATAAGAAATATACATAATAAATATAATTATCCAAAAAAATGCCACATGTGGCTCTCAAAGAATACCACTAGTAGGAATCTGGAGGTAGCAGAAATACTTGAAGACATGATAGAGCCTGTTATGGCTATTCAATCAATGAATGATGAAGTTTTAGGAAATATTAAAAGAAATAATATTTCTTCAGATACGTATTTTGAATATCAGAAAAGGTTTCATTCAATAGGCGCTTCTACCAATTCAGATTTAATTGTACCTCTTCCAGGAGAAACATATGAAACTCATCTTAAAGCATTGGAAAAATTATTTGATATGGGTGTTGATAACATTCAGAATCATAATATGAGAATGCTTCCAGGATCGGAAATGAACTCATCAATAGTAAGAAAAAAATATAATTTTAAAACAAAATATAGGCTAATTCACGGTGATAGTGGTTGTTATAAGACGCCAAATGGAAAAGAAATAAAAAGTTTTGAACTTGAGGAAAGTTTACGATCTACAAATACCATGAGTGAAAAAGATCTTTTCAAGCTAAGAGAAATTCATTTTTTGGTTGATTTTACTTGGAATTTTCAAGTTTACAGTGATTTATTAAAAATGGCAAAAAAATTCAAAATAAGTCAGTTAGATGTAATTATGAATTTTTTGAAAAATGCAAAAAAAGATAAAAAATTAATAAAATTTTGGAAATTATTTGATA
>PVBE010322253.1_pt1 | contig 12154 bp, 10 predicted proteins | sample 1631181 | NCBI WGS metagenome assembly PVBE01 (sample SAMN08397723, study PRJNA350692) | Marine metagenome, whole genome shotgun sequencing project. | isolation source: water | place: Pacific Ocean | collected 2012-04 | reverse complement strand
TCTACCGGGCCCGCCAGATCGTGTCGGAGCGGCTGCAGCTCGTCGCCTCGCAGCTGCCGCCCGGCATCGACCCGCCGGTCATGGGGCCGGTGGCGAGCATCATGGGCGAGATCCTCTTCCTCGGCCTGGTGTCCGACCGGCACAGCGCCATGGACCTGCGCACCGCCGCGGACTGGAAGGTCGCCCGCCGGCTGCTGGCGGTCCCGGGCGTCGCCCAGGTGGTCGCCATCGGGGGCGACGTCCGTCAGTTCCAAGTGCAGCTCGACCCCAAGCGCCTGGACGCCTATGAGATCACCGCCGACGACGTGGCCCACGCGCTGGAGGTGGCCAACGAGAACACCTCCGCGGGGTTCCTGGTGGAGGGGGGCCAGGAGCACCTGATCCACGGGGTCGGCCGGGTTCGCGGGCCCGACGACATCGGCCGGTCCCTCGTCGTCATGCGGGGCGGCCTGCCGGTCCTGGTGCGGCAGCTCGGCCGGGTGGTGGTCGGCCCGGCGCTCAAGCGCGGCGATGGCGGGGTCAACGGCGGCACGGGGGTCGTCATCGGCATCCGAAAGCAGCCCGAGGCGGACACGCTGGCGCTGACTGCCGAGGTCTCCCGGGTCCTGGCGGCCGTGAGCGGATCGCTGCCCGAGGGGATGCGCATCGAGTCCGGGCTGTTCCGGCAGGCGGACTTCATCGAGGTCGCCGTGGACAACGTGAGCGAGGCCCTGCGCGACGGCGCCGCCCTCGTCGTGCTCATCGTCCTGCTGTTCCTCGGATCAGGCGGCGCCACGCTCATCACCGCCCTGGCGATCCCCCTGTCGCTGCTCGCCGCCGTCCTGGCGATGCAGCTGCAGGGCATCCAGATCAACACGATGACCCTGGGCGGCATGGCGATCGCGGTCGGGGCGCTTGTGGACGACGCGATCATCGACGTCGAGAACGTGGCCCGCCGCCTGCGCCTGGAGCGGGAGCTGCCGGTCGATGAGCGGCGCCCGGTGACCGAGGTCGTGTTTGCGGCGAGCAAGGAGATCCGGCGCTCCATCGTGTTCGCGACGCTGATCATCGTGCTCGTCTTCGCCCCGCTGTTCTTCCTGTCGGGCGTCGAGGGGCGGCTGCTGCGCCCCCTGGGCTTCGCCTACAGCGTGTCGCTGTTCGCTTCGCTGGTGGTCGCGCTGACGGTCACGCCGGTGCTCTGCTCCTTCCTCCTGCCCCGCTCCCGAGCGGTCGAGCAGTCTCGCCACACCCCCTTCGTCCGCTTCCTGATCTGGGCCTACAAGCCGGTCATCGCCACGGCGCTGCGGGGCTGGCGGCTGCTGTCGCTGGTGTCGCTGTTGGGGCTCGGGGCCGCAGTCGCCGGGCTGCTCGCGGCCGGCGGCGCGTTCCTGCCGGCCTTCAACGAGGGCGCGCTGACCATCGGCGCCGTCACGCCACCGGGCACCGCGCTCGCGGAGTCGTCGGCCATCGGACAGCAGCTCGAGCGCATCCTGCTGTCCCACCCCGAGGTGGTCTCCACCGCTCGCCGGACGGGACGGGCCGCGGGCGATGAGCACGCCCAGGCCGTACACGCCACCGAGGTCGAGGCCAGGCTGAAGGACACGCCGCGGGGGGAGGAGGCGTTCCTCGCCGCGCTCCGTCGGGACCTCAAGGTGCTTCCCGGCACCAACGTGGTCATCGGCCAGCCCATCGCCCATCGCATCGACCACATGCTGTCGGGCGCGCGGGCGAACGTCGCGGTGAAGTTCTTCGGCCCGGAGCTCCCCGAGCTGCGCCGCATCGCCGGCGAGGCGAAGGCGCTGATGGCCGACGTCGCCGGGGTCACCGACCTGTTCGCCGAGGCCCAGGCCGAGGTGCCCTTCGTGCGCGTCCGGTGGAAGCGGGGCGCCATCGCCCGGTACGGCCTGACCGTGGAGCAGGTGTCCCATGAGATCGAGACCGCCTTCCAGGGCCGGGTCGTCAGCAGCGTGCTGCAGGGCCAGAACGCCTTCGACCTCGTGGTCCGCTACGACCGCGTCGGCCTGGACTCGCTGGACACGGTGGCCGAGGCCCGGGTCGGCACCCCCAGCGGCGCCCGGATCCCGCTGCATGTCCTGGCCGACGTCCAACGCGACGTCGGCCCCAACGTCATCCAGCGCGAGAACGCCGAGCGCCGCATCATCGTCATGTGCAACGTCGCCGGCCGGGACCTGCAGGCGGTGGTCGACGACGTCCGCGACCGCATCCACCGCGATCTGCCGCTGCCGGCCGGTTATCGGGTCGAGTACGGCGGCCAGTTCGAGCGGGCCGAGGCCGCCTCCCGGACCCTCCTGATGGTCGGCGCGGCCGTCATCGTGGGCATCCTCGTGCTCCTCCTGGTCGCCCTCGGCGGACCCCGGGACGCCCTGCTGGTCATGGCGAACCTCCCGCTTGCGCTCATCGGAGGCGTCGCCGGCGTCTACGTCGCCGGAGGCATCCTGTCCGTCGCCTCGATCATCGGGTTCATCACGCTGTTCGGCATCGCCACACGCAACGGCATCATGCTGGTCACCCACTTCCAGCACCTGGCGTACACCGAGGGCATCACCGCCCCGCACGACATCGTCCGCCGGGGCGCCGAAGAGCGCCTGTCCCCCATCCTGATGACCGCCCTCGCCTCCGGCCTCGGCCTCCTCCCGCTCGCCCTCGCCGTGGGGGAACCCGGCAGCGAGATCCAGGCGCCGATGGCCGTGGTGATCCTGTGCGGCCTCACCACCTCCACCCTGCTGAACATGGTGCTGCTGCCTGCGCTGTACCTGCGCTTCGGCGCCGCGACCCGGCCGGCGCCGGGCGGGGGCGGGTCAGGGCTGCAGGCGGTCGGGGCCGTGCGGGTAGGTCAGGCCGGCAGGCTCAGCCGGTCAGCCTAGGGCGGCCGTGCCTGGCTACGATCTCGCGGCCTTCCTCGACCACCTGCATGCACGCGGCCTCGGTGAGGCGGAGCTTGGACTCGGCGGCGTCCCAGGCGAAGCCCAGCTCGTCGTCGTCGGCCTCGGCGATGTCGGCGGGGGCCAGGGGCGTGAGGGACTCCTCGGAGCTCGGGTCGCCCGGGTCGCGCAGGTAGGCGTACAGGTCGTCGGGGTCGGCGGGGACCGGGTCGAGGGGGCCGATGCGGCAGAGGATGTCGGCCGTGATCTTGCGGAAGCTGTCCTGCAGGGCCGCGTCGTTGCCGGCCTCGAAGTAGTAGCCCTCGTCGCCGGCGTCCGCCGGGCCGCCGCCCATGTCGATGAGCAGGTTGCGCTGGGCGACCCCGCCGCCGACGTTCAGGGTGAACAGGGTGACGCCCGCGGCCCTCGCCGCGGCGGCTGCCGCGAGGGCCTCCGGCTCGCCGTGGGTGCTGGGGAAGCCGTCGGTGACGAACAGCACGTAGTAGCCGGTGTCCTCGGTGGCGACGAGGAGGTTGGAGGCGGCGTTGAGCGATGACTGGTAGTTGGTCATGCCGCCGGGACCCCGGCTGCCGACCTTGTTGAGCAGGGCGGCGCCGTTGTCGCGGGCGACGCCGGCGGTGTCGATGACGTCGCCGTTGAACATCACGAGGCCGTAGTCGATGCGCAGATCCTGGCCGATGAGGCCGTTGACCGCGTTGCGCAGGGAGTCCATGCGGGTGCCGCCGCCAAAGCCTGCGCCCATGCTGCCCGAGTAGTCGAGGACCAGGACCAGCTTGGGGTATCGCAGCTCGACGTCCTCGCCGAACACGCCCTGGCCGACCTGGGCGGCGGCGGTGGTGCGCACGTGCCAGCCGGCGCCCTCGTCGCCATCGCCCGGGCGCAGCATCTGGGGCACGCCGCCCGCGTCGCCGTCCGCCTGGGCGTCGACGGAGCCGCTGTCGTCGTCGAAGGCGCACATCCGCTCGATGCGGTCGGCGGTCTCGGCGTCCATGTTGCCGTCGAACAGCTGGGCGAACGCTGGGTGATCGTCGATGGCCGGCACGCCCTCCGTCTTCGCGATCTGGGCGCACAAGATGGCCAGGGCGTCCGTCGCAGTCTGCTGCTCCTGGCGCTGCACCGCCACCTGACCGACCGTCACCCCGGCCACCAGCAGGCCGCCGAGGATCAGCGTGACGGCGGCCACGGGGATGGCCATCGCGCCGCGCTCCAGCTGTGCGCCCGCCCGCATCTACTTGGCCTCGAGCCGGATCCCGCCGGACGCCCGGCGGGCCTTGGCGCCGCCGCGGCGCGAGGCACCGAAGGTCCGGCGATGGTTGGACAGCACCATCTTGGCGTCGTCGGCGCCCAGGTGGGCCGGGGCGTGGGTCGGTCGGGAGGCCGCCTGGGCCGCGAAGACGTCGCGCACGTGGCGGCCGGCGTCGTCGGCCAGGTGCGCGCGGCCGGCGCAGGCGGACAGGGTGGACGCGACGAACAGGGTGATCAGCAGGGTCTTCATCACACGCCCTCGAGGGAGTTGAGGTTGTTGGTGGCCTCGGAGTGGCCCGGGTCGGCGGTCAGGGCGCGCTCATAGGCCCGCCGGGCGGGCTCGAGCTCGCCCTGCTTTTCGAACGCGACCCCCAGGTTGTTCCACGCCGCGGCCTCCCCGCCGGCCTGGCGGAAGGAGCGCAGGGCCTCGACCTTCCGTCCACGGGCGGCCAGCGCGAACCCCAGGTTCACGTAGATGCCGCCTGCCGTCGGGTCGATGCGCAGGCCCTCCTCGTAGGCGGCCTGGGCCCCGGCGAAGTCGCGGGCGAGGTACAGCGAGAAGCCCAGGTTGTTGCGCAGCTCCGCCACGCCGGGCGCCAGCTCGATGGCGCGTTCGTGGCTGGCCTTGGCCGCCACGGGCCGACCGGTCAGGTCGTACAGGATGCCCAGGGCGCCGTGGGTCCGGGCCAGCTTCGGCGCCAGGCGGACCGCCAGCCGCAGCTCGCGCTCGGCCTGTGCGTACACGCCCCGGTCGCGCAGCACCTCGCCCAGCAGCAGGTGCAGGCGGGGATCGTCGGGGTTGCGGGCCAGGGCGCTGCGCAGGATGGGCGTCGCCTGGGCATGGGCCCGGGCCCTCACCAGCGTCTCCACCAGGGCGACGGCGAGCTCGTCGTCGGGCTGCTCGCTTCCGGGCTTCTGGGTCGAAGCGCAGGCGGTGGCCATGGCGATGACGGCGGCGAGGAGGACGGTCAGGAGTCGGTTCATGAAAAGAGGGTCCTCAGGATGATGACGATGGCCGGGCCGAGCATGGCGAGCACGGCAGAGGGCAGGAGGCAGAGGGCGAGGGGCAGCGTGAGGCCGGCGGTGACCTTCCCGGCGCGCTCCTCCAGGCCGAGCACCCGGCGACGGCGGCCGCTCGCCGCGTACTCACGCAGGGTCCGGCCCAGCGCCGCGCCGAGCGCCGCGGACTGGGCGATCACGCCGGCGAGCAGGCGAATCTCCTCGGCGGTGACCCGATCGGCCAGCTTCCGGAAGGCCTCGGCGATCGACACGCCAGCTCGCAGCTCGGCGACGACCACGCCGAGCTCCTCGGCCATCTCGGGGTCGCTGTAGCCGTGCTCTCCGGCCACCCGGCGCAGCGCCTGCTCAAGGCCCAGGCCGGCCTCCATGCAAGTGACCAGCAGGTCCAGCGTGGCGGGCAGGGACGAGGCGAGCGCGGCCTGGCGGCTGCTGGTCCGCACCCGCAGCCACAGGTTCGGGGCGTACCAGCCCAACGCGACGGCGTTCAGGGACATCGCCAGCGTGCTGGACCCGCCGCCCCGCGTCAGCACCATCGCGCCGGCGACGCAGACGCCCGCGGCCAGCGACACCAGCCGGGCCACAGCCCACAGGTCCGTCGACTCCTGGCTGCGCAGGCCGCCGCGAGCGAGCTTCTTCTTGAGCTCAGAGGCCTCGGCGGCGGTCTTGGGGCGCATCACCTCTGCGAAGCGGCCGACGGCAAAGTGGGGGCTGGCGGCGGCGCCGGCGTCGGACGAGCCGTCGAGGGTGGGCTCGACCACATCCGATGGACCGCCGGCGACCGCCGCCAGCTCCCGAGAAGCGAAGAACGCCCGCATTGCGAGGACCACCGCGCCGGCGGTGGCCAGGGCGGCAGAGAATGTTGCGAGGTGCAGGGTGGTCACGGCGCTAGCTCCTGTGGCTCACGAGGCGGCGGATCCAGAGCAGGCCGGTGACGTACAGGGTCGCCGCCAGGGCCAGGATCGACCGGCCGGTCGGGTCGACGAGCAGCATCGAGATGTACTTGGGGTTGGCCGCGTACGACAGCGTCACGAAGATGATCGGCAGCGCGGCGAGCATGCGGGCGCTCGAGCGGCCCTCGGCGGTCATGGCGTTGAGCTTCCGGGCGTACTGGGAGCTCTGGCGCAGGGTGTCGATGATGCTCTCGAGCACCTCGACGAGGTTGCCGCCGGTCTGCCGGAGGACGAGCACGCTCACCACGAAGGTCCGCACGGAGCGGGCGCCCCGCATGCGCTCGCTCATGGCGACCAGCGCGGCGTCCAGCGGCCTGCCCAGCTGCACCTCCTCGGACACCCGGCGCAGCTCCTCGGCGATGGGCCCCTGCAGCTCCTCGGACGAAAAGCGCAGCGTCTGCTCCAGGGAGTGGCCCGCCCGCAGCGAGATGGCCATGACCTCGAGCGCCTCGGGCAGCTGCTCTTCGACCCGGGCGGTGCGCTTGGCCCGCTGGCCCAACACGCCCAGCCACGGCGCCACGCAGCCCGCGAAGGCCAGGATCAAGGCGCCAGCGGCGTTTGAGGTGACCCCGGCGATGAGCGCGAACGTCAGCAGGCCGAGCACGGCCGAGCGCACGAAGTAGGCCCCGACCGACTCGTCGGCGCCCGCCTCTTCCAGCAGGGCGCGCAGGGCGTGGATGCCGGGGACGTTGTCGGTCCAGTCGCCCCGGGCCCCGCCCCGAAGCAGCCCCTCGGCGTCGCTCACCGCGTCGCTGATGAGCAGGCGCTCGGCGATGACCGAGTCCACCGCCGCCTGGCGGCTGGCGCGCATCCACCAGGCCGCCTGGAGCACGAAGAAGACGCTGGCGGAGCCCAGCAGCAGGACGAGGGCGCTCACGCGGCCACCTGAGGTCGCCGCATCGCCCCGGCACGATAGAACTTCTCGAGCAGCGTGCTCTGGGCGACGTAGCGATGGCGGCCATGGATGGCCCCCTTGTCGTCCACGCCCATCTGCTCAAACTTGAACACGTCGCGGGTGACGAACTGCTCGCCATCGACCCCGGTGATCTCGGTGATGCTGGTGATCTTGCGCTGGCCGTCGGCCAGCCGGCTGGCCTGCACCACGACGTGCAGGGAGCGGCCGATGATCTGGCTCAGGGAGGCGGCCTCCAGGCCGATGCCGGACATCGTGATCATCGTGGTCAGCCGCTGCAGCGCGTCGCTGGCGGTGTTGGCGTGCAGCGTGCCCATGGAGCCCTCGTGGCCCGTGTTCATGGCCTGCAGCATGTCGAGGGCCTCGCCGCCGCGGACCTCGCCGACGATGATGCGGTCGGGGCGCATCCGCAGGGCGTTCTTCATGAGGTCGCCGATGCTGATGGCGCCTCGGCCCTCGATGTTGGCCGGCCGGCTCTCCAGGCGCACCACGTGGGGCTGCTGCATGCGCAGCTCGGCGCTGTCCTCGAGGGTGATGATGCGCTCGGTGCCCGGGATGAAGGACGACAGCGCGTTGAGCAGCGTCGTCTTGCCCGCGCCGGTGCCACCGCTGATGAGCAGGTTGCACTTCGAGGCCACGGCCGCCCGCAGGTAGTGGAGCATGTCCGCGGTCATCGACCCGCCGTCCACCAGGTCCCGGGGACCGAAAGCGTGGGTGCCGAACCGGCGGATCGACAGGGCGGCGCCGTCCAGCGCCAGCGGCGGGATGATGGCGTTGACCCGGGAGCCGTCCTGCAGCCGGGCGTCGACCATCGGGCTCGACTCGTCGATGCGGCGGCCGATGCGGCCGACGATGCGCTGGATGGTGTTGATGAGGTGCGCCTCGTCGCGGAACCGGCCGGCGACCTGGGTCAGGCGGCCGCGCTTTTCGATGAAGATGGTGTCCGGGCCGTTGACGAGGATGTCGCTCACCTCGGGATCCGCCAGGATGGGCTCCAACGGGCCGAGGCCGGTGAGCTCGTCGAGGATCCCGCTGATGACCGCCCGGCGTTCGTCGTCGGACAGGCTCAGGCCGTCGGCAGCGACGAGGCCTTCGACGATGTCCTTGAGGCGGCCGCGCAGGTCGTCGCGGTCCATCTCCGCGACCGCGGACAGGTCGAGGCGGTCAAGCACCCGCTGGTGCAGGCGGCCGCGGATCTCGTCGAGGTCGCGCCGGCTGATGACCGGGGCGCCGGGCTGGCTGCCGCCGGGCTGGCTGGGGTCGGAGAGGCGATCGAGCAGGCGGCGGGCCATCAGTTGCTCCTCGTGCCGAAGACCCGGGCGAAGCGGCCCTGGGGCGTCCGCGCGGGCAGGTTGGCCAGGTGGGGAAGCAGGTCGTCGAGGTCGGCGGTCAGCCCGGACTTGGGGGCGGCCTCGGCCAGCAGCAGGCCGTGGTCCACGGCCCGCTCGACGGTCGGGAAGTCGTTGCGGACGATGGCGTCGACGGGGCAACCGAGGGCGGCCTGCACGGCGTCGATGCTCACCCGCGCCTTGCGCTGCCATCGGTTGAGGACCACGCGGATCCGGTCGGCGGGGTAGCCCAGGCGCTCGAACAGGACCAGCGCCCGCTGGGCCGCCCGGACCGCTGGGACGTCCTGGGTCACGACGACGCCGATGACGTTGCACAGGTCGAGGGTGGCGACGGACAGGTCCGAGAAGTCCCGCAGGCCGTCCACGACGACGTACTGGAACGTGCGGCCCATGGCGTCGAACAGCCGAGGCAGGCGCTCGGACGACACCTGGGCGATCTCCTCGATGCGGTCGCCTTGCGCGAGCAGGTGCAGGCCGGAGGCGTGGCGGTCGAGGCCGGAGGTGACCGGGCCGCTGCCCGCACGCACCACCTCGTCCATCACCTCGGCGACCGAGCGCTGGGGCACGACGTTGAGGCTCACGGGCACGGCGCCGAGCTGCAGATCCATGTCGACCACGGCCGCGTTGAGGCCGCGGCGGACCAAGGCGCCGCCTACGTTGCAGGCCAGCGTGGTGCAGCCCACGCCGCCCTTGGCACCGAACAGCCCGATGGTGCGCGATGGGGTCTGCAGGTCGCCTGCGGCCTCGGGCAGCGGCGTGCGCATGTCGTGCACGGACTCGAGGTCCGTCAGATCGACGATCTGCGTGAAGACCTTGGCCGGCCCCTCGGCACGGCGAGCGGCGCCGCGCAGGTCGGTGAGGTTGGTCACGGAGGTCTGGTGTGCGCCCATCATCGGATGAACCCCACTGCGCCCGAGACCGCTCGGGTCTTGGCGGCCTGCGGGAAGCCCGAGCCCGAGGAGGCGGGCTCCACCTGGTTGAGGAGGAACAGCTGCAGGTCGGTCGGATCGGAGACCCGGTCCTCGCCGGGCAGCGCCGGCACGTCCTCGGCCTTCAGGGGGTCGACGAGGCGGGCGGTGACCACGACGATGAGCTCGGTCTCGCGCCGCTGGAAGCTCTTGCTGCTGAACAGCGAGCCCAGGATGGGGATGTCGCCCAGGCCCGGGACCTTACTGACCAGGTTCTCCATCTCGTCGGACATCAGGCCGGCGATGGCGAACGACTGGCCGTCTCGCAGCCGGACGGTGGTCTCCGAGGAGCGGCGCTTGAAGCCGCCAGTGGCCTTGTTGTTGACCACGATGGTCAGCGTGGGGTCCGGGGCGCTGACCGAGGTGCGGGTCTTGAGCTGGATCGTGCCGTCGTCGAGCACCGTCGGCGTGAAGCCGAGATCGATGCCGAACTCCTTGAACTCCACGCTCGTGGTGAAGCCGTTGGACTTCTCGAAAGGGAACTCGCCGCCCGCAAGGAACTTGGCCGTCTGGCCGGACAGGGCGACCAGCCGGGGCTCGGCGAGGGTCTTGGACAGGTCCCGGGTGGCCAGCAGGTTGAGCGTGGCGGCGAAGGGGAACTTGCCGTCGGCGATGTTCAGGAACAGGGCGCCGATGCTGTCGCCCGACGCGGTGGCGGTGTGCATGGACCCGGCCATGTTGGCGACGGTCTTGCCGCCGATGGAGGAGGCGGCGGTGCGGCCCAGGGCTGCCCCGACCTTGCCGCCCGAGTGGCCGCCGACGGCGTTGACGCCGACCTGGCGCAGGGAGCGGCGGCTGACCTCGGCGAACTTCACCTCGAGCTGAACCTGCTGGCGACCGCGCACGGACAGCAGGTTGATGACCTGGGGCTTGAGGCCCAGGGCGTCGAAGCTGGGCGAGGACAGGTAGCCCAGGGCGACCTTTTCGGCCGCCTCGACCGCGGTCACCGAGCCGACGGACCCGGACAGGACCAAGGTGCCGCCCACGCCTCGGACCGAGATGTCCTCGCGGGGGAACAGGCGGCGGAGCTCGTCGAGGACCGCCCGTGCGGGCATGGCGACCTTGATGAGCATCGTGCGGGAGCTGCGGCCGCCGGCGAGGATGAGGTTGGTCTCGCCGATGCGCCGCCCGATGACCAGCAGGCCACCGCCGGCGGACTGCACGTCGGCGACGGCGGGATCGGTCAGGGTGGCGCTGGCGACGGAGCCGCGCACGGGCACGAAGGTGGAGCCGCCGAGCGCCACGGAGACGGCCTCGGTCTCGGGCGCGGGCGCGGCGTCGGCGGCCGCCAGGGCGGCGCCCGGCGCGACCAACGAGGCGGTGAGCCCGACGATCAGCAGGGTGCGAAGGGTGGCCATCTACCGGGCTCCCAGGCGGATGGTCTTGGCCCCGCCGCCGCGGCGGCCGCGGCGGCTGTTCATGGCGACCCGACGTTCGGGGCGCTCGGCGCGGGCCTTGGCGACCTTGCGGCGCTGGGGCGAGCGGCGGCGGCGCGCCTTGCTGGCCTTGACGGTGCCGGCGCCGGCGTCGGGACCGGCGAGCAGCTCGCTCGGGCTGATGCCCTCGGTCTCCACGACGGCCTCGTCGCCGGCGTTGCGGAGCATGAGGTCGAGCTTCCCTTCGCGGGTGGACAGCGCAAGCGCCTCGGCCTGGTCCGGCGTGACGAGCAGGGTCACGACCGCCTTGGACTTGGTGCGCTTGCCGAAGCGGCGCTTCTTCTTCTTGGGCTCGGCGGCGGCGGCGTCCACCGCGCCGTTGACCGCCAGGACCTGGACCTTCTGCAGGACCAGCTTGGTGACCGGCTTGCGCTCGACGGGGTCCTTCATGGTCGACAGCACGTCGACGACGGCGCCGGGGTAGACCAGGCGGGCCTTGGCGATCCAGCCCTCGACCGGGATGGGGAAGCCGCGCAGGTTGCGGGGGACCAGCGAGGCCATGCCCGTGCCGGCGTCGGCGTCGGCCAGGCGTGCGGCCAGGACGGGCTCGCCGGCGAGGATGGTGGACACGGGCACCCGCGGGCCGCCGGCCAGCAGGGCCTCGGTGGTCTTGAAGGCGCCGTCAGGGACCGAAGAGGCAGGCCAACGCACCACCTTGAGGTCGCCCAGGGCGATCACGTCGGAGGCGGGCAGGTTCCGCTCGGCGACGACGATCTCCTTCAGAGGCTCGTTGGCGTAGCGGGAGCTGCCGATCATGCGGGACAGCAGCAGGGCGGTCAGGCCCGTGAGCACGAGGGCCAGGGCGGTGAAACCCAAGGCGCCCAGGCGCGCAGTTCGGACTTTGTCGGTGGGGCGGCTCATGGCGTTCCTAGGGGCGGCGCCGAGGCTCTAGCGCAGGGCTAGGGCAGCGGCATGGTGGCCTGTGCGGTGAGCACCAGGCCGTCGTTGACTCCGTTGGCGGTCAGCCAGGCGGCGCCTGGCATTCCGTCGTATCCGCAGGTGGCCGCGACACGCACCGCCGGGATCCCGGCGAGGTCGATGGCCTCGGGTTCGATGTTCAGGTCCGGGCAGCGCCCGGCGACGCCGGCGTCGATCAGCTCCTGGCGGACCTGGTCGTCCATGCAGCCGCCGATGTCGCCGCCGGCCACGGTGCACACCCGGACGGCCCGGGCGGTGGCGCTGGACAGGACGTGGCGGACCGTGACGGCGTGGCCGAGGGTGACTCCCCCGACCAGCACGAGCATCACGACGGTCAGCGCCAAGGCGGTCTCGATGGCGACTGCGCCGCGGCAGTCTGCCCGCAGGCGGTCTAGGGTGAGCGTGGCCATCAGGCCACCACCACGGCGAGCATGGCGCCCAGCGAGAAGGCGGCGGCCATGGGCACCTGCCAC
>PVBE010433278.1_pt1 | contig 12155 bp, 8 predicted proteins | sample 1631181 | NCBI WGS metagenome assembly PVBE01 (sample SAMN08397723, study PRJNA350692) | Marine metagenome, whole genome shotgun sequencing project. | isolation source: water | place: Pacific Ocean | collected 2012-04 | reverse complement strand
TACAGGCCACTAGCCTCTGATATCTACTAGAACCTGAGAGGAGCTCTAGATAAAGGTAACTACAGGATCATAGCACAATCGCTGTAGATCGAGCTCAATCTACCCATCCGATGGCTCTTCTCGAATAATTTATATCCTACTAGTAGGTTGAGGTTGGTATCTGATGATACCAGGCCTAGTCACGGTTGGTTTGCTTAACAGTGACTTGAAAGCTAGCCCGCCCCGTTCCGGCCCTCGTACGCCGTCGGCGACTTCGGGGAGAGCAATCCGGACGCCGCAATCCCAAGGCCGCGACGGTGGCGCATCGGGGGCCGCCGCCGGGTAGCGACTAGTTACTCAGGCTACAAGTAAACCAAAAAATGTCTTATTTTGGCTCAGAGGTATTATTGTACTAAGTACAAGGAGCGGATTCGAGACCGCGGCTAAATTCTAGCAAACTCCCCTGTGATATGTGCGCGGGTGCGATGCAGCTGACATCGTGCCAACGCAGACTCCATTGGGTATCTCGCTGATTGTTATCTTGCTGATTGTGCGAGACGTCAAAAGATACGACGCAGGAACTTAAGAAACCAATCGCGGTACTCATTTGGTGATACACAGGACAGGAGCACTCCTTGTAGTGTCTAAGTCCCCTCGTGAGGATATTGAGGTCAGTCTCTAGGTGCTTTCGAACATTGTACTTCTGTAAAATGTCAATAATACCCAGGTAGTAGAGTTCACGTTGTCCACGGCCTGAGTCGGATATGCCCTCGATGGCAACATCGTAAGCAGCCGGAAGCAGAAATTCGTCTGTGACGGCGTTATTGGTGGTCCTCGCATTTCGCACATTGGCATGATTCAGCACCATCACCAAGTCCGAATGGAGATGCCTTGAGCGACTGAATGGCCGTGACAGCTGGAGCAATTTTCACGTTTACCTCTGCGGGTGTACTGAGGGAGCTTGGGTGCCTTGAATGTGACTAAGTCATTCCTGGAGGCACAGCCACACCGCGCTATTGCATTTGAAACCACTTCCAAATGCAACTTGAAGAACACGGTGGCCCTTTTTCGGCTTTTGAAATTTGCGCACATATTCCATCTCATACCAAATGGAAGAAGAGGAAGTATTCCCGTAGTTAAAAAGTGCATACTTGCTTGGCTCTGCGTGTTCTGGCAGCAATTTAAGGTTTTTAGCAACGCCATCAACCACAGCACGACCACCTGCGTGAATACACCAGTAATCAATGCCGCGTTTAAAGTCTGGAACATATGTAGGAATCTTGACAGGAACCCAGTTCGACAGAAGTTTCTGCAAGCGTGATGTTGCTGTTTGATTGCGATTATTCAAGAGCTTCCAAAGATACTTGCAGATTTTCTTTTTGGCAAGGCTGTAAGCGACTCGTATCTGCTCTGAGAGCGGGAGGACGTAGGGGCCGAGGACAGTGAAATTTTTTTCCATTGTATGGCCTGCTATATTTACAATATTTCGATCCAGCCTGACACCATGTTCACCATTGGCATCTTGGCATTCGTAGACGGCAGCATACGCCTCGTCCCCGGTACCCTGGGTGCGGACAACACGAAGCAGCTTGAATTTGGCTCTCTGGCCATCACGCCATTTGTTGGACAGCATAATGGCAGCACCACCACAGCGAAAAAGAGTATTCTGGAGCAACATGCTTCTGTCATTTCCATGATAAAGATTCTGCGTCAAGTTCTCCGTCGAAACAACAAGCGCAACCTTACTCGGATGAGAGCGCAGGATGTTTTGCGCAAGTTCGATTCCAACAAGACTCGCAGAGCAACCCATACCACTTATGTTATAAGCCATGACATTTCCACGCATGTTGAAACGATTCATGACCATGGCGCAAAGAGAAGGAGTGGGCGAGAAGAGACTACAGTTGATAATCAGAATATCTACCTCTGGCGCTAGTATGCCGGTACGCTTGAGGCAGTTATGGACTACGTTGCAGATTACTGTCTCTGATTCCTTACGTGCTGCCTCAACGGACTGGTCTGCGATTTTGGATTCGTCTCTGAGGCATTGTGTTATGCCTGGGGGCCAAGCAGTCCGCTGTCCGGTCCCAGACTTATCAAGAATTCTCTTCAGAAACATGATGCTCTCCTCAGTGAAGCACCTCTGACGCTGCATACAAGTCATCAGTTGGTCATGAGTCAATTGCCAGCTCTCGGGGGGCTCAAATGTCACAAAATCTACCAGGTACACAGGATGGTGGTGTCTGGCAAGATACCACACAAGGCATAACCCCAAGAGCGTCGAACGCCAAGACATATCCAACAACGCTGGAGGAAGACCCTGCAGAACCTTCAAAGTGATCTCAATGGGTATGCTTGGACCAATGGTTATGACGTCAAATGTAATCTGTGCTGTTAGGTAGCAAAGCATAGTAACCAACACATGCCTACAAGTACCTTGTGCTCGGAAGAATATTATTGAATAACTCTGTACTACGGGTAGAAAGTCATGGCTACATGCCACCAATTGACCATCCCAATTAAGCGCGATCGTTGCACAGTATATTCAGCATGATCCCCAGTATCCGTAGATGCGAGGGAACCGTCCGAATCCACACGATTAAGCCTCCCATCGTCGCCCATATTCCGAATCGAAGAGGCTGAAACAACCATACGTCAATACCACGGTACGTACGGTACCGTGGCATACAAGCTCGTACTAGTAGATTTCTTACGTAGATTTCTTACGGTATTATGTAGCAAGCGAATGTCGCCGTGTTGAATAATGTAAACAGAGTCCTCGGCCACCTCGAGAAAGACGGCCCCCCGTACCCGACGCGAGTGTTAAGGTAAAGTTGCCCAGTGGTCTCAGGCTAGAGGCAGCTTTGAAAGCAAGCCGGCCGCGCCGTCACCGATTCAACCGTGACAGTGACTCGCCGGCGGACTTCACTGGCGGCCGGCCGCAATAGAAGAACAGCCGAGTGCACTAGTAGTTACTATGACCCTCACGCTGGCCCAGGGAAGAAACACCATAGGCTAGGGTAGGGCAGGCTAGAGGGATCAAGTTTTCCTCTCCGAGTCTCTGCAACCCCGGCTTTGGAGTCCGAGTCGGACGGAACGTCCACCAGGACTATTCTGCCCTACACACATCCACTCCAAGTCAAAACTGCGAAGCCCCAAATGACATGTGATAGGGCACATGGGCACTCAGGTTTAGTCCAGAAGTGCCAGTCACGGTGGATGTCCGAGACCACCTCCAATCGACCGTGAACCCAACTTGAACCGACTACTACACTATGCACCCCTCTGCTGACTACAAGAGCTCCGGATGGCCTGAGATTGTGGTCGAAACCCGGGGTCCGACTCCGAGTCCTTCCCGGCTACTTCAGCCAGCCTCGGGCTGAGGGAGTACTATACGCCGGCGCGGTCTTGGGGCGGCGGCCTTCCCATGCTGTCCACCGGCTGCGTTCGAGGTACTCCGGCCAGGCATATCTGATGCACCACCTGCTGTCCAAGTCTAAGCCCGCACGCTATAATCTTTAGATACTTTCTTCAGCCGGATACTCACTACTACGGTATGGGACTATGGAGAATGAGTTGCGTGCGCGCATTAATACTGAACTGCAGTTCGCCGCTTATAAAAAGGAATGCAGCGAGATGAAGCTATTACTGGAAACCTACAACCAAAACATTATGGCTGTACAGGCTAAAATCGAGGCACAGACAGTGGAATTGGCTGCATTACGAGATAGAGCAGGAACCATCACGCGATCCCGAATAGACACGAAAAACCATAAAGAAAGCATGACAACAGCAGTTGAATCAGGAGTGCAAAAAATAGGTGTTCTTCAGGCAAGGGAGAAGCACAATCGATCTCGAATAAATGAGCTCCTCGCAACAACAGAAAATCTAAAATTGAAGGTTGAACAAGGCCCCGGCTGGTCAGACGAACAAGAGGCTCACAGACAGCGTATCATGGAGCAGATAGAGACTTTAACAGTTAGTATCGAGTCCAAAAAAGTATTGTCGTTGGCCTTGCAATCAGACACCAAGAGATTGCATCAAGTTGTTGATCAGGAAGAGCTAGCTCTAGAACAAGAGCGCGCTCACATGAATGAAATCTATGCGCAGGTCGAGGTCAGACGTGGAGAAGCTAGGCAAGAACAGCGTAAAAAATTGGCGCTTGATGAACGGCTTCAGCAGGTCCAAGTAGAAGTAGGACATCACTCAGCAGTGTCGAGAGAGCTAGCAAACGGTGAAAATGTGGAAGAAACGGAGATCGCAGACACAGAGGCTCATTTGTTCAAGTCCAAGCAAGAGATGGAGCTGAATCTTAAGGAATATGAGAAGCTGTTTAAACTAACACAGCAACTGACAGAACAACTGGAGTCCTTGATGTACGCAAATGAGACAACAGAGAATGATAATGACTTGCTGCGCCACCATGTTACTGAAATGGAACAACGTGTAACTTCTCTAGCTGCCAAAGTGAAGCAGACAACGAAAGCCAAGGAGTCAATGCTTAAGAAGCTCTCTGCGGTAGAACAATTGCATGAGCGTGGAGCAACAGAGCGCGAAGGACTACGTGCAAGTATCATGCGACTAGAAACCTGTGAAATTCGACTGGCCCGGCGTGAAGGAGAAACCTACAAAAAGCAGCTCGAAGATCTTGGTCGAGAACATGAGATACTTAGCCGAAATTTTGGTACATCAGAGACAACATCAGAACTCATATTTGACCTGATCAAAGTCAACCAGAATGCAAAAAAGAATCTTCAGAATGAGATACAAAGTTACACTAGAAACATAAAGTTACAGCGGGCACAGATAGAGGACCTCGTGCAAGAAAATGAGCGTCATGAACAAGAGACAAAGGGAGCTTCTCGCAAGTACTATGTTGCACTTGAACAGCTCAAACTGCAAGAGGTGCAAATCTCCGAAATACACCACAAGATAATCGATGATGGATCTCGTTTGAAGCAGCAAAAAAATTTATATGATACAGCACAGTGTGATAAAAACCTGAATTCCAAAAGCCTTGTCAAGTCGCAAGAATTGATAGCAGACCTGCAACGTCAATTTAAAATCATGAGCCACCAAATTGAGCAATTAAAACAGGAAATCACTACAAAGGACCGCAATCTTGTGAAGGAACATTTCAATCACCACAATGTTGTGAAGGAGTGCGAGTTCTTGGGGAATGAGCTCACGAAAATAAGGAAACAAATTGTGTCAAGCGAACAGATATTATTGAACCAACGCACTGAAATACAAAAACTTACCCAAATCACGCAGGAGGCTGACGAGGAGCGCCAGCGCCAGCGCAAAGAATATGATGCTCTTGTTGGCGAACATAAGATACTCAGTTCTCAACTAACTCAGCGCAACCACGAACTTGGCTTGGTCTATGCAAAAATAAAGGCGCACTGGTCCATTCTGCAGCGCGGCGAGTCCTACTATGCTGAAAAGGCAACCGAGCTTCGACTTTTAACTAAGCATGTCCAGGACAGACAACGCAAGCGCCATGATTCTGCAGTTCAAATGATCTCAATTAAAGATCTTCAACAGACACACCTCAATCTCGAACGCAAGTTACTACACGAGCGCCATAAGAATAAGGCTCTTCGAGACAAACTGGAGCGCCCAATCAATGTGCATCGCTGGAGAATCCTGGAGTCTTCAGATCCTCAACGGTTTGAGATGTTAAAAGCAATTCACAATCTTCAGAAACAAATTGTTCTGAAAACAGCGGAGATATTGGAGAAAGATTCATTGATTCAAAATAAGGAACGCGCGTACATCAAGCTTAAAAAGCTCCTTAGCCGGCAGCATGGTCACCAAGCCATGGACCGACTAATTGCCTACAAAAATAACCTCAGGGAGAAAAGAGATCAAATGAAGGCAATGATGGTGGAGCTTAAAATGTATCAGCAACAAGTTGCTACGTTTCGCAGTGAAATTGATAGCATTTCTTGCATTCTGGATACTGCCAAAGCACAGTGGATACGAGGGCGCCTAGCAGACCGGTGACTATGGCTTGGAGCAAATGGGACCGCGACTAGAGACCACGATCAGACTGAAACTTCTAAGATCACCACCGTGAGTCTTACTGGCACGCCTCCATATTTTAGCTTAGCCCCCCCCCCTGCCCGTCGGGCATTTCTTTCGAATTAGAAATTGACCCATCCTCCTTGAGTTGTAATCAAGATGAACTACCCTGCGAGGTACGTGGCAACCTCCAAAATTATCGGCCCGGGGGCCTGGGGTCAAGCGCAATGAGCGTACAGCCACGTGTCGGCCGAATCATGGCGGGAGGTTTTTGCTGAGGCGCAGGTTCCGAGTCGGTATGATGAAATAATGGGCTGTGCAAAGTTTCAAGTTGGTGCCAGTGTAGTGCGGGCATCCTCGCGCGGGGAAATCAATTGCGCGGGTAACCAGCCCCCCAAAAAAAATAAAATAAAATCGCCTCTGTAGACGTATAGGTTGAACCGTAATTACGAAAGAAATATTTTCTATAAGGACTCAAATGGGCCCCACGATGGACCCCCTCCGTTACATGTGTGGCGTGTCTGCCGTCGACACCAGCAGGGGCAACCCTACTCCGATGGGGGATGAGATCAATTTTTAATACCGCTTTCCCAGCGCAACTCCGGCTTTCGAGGCTTCTCGCGGACCCGGCAAGCTCGTAGGGTCGGAGGGTTTACAGGGGATCGGATCTGGGGCGCCACTGGCACGCTCGGAGAAATGTCCTCGCCGCCTTTAATCGGCGCCCGTCGGGCCAAGAAGGCTGTCCCAATCTCCTGTGTGTGGCCTGGCATCACGTTGCGTGTCTGTGATCGAGATTGCCTATCGACGCCAACGACTCGGATCAATATCGCGGCGCCTGGGATCTAGGAGGACTTGACAGTTGTTTGCTGATTTCGATCTTGTCGAAGACGGAAGCTATCTTGATCCCGACAAGTTTCAAGTAGAGGGGTCGTGCGGGGCAGTGGCGCCACTGAGCTAGCCGCTCGCGCGCGGCCGCATCAAAACTTATATGCGCCAAGATCGGCGACCAGCCAGAGCACCCCCCGGACCCCAACATATCAACTTTTGGGGCTGTGAAAGGGCGACGCCGGCGCGCAGTGCAAGTGGCAAAGGGCTGCCCTCTCCCGACGGCTTCGACTCCTTCCGCGGCGCGAGACGATCTACCCGAGCGCGGGACCAAGCGTGGGGACCTAACGAACGACGTGGAACGGCTGGAGTGAACAATAAGGCCCGTTCGGCTGCGGCATCCGACGGCGCATTTCGGGGTGCGTCGATGGGCCGGCGCGTTGTCATCGAAGCGCCGCGGCGAGCCCTTTGACGTGCGTGGGCCATCGCATACGATCCTTATAGATGCTCCCTGGCCACAGTTCTGGTTCAATCGGCCCGAAATGCACAATTTAGGGTGCACGAAGTCGGCCTCGACGCCGCGTTCGGCCTACTGAATGTCGGCGTTGTGGAGGTTTTGAGCGGGCCGAACGGTTCGGACGCACCCATGGGCTAGCATAGAGGCCCCCAACGGCTGGAATACGCGCGGAGGCAATTTTTGTGAATTTTCTAGTATGTGATTTTTTCCTAAGGCCAGCGACGCCGACCGCGAGGGGTCGAACTCGTCCAAGACGGCCTTTAGGGCGCTAGGCGTATTATCGTAGGCTATATTCGAATACCAGCGCGGGTGTGGTGCAAGGAAAACCCGCACCATCCCCCTCGCGCACCGCTGGCCCTCCGAGAGTACAGCCCCTCTACCTCGCGGGTTTTAGCTCTCCGTAGTACCTCAGCTTCAACTTCCCCCCACGTCAACCTCAAGTTGAAGTAAGGGTAGTCATAGGTAGCCACGGACCCCCCTCAGACCTCCTCAAACTCACTCCTACTTCTGCTGGGTTCTTCCGGACGCTTTCAGACGTCTATCATAACGGTCAAGTAGGTCCAGTGGGAGGAAGTATTGAAACTGTCATCATGATCATTCGTGAAAAATATAATAGTAGTATAAGTGTAATCATCTAACATGGTCACGGTTACGTGGTTAGTAGACTCGCCACCGCCGTGACGTCGTCTAAACGGTGTAACTCAACTATATATTCGAAATATCCCCCTATTCATAAAATACTAGATATCATTAGACCCCCAAAATCGGCCGCTCAGAACCATAGCCTGAGACCAGAACCACGGATTTTGGTCGCAATATAATTGATTTCGGTTCATTTGGCATCTAAGCGGTTAGCGGACGGTCCTATTTTGGCCGGGGGGTCTTCTGGGCGACCGCGGAATCTCGACGGGCGTGGCCGGTGCGACCTTGGCAGACAGTTTTTTCCCGTGAGCGTCCGTTTTGATGCAAAATGGGCCGTAATTCATATCTCTCTCATGCTGTCGCCGACGGTCGAACTGTGCGGTTTCATCGACCGTCGGCGCGTTTGAGGCCGCTGGGGGATAGATACATACTCCAATGTTTGGTCCTAGCATGTCCTAGCTAACGGGCTCAGGATCCAATCCAGAGTCTGCGTATAACGGTTATAGTAAAGCTAGTCGTGGAGTGACATGAGGAGTAAACTATCTTTTTGATCACGTAAAAAGCTTGTGCAAATTGTTTCATTGTCGGTGCACGCTGCTAGTTTTGTGTAATTGATACGTTTGCTGCCCGTTAAGACTTCTTTGCCAGGTGCAGCGGGAAAAAAATGAGGGGTGCCCAAGCAGTTTCAACCCACACCCCCTCTAGAAAAACAGACCGCACTGGCAGTACATTGCAGTCATCAATACAAGCGGAATGCTAGGTTGCGCAGATCTGGGCTATTTGTTACAATGTGATCTAGAGTAGTCAGCGCTAGAACTTCTTCAAAGAGATACTCCTGGGGAAATAGCTCAAGATCATGCGCGCTAAGCTTGCCACTAGAAGACTGGTGAGTCGCTTGCACCTCATCAAGCTGAATAGGGCTCATCTGCAAGGCAGAAATAGCTTGGTGGAGCCAGTGGGGAGATGAGGAGTTTGAAAAGACCCATTTTTCGCAGCGTACAAGCGCCCGGAGGCCGGCTGTTTTCTCAAAGTGAAGTGTTCTGCCTTCAGCTTGTGCTTCCCAGCGGCCACTCGCAGTAGGTGCTACTGAAGCCAGTACCATCGCCCCGACATTCAATATTTCCAAATGCTCTGTTGTCTCGCAGAGTGTGGTGTACATCTCAATTCCGTAGCAGTCTTCAAACACAAGGTGATTAGGACTAAAGGAAAGCAAAGTGCACGCGGCCAGTGAGGTGGCCTAAGGTAAAGGCAAGAATTTGTTTATTGAGACCGTCTAACATTACGCGGACATCTTTAGGCGCACATGTACTGCTGATAGATAATGTCGTGTATGTGCAAGCGAACCACATCCAAACTCTGACACCACTCGCACGCATGCCGCGAGGGCACCAAGTTGTGCAAATTGGGCTTTGTTGGCTCTGGACTTGTATGCAATAGCAGCTGTGGCGTGCGCAGCTGCTCTGAGTACATGAACATAGCCACATTTTTGAAGCCCTCGGACACACCAGGTCATTGCATCACCAGAGGCTAGTCCTGTTTGAGCTGCTTCATCCAAAGCCATATTTGCCAGTGCCCTATACCTGTGCGTATATTCATTGCGAAACTATAAACTTTTGTGACTTTTTGTGCACACCGCTGGATCACGCTGCTTCAAGCAGTCTGTCCTCGTCTAGAAAGTCTGTAGCACCAATTGCAGAACAAATTGCAACGTCAGCTCGCGCCATGATACATCTCGCAACTGAGAAATGAGATCCGTATGCAACGTTCGCTATTGCCTGAGCTGCGTTTCGGACCGGCCCCCCATGACGTGCAAAGAGAATACATGAAACTATATGTTCAATACCACCCAGCTCAGCAACGAGTTGTCGATTTGGCTCCGATGAGTTCCTAGAATACAAGGAAGGCATCATCGCAGTATTCCACTATATACTGGCTCTTACGTGAGATTTGTAAATGCAGCAAGGGCTGCCTCCTGGATAGACTCATTTACCTGCAGACCATTAAATTCGGCACTCAAGCAATAATCTCCTGGTATCGGTGATAGCTGAGAAGCGGCCAATAGTTGAACAAGGATGTTTATGCCCTTTCTGTTTGCAATTTGCTGCCTATTTTGGGGAAGCAGAGACAGGGTACTAAGTGTACGACAGGCCTGGGCGAGGACAGTTGGGTGTTGTACTATCCTCATGCAATTAATAACAACCAGAATTCCATTTGCCTGTACTATATTGCTTTTTTTTTTGTGCAAATCACTTCTCATTACACGACACGGCTTGCTGCGTCCGCGATTTGGCTACACACAAGATCACCTCTACGAGCGAGATGTGCCAATGCCATCAGGCATGGGCCAGTCACCAACGCTGCAGCATCTAAAGTAGCCTGAGCACAAGAACATGTTTATTGTATTCCCTTCAATACCAAAAGACACCGACAACCTTGAGACACTGTTGCTAATGCTTTGGTCATTACTTTTATTTTTTGTTTGTTGCATTGCCTGATATGGCTCAGCGACTTATTTAAGGAATAATACTGCTGTAGCTGCACCTTGTTGGCCCCATCAACCATAGAGATGAGTATGCTTACAACCCTCGAGGACATGAGCTTTTCCTGAGACACACTTGAAGACGATATAGCAACATTCAGTGCACAACGACAAAAAGCAAAATCCACTGCATCAAGCAAAAGGTCAACATCTTCTTCATGATCATTGGCGTTGGCCGTGAGTCGTGGGAGGCGACGGACATAACCCTGTAGCCATAGTGACAACAATGATTTTTCAGCACGTTCTTGCTGTGCAGCAAAATTAGCCGCTATCTCTTGTGCACCAGCCCGTGCGTCACGAGAGATGACCACTTTCCTTGTGGTTGCCTCCAGCCTGGCAACCTTTTCTCCTAGAGCATTCAGGCGTCTGTCCAATGAGTCCAGTAGATCGAGAGACATAGTTCGCAAAGCAACACTAAACTCGTGTTGTGCTGTGTCAAAGTACGCATCAGGGTCCTTTACAGTCCTCAACTTTTTACACACCACCTGTGCTGCGGTTACGCGATGTTCCAGAGAGGGAGAGGCGGCCTTATTCATCCGAGCTGTTATGTTATTACGGGCACGAAGTCTGCCAGCGCGTGAGTACCATCGTTCCCCAGCCAAGGTCAGCCCGGACACTCGGGCACCCTCGGCGCGAGGGACGTCCGACCCCAAAACTTGGCAAAAGGCAAAAGATACGAGCTTTTTATTGTCTGCAGAGAAGGAGGGGGGGTACCGGCCTAGACTAGCCAGCCTAGCGCCAGATGTCTACTTCCGTTAGCAAGCATTTCAGGCATGTGGCCGGAGGAGTCCTTAAGGCGTAGGTGAGTGGCCTTAACATAAGAAAAACAGATTGATTACTGCCTCTCGGCGACCGCCGCGGCGCGGGATGCAAGGTCAAAATCGCCCCCGGCAGTAGTTCGGCCGCTTCGGACCTCGCCCATAACCCCTCGGTTGGGTCTGAGGCCGCGACGGAGGTCTGCAACCCCGCAGCGCCGCCGTACAGCCCGCTGCACACAACGCTCGGGATGCCTTCGCCCGCCCTTCACGTGCACTATCGGTCCGGATTGAGCAAAATAAGGCCCCGGTGCACCTACTATGGTCTCATACGACCTTATTATGACGCTTCTGACCTCATCGTCTCACGATAACGATTTGCCGTTTTAGGCAAATCAGCTGTTTGATGCGGGCTGTTTGCGGCGCAGCCCGCATCAAATGCCAAGCGCATTCGCCTCCGTGTAGTCGATGGGGTGCTTGGACCGGCGCACCCCCGCAGCCTCCGCATCTAGCCCGGTGTGGTGCACACCCAGCGTACAAAAATGGGCTGCCGCGCCATCTAAGCGTTTTTAGGGGACGGAGCACTAGAATCAGTCCGTTACGCCGAGTTTCGATCGTCCCAATCCCCACGAAAAGTTGAGGGGCGCTTTTGTGCCCCCAGGGGAGTCCCCAGACGGAGTGCGCTTGCTAATCTCGATCCGGAAGCAACCGACTCAAACCCGGTACCCCCCCCCTAGAGAAGGAAAATAAAATCAAGCTAATCCAAGACCCCCCCACTCCTGCGTGAACAGGCGACCTCCTCGCGGCGCGGTTCCGACGACTCGGACTCGGCCCGGGGCCTGGGCCGGGCGGCGGCCCGCCCCGGCCTGCC
>PVBE012063908.1_pt1 | contig 12157 bp, 7 predicted proteins | sample 1631181 | NCBI WGS metagenome assembly PVBE01 (sample SAMN08397723, study PRJNA350692) | Marine metagenome, whole genome shotgun sequencing project. | isolation source: water | place: Pacific Ocean | collected 2012-04 | reverse complement strand
GCGTGCGTGTGAATTCCGATTGCCATGCCAGTGACTTCGTCAAGCACGGGTGAGCCACTGTTGCCGCCGGTCGTATCGGTTTGGTAGCCGATGTTGTTTCCTGTGAAATGCATGTAGGGGCCAGTATGCGTCTTCTGGACGCCGTACCACGTAGGGTCGACCGGGCTACTCGTTGAGCCGTATCCGGTGATCGTGATGTCGCGACCATCGACTGCCGGGGGCGCTGCGGCGAGAATATGCGATGTGCCTTGGGCTTGATAGGCGGTCATGCCGGTCTCGGTGTTTGGCAAGCAACCGTAGTAAGACCAGTCGTTGCCGATTCCACTGTCGGTGAATTGCACCGATGTGTGGTCGATGGCGTACTGATCCTCGGGGCCGGGGTGATTCCAACTTCCGTCGCTGTTGCTGAGCGGCACGTTGAACTCCATGCTGTCCACAACGCTGAGGTTGTCCATGCAATGCCCGGCAGTGAGGAATTGATGGGCGGGGTCATCGATCAGCCAACCGGAGCAACCGATTGGGGCGACGCGACCGCTCCGGTCGTCATAACTCAGAACGCGATCATCGACGCCGTAGCAGATAGATCGGTCGTCCGAAATACCGCGCATGGAGATCGTCCGATCGATCGAAACATGCGACGGTGCTGCCGTTGGATCCATGACCAGTTCAACGAGGACATGGCTACCGTTGAACCATGCGCTGCAGTGCTGCCACTGACGAAGTGTCTTTGCCGTGTGATGTTGGATGGCGCCGTCGGTGAGGGAGGTCAATCGCAGCAAACTGCCTTGCGTGAGTTTGGTACGACCGAAGCCCAATTGGATTGAGGATGCCCCTGGGGCTGAGATGAGGTGACTGAACACAGTCGCTGCCGCGGCAGTGTCGTTCTGGAGTACACCGCTGGCAACGCGAACCTCTCGGGTTTCCAGATGCGGTGTTGCCATCTGGGCAGCGGCGGGCATCGCAGCGATTGAGAGCAGAATGGTTGCCAGAGCATGGGTACTGAACGACATAATATGGCCTCTCCTCATAATTCTTGCGTTCCAGAGCAATCAGTACGAAAGAGGTTCGAAGTATCTGACGCAAGGGATCCTAGATCCTCAAATCAGTTTCTGATTGCTTGGACGTGCTCGGTTTCCACTCTAGCGGCGAGAGTCCGGATTGTGGTGTTGAATTATGGGGGCTTTGCACTGGAGAAGTGGGGCTGTAGACCAGCAGGCAGCCCTCGATTGGCCTGCGCACCGAATCACCCCTCATCCCACATGCTCGGCCATGAACGCCGAGATCTTGTCCAACGCAATGCGTTCCTGAGCTTGAGTATCGCGGTGGCGGACGGTGACTGCCTGGTCGCTTGCGGTATCGCCGTCGATCGTGAAGCAGAAGGGGCAGCCGGCTTCGTCCATGCGGGCGTATCGCTTGCCGATGCTCTGCTTGATGTCGGTGACAACGTCCCATCGCTCACGCAGTTCGGACCACAGTTTATGGGCGATCTCCGGCATGCCGTCCTTGCCCACCAATGGGAAGACGGCGGCTTGGATCGGCGCGATGCTTGGATGGAATGCCATGTAGACCTTGCTCGCGCGTTCGGGATCGGGCGTGTATGCCTCGCACAGAAGTGCGAGCGTTCCGCGGCTCAGCCCCGCGCTCGGCTCGATCACGTGTGGGATGTACCGCTCATTTTTCGGCTGATCGAAGTATGACAATTTCTTCTTGCTGAACTCTTGATGTCGCGAGAGATCGAAGTTCCCACGGTGAGCGACACCTTCGAGCTCGCCAAATCCAGGGAAGGTGAATGGGAATCGGTACTCAATGTCGAACGTGCCGCACCCCTCCTTGGCGTAGTGAGCAAGTTCATCGTCGTCATGCTTACGCATCAAGATGTTGTCGCCGGTCAAGCCGATCGACTGCCACCATTTTGATCGAACGTCACACCAGAATTCGAACCACTGTTCGGCTTCGTCCTCGTGGCAGAACCACTCGATCTCCATCTGCTCGAATTCTCGAGAGCGGAAGATGAAGTTTCGGGGTGTGACCTCGTTGCGGAAGGCCTTACCGATCTGCGCGATGCCGAAAGGCACTTTGACACGCATCGTGTCGACGACGTTGCCGAAATTCAGGAAGATGCCCTGCGCAGTCTCGGGGCGCAGATAAACCTTGCTGTCCTCACTCTTGATGGCGCCTGTTGACGATTCGAACATCAAGTTGAACTGCCTCGGCTCGGTCAGCGTGCCAACCGCTTTAGTATCTGGACCGACAGTGATTGCCAATTCATCGGCCGAGAGGTCTGTCAGGGCGCAGGTGTCGAGTTCGTCATCGGCAACGTCCCGCTTGATGTACTTGTTGAGTTTCTTTCGTGCCGCAGCAAGGGAGTCGTCTTCCCCTTCAATGAAGGCATAGATCTGCCCGCCTGATTCACCCTTGACTCCAAGGCACAACACGTGGTCGGCGCGGTATCTCGCCTTTGTTTCTCGGCAGTCGACCATGGGGTCGTTGAACCCCCCGACATGCCCCGATGCCTCCCAGACCTTCGCGTTCTGGATGATGGCTGAGTCCAGCCCGACAATACTGATCTCGTTGCCATCCGGGCCAAGCGGCGGACGCTTGACCATGTCACGCCACCAGCGATCGCGAAGATTGTTCTTGAGGGCGGTGCCGAGGGGACCGTAGTCCCAGAACCCGTTGATTCCCCCGTAGATCTCGCTCGCCGGGTAGATAAACCCACGGCGTTTGCACAGTGAGACCAGTTCGTCCATTGAATACGTCTGTGTAGTGTCGGGCATATCTGTGGGATGGTAGCGGCGGCGGCGAAGCCGACACCGCAGCGCATCTAAGCTCGCGCCAGCGGGTATGGAGGCGGTCTCCCGCTCAACTGCTCAATGTTCTTCTGCCTCACCCCTCGATCGCGCCTCTTATTCACCCAGTTCCAATCCCTCCGATTCCTGTATCTCTACTTCTCGCGACGGCACAGTCGTTGCCAGCCGTACTGCCAACTCAATCGCAGACCGCATCGACGAAGCATCCGCCTGCCCGCGGCCTGCGATATCGAACGCCGTGCCGTGGTCGGGGCTTGTTCGAATGAACGGCAGTCCGACGCTCCAGTTCACGGCGCTGCCCTGGCCGAGCAGTTTGAGGGGAATGAGGCCCTGGTCGTGGTACATCGCCACGACGAGGTCGAACTCGCCGCCGGCGGCGCGGCGAAAGAGGGTGTCTGCTGGAAACGGACCGCTCACGACCGCGTCGTCGCATCGAGCCATGTCGATCGCAGGCGCAATGACTTTTTCCTCTTCCCAACCAAGGACTCCACCTTCGCCGGCATGAGGATTGAGTCCGCAGACTGCGATCCGCGGCCATGCGATACCTAGCAATTGACACGCCTCGATTCCACGCGTAATCGCGTCGAATACTCGTCCAATCGTGAGGATGTTTCGGACACCCATGAGCGGGACATGCACCGTCGCCAGTGCGACTCGCAAGTGTGGCGAATCGAAAACCATTGATACCTGCCGAGCTTTCGCTCGGTGAGCTAGGAGTTCGGTATGTCCGGGCCACTTGAATCCGGCGAGGGACCACGCCTCCTTGCTGATCGGGGCGGTGACGATCGCATCGAGTTTGCGAGGATCACCGTTCGGTCGCAGGGCATCGCGAATTGCAAGTTCGACCCAGTGCTTGGAGGCTGCGCCGGTTCGTCGCTGGGGCTCTCTACGAAGATCGAGCAGATCGCCGTGACTCGCATCGTCAAGCACGACCGGTGTATCGAGAATTGGCTTGTGTGCATATTCGTCAGCGCAGGCCCGGAACCAGTTTGCCCGTACACCCAGCGTTTCGGCCGCAACGTGGAGCGGTCCCCCGGCACCGTAGACTACGAGCCGGGCCTGCTCCTGCAGAGCCGTATCCGATAGGCACTGCGCAACGATTTCCGGCCCGATGCCGGCCGGGTCGCCGAGGGTCAGTCCGATGAGTGGGCGGTGTTGTGCATTGGCGCTCATGTGAGCGTATCGTAGTCGGGCAGGATGGTCGGACCAGCAGACAAAGTGGCAAGGGCGGCGGCTCAGCGGTTTCTCGCAGGCGAGGCCGCGACGATCCGCGATGCGATCGAGCAGGCTCGCACTGAGTCTGGCGAAACTGTTTCGCCTTCGATGGCCACGGTACGGCGGCATCTGGAAGGTCTCCGGCAAGTGTCGCTCGGCATGGATGCGTGGTATCAGCAGCGTTTGTCACGGCTCGACGCTATCGATGAACTCCTCCAGACCGTTGCGTACCTGGCGTCCGAGTGCACCTGTTATGTCACGGGCCGAGCCGCCGAGGGCCACGTCGATGACACTGGTGCGGCCATCATTCGAATCGTGGGGGCCGACTCGCCCCCTCAGTTGATGGACGATCTGGAAACTCACGGCGTGCCACCCTTTGATGTTGCGAATCGGGCGACACGAATTGGGTCGATTGCTGTGGCACATGTCGATGATGAGGCCCTGCACGCCGATCTACTGATGTTGCCCGATCGGCCAGAATCACACATCGCGGCAAGCCTCGTTGACGGGCGAGCCGTTGCCATGGTGGATGAAGTCGGGTTCGCCCGGCTGGTTCAGGACATTCGATCGACTTCGATCGCGGGTTGAATGGCCTCAGCCAATGCCACCCTTGAGTGGGCCGTTGCCGAATTTGGCTCGCAACTTGCGAAGAGCCGGATCATCGGGACGGGTACCGCCACCGCTCTCGCCGTCCCCGCCGTCGCCTGTCGTCTGTTTGATTGAGAGTCCGATGCGTTTGGTATCGGGATCAATCTTGAGGATCTTGACGTTGACGACTTCGCCTTCGCGGGCGACCTGATTGGGGCGGGAGATTCGCTTGTGGGCCATCTCCGAGATGTGAACAAGGCCCTCGATACCCTCGGCGATCTTGACGAATGCGCCGAAGGCGGCCAGCCGCGTCACCGTCCCCGAGACAATTTCACCTTCCTTCAACTCGCCCGCGGCTGCAGTGAAGGGATCTGAGACGAGTTGCTTCATCCCCAAGCCGATCCGGGGAGGATCCTTGTCCATGTCGATCTTGAGCACTTGGACTCGAACCGCGTCACCCTCCTTGACGAGATCGCCTGGATTCTTGATGCGTTCCCATGACATATCTGAGACATGAACCAAACCATCGACGCCGCCGATGTCTACGAAGACACCGTACTGCTGGACACTGGTGACGACGCCGTCGAAACTCTGCCCCGGCTCCAGCGTGGCCATCAACTCATCGCGTTTCTCTTTGCGCTCTGCGTGGAGCACGCTCTTGCGGCTGAGGACCAACCGGTCTCGTTGTCGATCCAACTCCATGACTTCGCACGGAAACTTCTTTCCGACGAAATCGCTGAGGTCAGGGATGTGACGAAGGTCCACCTGTCCGGCAGGCATGAATGCTTTGTGCCCCGAGACTTCCATCTCAAGGCCTCCCTTGTTCGTTCCGGTGCACATTGCTTCAATGACTTGCCCTTCCGCCAGATCAGTCCACTTCGCCTTGGAGATGGAACCTTTCATCGAGAGGATCAGCATGTCGTCATCGGCATCGCGGCGATCGATCGTGAAGGAGTGCCGACTTCCGAGGGCGGGCGGCGCGGCGAAGGCGGCGAGGGGACACACGCCGCTCGTCCGGGGTCCGAACTCGACGAGAACCTCCTGCCCACGAATTTGCACAACGGTGCCTTCGCGTTCGGGGCGGCTGCCGCGGGGCGCTGTGGGCATCGGAGGCTGATCGATGTCTGCGACCGACATGTCTCCGAGCGCCGCTTCGATCTCGGCTTCAAGGGCGGGGTCCATATCCATTGGCGAGCCTTCGGGCGGCATGAGCTTGGATCCTTACTTGTCTGCAAACGGGGGGTTAGTTGGAATTCAAAACTGGCAGTGACCTTGATGCCACCACATCTGCAACGATTGCATCATCCTCGATTCTTCGAGCAATTGCACGGACGAATTCGCCTCGCTTACAGTCCGATTCTACTGAAATGAGCGCATAGTGATCACATCGACCTAGCCAGTGCCCAGGACGGTTCGGGTCGGGCTGCTCCGCGAAGAGGCGAACCTCACGACCTATCAGGCGACTGCGAAACGCTACCGCGAGCCCGATTTCAGCGGCGTTCTCCATCTGCATGAGATCTCGAACCCGTTTCGTGACGACGGGACTAGCAGCGGCATCTTGCAGCCAGCGTGCTGCAGCGGTGCCATGGCGGGGGCTCCATGGGAAAACATGCATATGCAAGAAGCCAACCCGTTGGACAATCTCAACGGTTTGTTGGAACGCCTCGTCAGTCTCTCCGGGGAAACCACAGATAATGTCGGTTGTGATTGCCGGGGGGAGTGTGTTGCGCGTCAGTGTTGCAGTAACGCGGTCGATCAGTTCCAGATACTCGCCGACACGATATTGGCGATTCATGCGTCGTAGAACCTCGTCGGACCCAGATTGAAGCGGCAGGTGCAAATGAGGAGCGAGTACCTTTGGATGCGTGGCGTAGACGTCTAAAAGTTCGTCGGTGACATCGCCGGGTTCGAGTGAACTGAGCCTGAGCCGGCGAAGGCCAGGAAGGGTGGCGACGGCGCTCACGAGATCGGCGAGCGGATCTGCCTCAAGCTGGCGCTGTTTCCGCCGCAATGCAGATTCGTGTCCATATGCTCCGAGAAAGATCCCGGCGAGCACAATTTCTTGATGGCCGAGGTCGATGAGCCGACTGACTTCGTCAAGGACGATATGCACCGGCTTCGTCCGGAGAACTGGCCGCGTTCGGGGAATGATGCAGAACGTGCAGAATGCATCGCAGCCATCTTGGACTCGAACCTCGGCCCGCACATGCGATGAGGGTTGCGTGGGCAGTAGGGCGAGAGGGAGGGCATTCGGCACACCGTCCGAATCTGTTATTGGAACCACAGGTTCGATCGGAGACGGCGAGCGATCTAAGCGTCCGATATTCGGCGCGATAACAGTGTCCAACCACGCTGCGATTGCCTCAGGGAGCGGCTCGTCGTGGCCAAATGCTGCTTCAGCCGGCTGAGCGAGGGCTTGGGCGACCTCGGGGTCAGAACCTACCAAACAGCCAGTCACAAGCACAATTGGAGTGTTGGGTGCTCCGGCCTCCCTCCGCGAAGCGCGACGGGCAGCTTGCCGAGACTTGGCGGCGGCCCTGCCTGTGACCGAGCATGTGTGGATGATTTCGATATCACCGCGGCATCCAGGGGCGGCCTCTTGGAGGCCGCGTGCACGGAGAACGGACTCGATTTCACGCCGTTCGGCGTGGTTCACGCGGCACCCGAGCACCCGAACGCGGAATGTTTTTATGGAACTCGTCACCGCGACATGCTAGTGGCGTGAGTTCGAAGTCTGCCAGTTGAAGCGAGGGGTCCATTCCGCCCATGAGCAGCGGATCGGCAGCCCGTCATAATGCCCGCTTCGCGGGTCTTTCAACGCTGTGTGCCGATGGAGCCCCGTTGGCAGACCATATTTCTCGAGAGAAGAATCGTGAAGCGGAGAAGCGACCGGTCTTATCGCTCCCGGACCGGCCGGAGGATGGGTATGATCCGATGCTTCAGAATGCCTAGCAAGTGGTGAGGATCCACTTGCTGTGAACCGCGAATCGTGTAACGGGGGGAGCACGCACACAGGACGCCCGCATGGTTACCGCACACGCAGCTTGGGGGATCGAGATCGGCGCATATGCCATTAAGGCAATTCGCCTGGAGCGATCCGGCGATGAAGTTGAGGTCTCAGACTTCACAGTTATTCCGCACCGTAAGGTGCTGACGACGCCGGACGTGGATGCCTCAGATGTGCTCCGGTTGAGCCTTGGACAGTTGATCAGTCAGAAGTCGCTGGAAGGCGAGTTGATTGTCATGTCCATTGCGGGGCACTCATCCTTTGTTCGCTTTGCGAAATTGCCTCCGGTTGAGCCGAAGAAGATTCCGGATATCGTTCGCTTCGAGGCTGTCCAGCAGATCCCGTTTCCGATCGAGGAAGTCGAATGGGACTATCAGACATTCACAAGTGAGGAGTCGCCTGAGATTGAGGTTGGCCTTTTTGCGGTTACCCGCGAGAAAGTCAACGAGTTGCTCGACCTCTACGGTGATGTTGGACTCAGCCCTGAGGTTCTCACGCTCAGTCCGGTAGCGGTCTTCAATGCGATGTCCCATGACCTCCGTCTGCAGAAGACAGATGGCGCAACTGTGTTCATTGACATTGGTACGACTGCAACCGACGTCGTGATTGCCGATCAAGGTCGTTGTTGGATCAGGACTTTCCCGATAGGCGGGAACCACTTCACGGTGGCGATTGCCAAGGCCTTCAAGATCTCGCACCAGAAGGCGGAGGCCCTCAAGCGAGAGGTCTCTACCAGCAAGTATGCCAAGCAAATGATGGCCGCAATGCGACCAGTCTTTACGGATTTACTTCAAGATCTCCAGAGGTCGCTGGGTTACTTCCGCAATACGCGGCCAGGAGTGGATATCACGAAGATCATCGGAATGGGTTCCACATTCCGCATCCCTGGTTTGCGCAAGTTCATCGGCCAGCAACTCGAGGAAGTCAACGTCCTGAGACTGGATGAGTTCAGACGCTTACGAGTCGAAGGGAAGGGCGCTGCGGCATTTGCCGAGAACGTCGTGAATCTCGGAACGGCTTATGGGCTGGCACTGCAGGGTGTAGGGCTGGCGGGCCTCGATGCCAACCTCGTCCCCAACCGTGTTCGACGGGAGCAGGTCTGGCACAAGAAGACAAAGTGGTTCGTGGCGGCTGCGGCTTTGGCAGTTGCTGCCGGTGGAGTTACGTTCCTCCGGCCGGTTCGAGAACGCGAGGCGTTCGGTGACAAGGCCCCACGAAATGTCAAACAGGCAATTGATACCGCCACGAAACTGCAGGGGCAGTATGACCAGGCGGCATCCGAATATAAGCAAATGGTTGGCGCGGACTGGGCACTGGGGCTTCTGGATCGGCGGGACGTATGGCCGTGGATACTCCACGATGCCGCATCATCCCTTGCGGCTGCCAATCCACAGAGCGCATTGCTCGGCAACGACTTGGAAGCTGTCATGGCGATCGATCCGAGTGCGCGTCAACTCGTTGAACTGGTGGATCTGCGAGGCACGATGAAGACGGGTGAGGCAGGTGGTAAGGCTGCGGGGCCGCCCCGGATTGAAGTGACCATGTCTGTCGAGTTGACAGTCGGAGACCCCGTCATGTTTGTGTCAGATCACGTGGTGAAGTGGTTGAAGGATCAGATCAAGACCGATGTGCCGGAGAGGCCGTACCGCATTGTGAGTGCTCGAACGGATCGAAGCGCCATATCCGAGCGGGTTATTGAGGGGGCGGAAGATAAGTCCGAAGGGAAGCCCGGCGGCGGAGGTATGGGTGGGGGCGGCTTCGGCGGCGGAGGTATGGGCGGGGGCGGCTTCGGCGGCGGAGGCGGCATGGGCGATGGCGGCGGCTCCGGAGGCGGCCGCGGATCGAACTCTGACTTGGACAAAATGGCGCCATTGCCTACTGCAGAGTCTGTGTATCCACCGGGTACGAAAGTGTTTTCGCTGCCAATCATCTTCGAGGTTGAGTTGAAGGCACCGGGGTCTACCAATGAGGTTGCCACCATTGAAGCCCCGGCTGGGGCAGGGGGTGTGGCATGAATGGGCAGGCCGTTCTGCAGTGGATGAAGGCGAACTTGGTGATCGTTATCTGTGCCGTTGTGATTGTGGGAAGTCTGGTTGCTGGACCAATTATTTCCGGTGGCATGAACAAGGAATTGGCCAAAGATGTCAAGAAGCGGCTTCGTAAAGTAGACGAGCTTGATTCGAGTGCTCAAGCGTCCTTTACATGGCCCGGCGATTCTGTCTCCCATCAGGTAATGATTACAGAGCCACTGATCGTTGAATATCAAGCGGCGGCTGCGGATCGAGGAAGGCAGTCTCAACACGTTGTGTCGCTCGTCCAGAGTAGCAACCGCGGAGATACCGCCAACCATATGCCGGAGTTGTTCCCTGCTCCAGCGAATCGTGATCGAGACCTTGAAGTACTCCCCCCCGAGTTGCATCGCCGAATTGTTGCGGGATACGACAAAGTGTTGGAGTCGCTTCATGCAGGTGTCCCACCTGCTGTTGACGAAGTGAAGGCGGAACTCACGGCGAAGCGAAACGACTTTATTGATCGTAGCTTTCGAAAAGAGAGCAATGAGCGACTGGACAAAGGAGAGCAGGACCAGCTCGACGAGTATCTCGCGGGGCAACGGCTTCGTATTTATCGAGACCGGGCCAGCGAGATCGGGGTGTACCTGTCGCTCGATGCGTTGCACCCACCTAAGTATTCGTCGAGAGAGAAACCAACCCTAGATCAGATGTTCAAGTGGCAGTGGCGACTTTGGGTGCTTGAGCGGGTGGCTGGTGCTCTCAAGGCGATTAACGGCGGCTCCGCTGAGCCAATGGCAGCGATTCATACTGTGGATCAGGTTGACATTCGCGGCCTGCTCGACGTCCAAACGCCTGCAGCAGGTGAGAGGAAGTTCCAAGGTAAGTCGTCGGGCGGCAGCGGTGGCGGTGGCTTGGGCGGACTAGGCAGTGGCGGCGGACTTGGCGGTCCTAGCGGCGGTGGTTTGGGCGGATCTCCAAGCCCCGGAGGAAGCGGCAGTGGCGGCGGGGAAGAGATCGCACAGGTTCCGCCCGCCGGGACTCGAGACTACTCTCGATCGGTCACTGGTCGCGTGACAAACGCCTCGTTTGATGTTGTGCTTGTCGATCTTGACATGCTTGTAACCACCAACCGGATCGATGACATCCTCGAAGGCTTGACCATCCCAGTCGTCATGTCTGTGTTGGACGTCGAGGTCCATCGCGGCGATCCATATAAGGCTCTTTCAGAGGGGAAGTATGTTGGTGAGGCGACCGTGTCTCGATTGATCGTCACACTTGAAACGCTCTGGCTCCGCGACTGGTCCGGAGCTCTGATGCCTAATGAAGCACGTGCCCGAATAGGTATGGCCCCGCATCCCGACCCTGTTGAGGAGGCTGAGAACTCGTTCTGATTGGAGCGAGTTGTTTGAACTGTTTCACCATGAAGAACATCATCCTGAGATTGCTTGAACAATATGTCGAGTTCATTGTGCTTGGCATTGTCATTGTCGTATTTGGTTATTACCTGTCAATACAGTTCGTCGGAAGCCCCAATGCCGCCAAGGCTGGCAGATCGGGATCGCTGACGTCCCCAGCAGATGTCGAAGGCGTGCTGCACAGCAAGGCCAAGTCGTTGCTTGCTGGCCTTTCGGTCAAGAGCGGTGACTCTGATGCAATGCAGGGACTCGAAGTGCCGACCCAATCAGACTTGCAGACGCGATATCAGACTGTTGCAACGAGGAGGGTGGGGCCCACTGCATTTCAGCCTTTCCTGACGGCCGACACGGGGCCAATAGATAGAGAGGGTGCAGCAGTTGGGACAGCTGCTGCTGTTCATGTTCCCGTTGTTCCTTCTCCCTCTCAGGCCTTTGTGTACCAGTCATTCGACACGCTGACTCCGGAGGCGGTTGAGTCGAGTGAGTCCCTTGCAGAACGATTTACTGAAGCTCCGCACGATGTGACTTGGATGACGATTGCAGCGGAGTTTGACATCGATCAACTGCTGGAAGAGTTCAAGGCCGAGGGACCGGACGGGGCAAGAGCGCTCAGCGAGCGTTGGTATGACGGTCGCGTCGATGTGCTCGACGTCGTTGTGGAACGCAGATTGGTGTTGCCTGATGGAACAACCGGTGAGGTAACAGACGTCGAGTTGCTTCCAGGGCAGGTGTCCTTCCGCGCTGAATTGGACGGCGATCATTCGTCGTCGGATCGAGATGATGTGCTCAAGGCGATACGGCAGGACCGCACACAGACGCAGGTGATTCGTCCTGAGTTCCTCGCGACGAAGGCCGGCCGGTGGGAGGATCCGGAGGAAGCGGCAGCTCGAATTGAGCGAGGAGGTGACGAGCCTCCTGAGGAACGTCTCCGCAGATTGCTTGAACGTCGGCGGAAGTTGGAAGCTGACTTGCGGTCGGCAGGAGGTTCCTCTCCTGGTGGCGGTGATGGCGGTTCAGGCGGTGGCATGGGCGGTGGCATGGGCGGTGGCATGGGCGGCGGCATGGGCGGCGGCATGGGCGGCGGCATGGGCGGCGGCATGGGCGGCGGCG
>PVBE011452081.1_pt1 | contig 12157 bp, 9 predicted proteins | sample 1631181 | NCBI WGS metagenome assembly PVBE01 (sample SAMN08397723, study PRJNA350692) | Marine metagenome, whole genome shotgun sequencing project. | isolation source: water | place: Pacific Ocean | collected 2012-04 | reverse complement strand
TGCAACACTACGCCTTCGAATTATCTTGATTTTGTGGGGATCCCTCAGGGTCGGAGTCAATTTCGGAACGGATTTAGGCGAGGGGAGAGCAGACCTACTTTTTAATGACTCCGACCCGTTTTAGTGGGAAGCGGCGCCTTCTGCGCCGAGTCCGGTCTGCGATCGGACATATTGATCAACGAACGCATCGGCTTCGTCTTTCGCACTCTGACTATTGTCCAATAAGGAGACAACAACGATAGCGGTGAAGGCTGCCGTCATTGAAAACAACGCCGGGTGTTTATACGGAAAAATCGGATCCGGATTACCGAGAATGTCCACCCAAACGGTGGGGCCGAGTATCATACAGCTTACTGCGGTGACCAACCCCAAACTCCCACCGACGAATGCACCATTTGTCGTCAACTTACGCCAATACATGGACAAAAACAGGATGGGAAAATTGACACTCGCTGCAATCGCGAACGCCAGCCCTACCATATAGGCTACATTCTGTTGCTCAAAGAGTATCCCGAGAAAAATCGCCGCCGCGCCTAAACCAATGGTAGCAATGCGAGATACGCGAATTTCCTCGCCTTCCAATGCCCGGCCGCGGCGGACGACGCTGGCGTAGAGATCATGGGAGATGGCGGATGCTCCCGACAAAGTGAGACCCGAGACTACCGCCAATATCGTGGCAAAGGCCACGGCGGAGATGAACCCGAGAAAAATCTCACCGCCGACGGCCTGAGACAGATGTATCGCCGCCATGTTGTTGCCGCCCAATATTCTGCCCGATCCCGGCTCTAAGAAGTCGGGATTATTGGCCAGCATTACGATCGCGCCGAAACCGATAATAAACGTAAGGATGTAAAAATAGCCGATAAAGCCCGTCGCGAAAAAAACCGACTTTCTTGCTTCTTTAGCATTCGGTACGGTGAAAAACCGCATTAATATGTGGGGAAGCCCGGCGGTGCCGAACATCAGTGCCAGCCCCAGGGAAATGGCCGAAACGGGATCCGATACCAATCCGCCCGGCGCCATGATCGCTATACCTTCGTCGTGAGCATCGATCGCGCGAGCAAACAGCGTTTCAAATGAGAAATCCATCTCTACCATCACCATTATTGCCATGAAGCTCGCCCCGAGCAATAGCAATACCGCCTTGATAATCTGTACCCATGTCGTCGCTATCATGCCGCCGAAAGTGACATACAGAACCATTAGTATGCCGACAATAACAACGGCAAAATGATATTCGAGTCCGAATAGAATCTGTATCAATTTTCCCGCACCGACCATTTGCGCGATCAAATAGAGGAGCACAACGACTAACGTTCCAAACGCCGCAATCGTTCTGATCGGCAAAGCTCGGAGCCTGAACGAAACTGCGTCCCCGAACGTATATTTACCCAAGTTACGCAGACGTTCCGCGAGCAAGAATAGGATAATGGGCCAACCGACCAAAAAACCGATGGAGTAGATCAGTCCATCAAAACCCGAGGCAAATACAAGGCCTGATATTCCGAGAAAGGATGCCGCAGACATATAATCTCCGGCAATTGCCAATCCATTCTGAAAACCCGTAATGCTTCCGCCTGCCACGAAAAAGTCTTTCGTGGTGGTGGTTCTTCTCGCCGCCCAATAGGTGATCCCCAATGTAGCGGCGACGAACAGCAAAAACATCGTTATCGCCGTCGGGTTAATAGCCTGTTTCGTGACCTCGCCACCCACAACCGCTGCAGCGTTGGCTCTCGTTGCAAGAACCGGTAGACAGAATGCGGTTAGACCAGCTGACACTGTTGTATTAGTCACGGCCATCACCCACATGCTTTTCAACAATTTCCTTGCTGATCGAATCAAACTCTCGATTCGCACGGAAAACATAAATTCCCGTTGACAGAAAGCTGACAATGATGACGAGTAAGCCAACAGGGATCCCCAGGCTGATGACACTATCGGCCGATATCGTTTTCGCGAATGCCTGCGGCGAGAACGCGACGATTAGTATGAAACTGTAATAGACGACCAACACGATCAGGGCAAGCGCCCAACTAAATCTTCCACGCTTTCTTTCGAGTTCATGGAATCGTTGATCGTCATGTATACGACGGTAATACTGCCGCACGGCCTTTCCCCTTTGTCTTTAGTGCACCATACCCTGGGGTTGAAAGAGACCCGATCACCCCAAGCGCCAAAATTCCGCTGTCGCGGCTTCCTTTTCGTCAAAGATAGTCTCGGCTCGACCCATCCACGACCTATTCAGAATCGAGAAAAGAAAATGTCGTGTTACTTTTTCGCCATTTGCGTATGAGTATTGGCCCTCGGACTCGGACCCGGATTCGGATGTTACGACCCAGAGGTCGGTACGGGCTCGGCACTCAGCAGGGAAGCATTGCCGCCGACCGCCGCTGTGTTGACCGTCACGGTCTGCTCGGTCGCGAACCGCTGCAGATAATGGGGCCCGCCGGCCTTGGGACCGGTACCGGACAGGCCGCAACCGCCGAACGGCTGCACCCCGACGACGGCGCCGATCATGTTACGGTTCACATACACGTTACCCATCCGTGCGCGATCGCAAATGCTTTGCACTCGTTTTTCGATGCGGCTCTGGACGCCTAACGTCAGACCGTAGCCGAGCCCGTTGATAGCGTCGATCAGCTGTGGCAGATCGGCGACGCCGTAACGCAGCACGTGCAATACCGGGCCGAAAACCTCGCGCCGCACGTCCCCTATCGTTTCGATCTCGATGATCGCCGGCGACACAAAGTAGCCATCTAGGTCCACGGCCGGTCCGCGGCCTCGATAAAGCAGCGCACCCGTGTTAGCGATCGCATCGATATAGGACCTCAGATCATCGCGCGCCCGCGCATCGATCACGGGACCCATATCGCTCTCCAACAGGGCGGGATCGCCAGTGACCCATTCATCCATGTACCCAGTCAGTAGCTCCAGCACGCGCGGCGCAATCTCGTCCTGCAGACACAATACCCGCAGGGCGGAACAGCGTTGCCCAGCGCCGTTGAAGGCCGAAGACGCGACGTCGCGCACCACTTGCTCCCGCAAGGCCGAGCTATCGACGATCATCGCATTAATTCCGCCCGTCTCAGCGATAAGCGCAGGCAACGGGGCATCGCGCTCTGCTAATGTCCTATTGATGATGCGCCCGGTTTCGGTGGACCCAGTGAAGGCGACCCCGGCCGCGCGCGGATCACTCAAGAGAACGTTGCCCAGCGTAGCGCCGTCACCCGGCAGAAAGGACAACACCGAGGAGGGTATCCCGGCTTCAAACAGGAACTCGGTCGCGCGCGACGCCGCGATCGAGGTCTGCTCCGCGGGTTTCGCGATCACGGTATTTCCGGCCGCTAGCGCAGCCGCGATCTGACCTGTATAGATCGCGATCGGAAAGTTCCACGGACTGATACAAACGAAAACGCCGCGCCCGCACATGCGCAACCGGCTGGACTCACCGGTCGATCCCCGTAAAACCGTCTCATCGCCAAAGCAAGCGCGGCACTGCACCGCATAGTAGCGGAGGAAATCAATGGCTTCGCGGACGTCATCGTGGCTGTCCCGAAGTGTCTTACCGGCTTCGAGGACACAAAGCGCAACGAGTTCCGCTCGATGGATTTCGAAAAGGTCCGCGGCGCGTTCGAGTACGTCGGCACGCATCGTTGCGGAGGTCTGCGTCCAGTCTGCGAAAGCACCGGCGGCGGTATCCAATGCGAGTACCGCCGCGTCGGCATCGGCATCGTGAACCTCCCCGATCCGGTCGGCGCTCCGTGCCGGATTGTGTACCGCCCGGGACCTGCCCGCAAGCGCCCGGCCGTCGACGAACGGAACCGCAAGCAAGTCTCTATCACGGGTCAGTTCGATCGACGTAAGTAACGGCGCCAGTGCATTGCAGTCCGCGAAATTCGTACCTTGCGAGTTCGTTCGTTCTGCTTGAAACAACGCGCCGGGCAGGGGAATTCGCGGGTGCCGCCTTACCGTCCGATCGCGTTCGACCAAGGCTACCGGATCCGCGATCAGCGCTGCGACCTTCGCGTCCTGTTGCACAATGCGATTCACAAACGAAGTGTTGGCGCCGTTCTCCAACAACCGGCGAACCAGGTAAGGCAGCAGGTCTTCGTGCGCCCCCACCGGCGCGTAGACGCGGCAAGGTACATCGAGTCCCTGCGCATCGACCACCGTATCGTAGAGTTCCTCGCCCATACCGTGCAGCCGCTGGAACTCATAAGCCCGACTCCCGGCCCGGTGGTAGAGATAACTCACAGTATGCGCATTGTGGGTCGCGAACTGCGGATAGAGACTCGGACAATCCGAGAGTATGAAGCTGGCGCAGGCGAGATACGACACGTCCGTGTTGCGCTTCAAAGTGAACACGGGGTAGTCGTCGATCCCGAGCTGCTGGGCGCGTTTGATCTCCGTATCCCAGTAGGCGCCCTTCACGAGTCGCACCGGGATCACGCGCCCACCTTCACCGCCGAGCGCATTGAGCCGTTCCAACACATCGACGGCACGTTTCTGATAGGCCTGTACCGCGATCCCCAGTCCCGCCCACTGCTTGAGGTTCGCACAACGATAGGTGCGCTCGAACACGAGCAGCGTCAACTCCAGCCGGTCTGCCTCTTCCGCATCGAGCGTCAGCGCGACGCCGGCAGCGCGTGCCGCTACGGCAAGTTCCAAGACGCGCGCGCTCAACGAAGCAACGGCACGCGCCTTGCGCGCCATCTCGAAGCGGGGATAGAGCGCCGAGAGCTTGACGGAAATACTCGGGCGGGCCGCTTCCGGTTCGTTCGCCGCTACTGCGCAACCGATCTCGGCTATCGCCTGCAGATAGGACCGTTGATATTCATCGGCATCACGGGACGTCAATGCGGCCTCGCCAAGCATATCGTAGGAAAAGCGATAGTCGATCAACGGTTCCGACTGCGTGCGCTCGAGAGCTTCTTCAATCGTACGCCCCATAACGAATTCGCCGGCCATGATCCCTATTGCGGCTCTCAGCGAGGCGCGTAACACCGGCTCCTCCAGCCGCGCCAATAGTTTGCCGAGCACGTCGAGAGGCTCGCCGGAGGCCACCTGGTCAAAGCGCAGCACCTTGCCGGTCAACATCAGCGCCCAAGTGGAAGCATTGACGAATAGTGAATCACTTTCACCCAGGTGTCGCTGCCAATCGGCGACAATGAGTTTGTCTGCGATGAGCGCATCGATGGTGGCGCTATCGGGGATCCGCAGTACGGCTTCGGCCAGGCACATCAGGACAATACCTTCATCGGACGACAGGTCGTAATGCTGCAGAAACGCTTGCAATCCACCGGCCTCATGGTGCCCGCGTCGGACCGCCTCGACCAGCGCCGCTGCCGTGTCTTGAACCTGCTGGTCCATTTCCGCGCTGGTTCGCGTCAGCGCCAGCAGGCGAACGATCGTTTCGGCTTCGTCGGCAAGATAGTGCCGATTCATGCTCCCGTCGAACAGGGTGGCCGAATTACTTGACACACTCACGAGCTTCGCTTCCCTCCGGTCGACGATGTTTGATGCGGCCCGATGGGCCGGATCCTCAGCGCGAAGTGTCGCTGAACCATGGGCCGGTGCACCACTATCGCGCGATGGGTGCGCCGGCCAGCTAGGGCCGAAACGGAAACGCGACCGGCCCCGTGCGCAGGGCGGCGCGGGCGAGTTTGGCCCAGCGACACAAGGCCGGTCGCGTTTCCTTCGGGTTAATGATCTCCTCGATCTCGAAATATTCCGCCGCACGCAGCGGCGAACGCAACCGGTTGAGGCGTTCGGTAATTTCTGCGAGGTGCGCCTGGTAGTCGTTCGACGCTTCAAGCTCCGCTTTGTAGGCGACCTCGATGCCGCCCTCGATAGGTAATGAGCCCCAATCGCCCGACGGCCATGCTGTCCGGAAGTGATGGCTGCCGGGCTTGCGGTTGGATGCCCCGGCGACGCCGAAAGCTTTGCGGATCACGACACAGCAGAACGGAACCGGGGCCTGCCCTAAAGCGGCGAGGGCCTGCGATCCGAAACGGATCGTCGCTTCCTCTTCAGCCTTTTTGCCGATCAGAAAACCAGGGCAGTCCTCGAGATGCACGAGAGGCAAATGAAAAGTGGCCGCGATATCGATCAAGCGGATCAGCTTTCGTGCCGCATCGGCGGTCCACGCTCCGCCGAGGACGTAGGGATCCTCGGCGAAAATCGCGACCGGGATACCATCCAAACGCGCGAAGCCGCCGATGATCGATCGGCCCCACCGCGCCCCGATTTCGAAAAAAGATCCCTGATCGACGACCGAGGCAATGATATGTCGCATCTTGTAAACGTGGCGGGGGTTTTCCGGCACGATACTCTGCAGGGCCTCGTCCGTACGATTGGGATCGTCGTCGCTCTCGACCCGCGGGGGCAAAGCATCCACGTTTTGCGGCAGGTACGACAAAAAGCGTCTTGCTCTGCCGAAAGCTTCTTCTTCACTCTCGACTTCATCGTCAATAGCACCGTTTGCGGTATGAATCTTGCTCGCTCCGAGTTCTTCTTTCGAGACCCGACCGAGGCCCGCCCACCCCACCAAGGCCGGACCCGCGACCATCATTTGCGCACTGTCTTTGACGATGAGCGAGTAATGACTGGTCGCGACACGCGCGGCGCCGATACCGGCGACGGAACCGAGGGCTAGCGACACCGACGGCGCCACCGCCAGATGGTCGACCACGATCTCCCAACCACGCAATTCCGGTATGTACGTTCGACCGGCGATTTCGATCGTTTTGACCGATCCGCCGCCACCCATACCATCGACCAATCGGATGTGCGGCAATTTCAGGTCGAGCGCCAGGCCTTCGGCATGGGAGCGTTTGGCTGGAATATGCGCCTCGGCGGAACCGCCGCGCACGGTAAAATCATCGCCGGACAAGATTACCGGACGGTCGTCGACGTTAGCCGTACCAAAAATGAAATTCGAGGGCTTCACCGTGACAAGCTCGCCGTTATCGTCGTAGGACGCGGTGCCCGCCAGTTTACCGATTTCGTGAAAGCTACCGTCATCCGCAATCGTATCGATGCGTTCACGGATGGTCAGCTTCCCGAATTCGTGTTGTCTTGCAACTTTGTCCGGCCCACCCATCTGCTCGGCGAGTTGCCCGCGACGGGTGAGTTCCTCTAGTTCGTCTTCCCAAGCCATGACATCAATCGATCCTGTCTCTCAAAAATTCAATCGTCTAAAGGAGTCGGTAAAAACGGCAACCCTCGCCGTCCCCGCCATGCTCTCCGGTTGCGATCACCCGATCCGGTAGCGGTGGCCTCAGGCGACGAACCGGATCCAGTCCGATTTCCTCGGTTCGAACGCTCGAACATGCCGGAAGGGTCGCTGCCGTCGCCGCTGGAGTCCGCCGCCATCGATCACTGCCAATTCTCGGGGCGGTTAGAAAAACTTTCTGGGCGAAGTCGGATTAGCGAGCTTGTGCAACGACTCATTACGCACACGCACATCCTCCAGAAGATCCGGATGAGAAAGCACCCAGAAACGCCGGGCCCTTATCGCCTCGATCACGACCGCCGCCACCTCCGCCGGGGCCTTACCGACTTCCAGTGCGGCGGCGATCGCGTCATTGCGCGCCCGCGCGTCGTCGTTCTTACGGCCGGCACCCGCTTTACGTTTACGTTGCAAGTGAGCAGGGCGATTGCGTTGCGCCTGGGCGATGTTCGTATTGACGACGCCGGGACAAAGCACCGACACGCCGACATTGCTGCGCCCATCTTGTTCCATCTCGAGGTGCAAAGTCTCCATGATGGCGACGACCGCATATTTGGTGGCGTTGTACGGCCCCAATCCAGGGAGAGACATCAATCCCGCGACTGAGGCCGTGCTCATGACATGTGCTTCGTCCGCCCGCATCAGGTGCGGGAGGAACGAATGAAGACCGTGGATCACGCCCCAGAGATTCACGTCGATAACCCATTTCCAGTCGACGAGTTGCTGATTCTTGATCAAACCGCCGCCGCCGACCCCGGCGTTGTTGCAAAGCAAATGCACCGCGCCAAATCGCTCGATCGTTGCATCCGCCAGAGCTGCAACGGATCGCGCGTCGCTGACATCGGTTTCGACGGCGAGCGTCTCCACCCCGACACCGCCGACCTCCCTCGTCGCGTCCGCCAGCGGTTGAGCTTCGACGTCGGCCAGCACTACTTTGCAACCCTGGGCGGCGCAGGCAAGGGCTAGTGCACGGCCAATACCGGATCCGGCGCCGGTGACGACCGCTACTCGGTCCCGCATGTTGTCCATTTGATTTTGCCCTCACCCTGCAAGAATACCGTTACCCGCCACGCACGGGCTAAGCCGGATCCTGATGCCCCCACTTGCCGTAATGGGTTTTCGTCTCCACCGGCTCGCGCGTGACGGGGCCGAATTTCCCGGTCGGAAATCCAATGGGGATCACCGCGACCACACCGTAATCTTCCGGGATCTGGAAGTAATCGTGCATTTCTTCTTCGAACATTTGGTGCATGGTGGTAAGACTGGCGCCGAGACCCAATGCCCTGCAAGCGAGCAGAATATTCTGTACGCAAGGGTAGATCGAGCCATGCGACGGCGGAGCCTTGCCGACCCGCTTTTCCTCGGGCACGGCGAACGGCCAGTCGCGCTTACCGCAACAGAACAACAAAACGGGGGCCTCGTGCATATGCTCGGAAAGATGCACCGCCGCCTTGATCGTCCGCCCCATCGACGTTGTCGTATCCAGGTTCTCCAGAGCCGCCCCGAAACGATTCCGCAACCAATGGTCGTAGCGCTTACCGAAGAATTCCTTGCCCTCGGGATCGGTCACCACCAGGAAGGCCCAGCGCTGAGTGTTCTGTCCGCTCGGCGCCCGGATGCCGGCATCGAGGATTTTGTGGATCATCTCCTGCGGCACCGGGTCCAGCTTCAGGCGCCGCATGGTGCGCATGGTGTGCATCGTCTCAAAAACACCGGGGTCGTCTTCATTCATTCCAGTTCTCCAATCATCAAAAGTCGATTCTGGCTTGTCGTGACGGCCGCTACAAAGCCCTCTCACGAGTACGCGGCCCCTATAGACCATCCCGACAGTCGATACCGCTACCGTAAACTGGGAAATTATGCCCTGCAAACCGGGCGACGTCATCGCCGCGTTCGATCGCCCGCTGCCCACCGGGGTACCGCGCGCGGGCGAAACGGTTTGCCGCGACAACAGACGACCGCAAAGCCCCGGCGTGCGCCAGCCCCTGTCGCGAAATCGGTACGAAGCGCTCCCCGCCGCGCCTTGCGAGCGCCGTTTCCGTTGCCGGTAGGGTAAACTTGACGCCGATCAAGGTCGTCGGAATCGGCCGGACCTAGCATTCGAGCGATCTCGCCGGCTGGCTGTGGCAGGATCCCGAATGTCACCTCGACCGCAACCGACGTACCGACAAAGGCGCCGCGGTCGCCTTCTCCCACGCGCCCGGCGACGCCGCTGGCGCACCCTGCGACCGCAGCGCCGGTAATAACCTAGATTTCATTACGATGAGGAACAAACAATGAGCGAGTACCAGGACATCCTTTGGGAAGTCGACGCCGGCATCGCAACGATCACCATCAACCGGCCGGAAATTTATAATGCATTTCGCTTTCAAACTGTCGAAGATTTGATCGCGGCATTCAACCGCGCGGGTTGGGACGATGATATCGGTGTAATCGTCCTCACCGGAATCGGTGACAAGGCTTTTTGCACCGGCGGTGATCAATCCGCCCACGATGGCGCCTATGCAGGCAGCCGCGGTTTTCTCGGCATGCCGGTCGAAGAACTGCATTGGCTGATCCGCAGTGTCCCTAAACCGGTGATCGCTCGCGTCAATGGTTTCGCCATCGGCGGCGGCAACGTGCTCGTGACCTTGTGCGATCTGGCCATCGCCGCCGACACGGCGCAACTCGGTCAGGTCGGTCCGAAAATGGGCTCTGTCGATCCCGGCTTTGGCACCGCCTACCTGTCGCGCGTCGTCGGCGAAAAGCGCGCGCGGGAGATCTGGTACATGTGCCGCCGCTACACGGCCGAAGAAGCGTACGAGATGGGCCTGGTCAACAAGGTCGTACCCGCCGCCGAACTCGACCAGGAGGTGCGCGCGTGGTGTGACGAAATCATGGCGCGGAGCCCCACCGCGCTCGCCATTGCGAAACGCTCGTTCAACGCCGACACCGATCATATCGGTGGTATTGGCAGTCTCGGCTTCCAAAGCCTAAAGATGTACTACGACACCGAAGAGTCCAAAGAAGGCGTCAAGGCGTTCCTCGAGAAGCGCAAACCCGACTTCCGCAAAGCTCGCTGAACGGCGGGCGCGGGCCACGGCGCGCCGCGAATGAAAACGGCTAGTCTGAGGAGTACACTCTTTCCGCGGGAGCCTCGGGATTTTCCGTTGCGCCGGACGGTGCGGATCGGACTGCGCTCGCTGCATATTCTCACCGCCGGCACGTTCGTCGGCGGCCACATTTTTGCGCAACCGGCCGATCTCCTAGCACCGTGGTTCACCAGCGCGATGGTCACCGGCTTCCTCCTGCTGCTGACCGATCTGCACGCGAGCTGCGCCTTTTTGTTGGAGGCGAGGGGGATCTCGGTACTAATCAAATTGATCGTCTTAGGGTCCGTCGCGATCTTTCCGGAGCAAACCCTACCGCTCTTGGTTGCGGTGGTGATGATCGGTGCAATCAGCAGCCACTTACCAAAACGGTTCCGTCATCACGTCATGCTTGGTGAAAAATGAGCGACTTGACCAAACCGCACGTCGCGTGACGGTAGTCTATCGAGGACGCATTCTCAGACGGTGAATAACGAGCTGGCGACGATTCCGTTAACCCATCTGGCCATCGGCTTCGGACCGACGCTTGCCGTTCTCGTGATCATGGTTCGTTGGAACCTCAACGCGAAGGACGCAATCTACGCAAATATTCGCATGCTGGCACAGTTGCTTGCGGTCGGTTATGCGCTCACTTACATTTTTGAAACGGACGACTCGACGGTGATCGTGTTGCTCGTAGCCATCATGTTCGCGGTCGCGGCCTGGATTGCTTTGCACGCGCTAAAGCCGCGGCGCGCTCAGGATCTTCTCATTGCGCTGACATCAATAGGCATCGCCGGATTGCTCTTGCTCGTACTCGTAACCCAGGTCGTGCTGGACCTCCAGCGGTGGTTCGAACCGCGTTACGTAGTTCCTATCGCGGGCATGATACTGGCCAACTCGATGAATACGGTGAGCTTGTCTGCGGAACGCTTTCAATCGGAATCGATGAGAGGGGTTCCCTACGTGACCGCCCGTCGCATCGCCATGCAAGCGGCGATGATCCCGCAGATCAACGCCCTCCTCGCGGTGGGTTTAGTGGCACTGCCCGGTATGATGACGGGTCAAATCCTCTCCGGAGTAGACCCGTTGATTGCGGTTCGTTACCAGATTATGGTGATGTCCATGATCTTCGCAGCGGCCGGCCTCGCGACGGCGATCTATCTTACCCTGCTCCGCTATCGTACGAACGCGCCGTGATCGAAGCCGCAGGTTCGCGAGTTCGACAACCCGATCCCTTTGTTCCCGTTATTCGATTTCCGTTAGCTGATTCATTATTCTTCGCTTCAGCGGCCAGACGGTATTGCTGAGCCTGAGTGCCGCTTTCCTGACCAACCTAGCGGGCAATATACTATTCGTGTACAACCGCACGATGCCATTCGTCGCCAAGTACATGGGTCTCGTGATCCGGCGGTGCTTGGCATCATAATTTCTCAATCCCGCAGGGTCAGCAATATCCGCGCCGCGCGTTAACGCCGCCTTGATCTCCTTTGCCAGCGTGTTCTGTCCTCTGAGCCCCAGGTTGAAACCGTGGGCGGTTACCGGATGCATTCCGACGGCCGCATCGCCGATTAGCGCAAAACGGTCGGCGAAAAACCGATCGGCGTGCACGGCAACGAGCGGATAGGGGAAACGTTCGCTAACCAGCTCCATTTTCCCCAGACGGTCCTTGAATCGAACCCGAATATCATCGTTGAACAGTCCCTCACTCATTGTCAGGACGTCGTCAGACTTATCGGTGGGAACGGTGATCACGATCGATGATTGATTGTTGGGTAGGGGAAGAACCGCCAGCGTTCTACCGTAATGGAAGCATTCATAAGCGATGTTGTCGTGGTGTTTTTCGTGCTCCATTCGA
>PVBE011160258.1_pt1 | contig 12157 bp, 13 predicted proteins | sample 1631181 | NCBI WGS metagenome assembly PVBE01 (sample SAMN08397723, study PRJNA350692) | Marine metagenome, whole genome shotgun sequencing project. | isolation source: water | place: Pacific Ocean | collected 2012-04 | reverse complement strand
TTCAAAGGATTGGGCGGAACTATCAGACGTGGAGCATCGTTTTCGGCCATGAAACATTCCCTTCTATCACCTGTACATTACAGTGTTCGTACGATCTATGCCACAGTGTGATAGTCGTCGTTCAACCGTTCAGAAGGGTTTCGATCTCGTCTTGTTTCAATTCCTTGTCACCCGAGGTCTCCGGTTGGGGGTCGCGGGAATGGCGGGAGAAATTCCAGTTCTGTCCCAAAGAGGCCCTACAAGAGGCCTAGCGATCTAAGTTCGGCCGCCATTTCGGTCGGCATTCCGTGGCCGTTTTCAGCCGCCGGCGCAGCATCTGACGGCGCGTCGTTGACCGACAAATAGCGCCACCCCTGAAACGGTTTGTGAGAACGGAATTCCACCCTCACCAACTCCGGGTCCAGGACCAGGGCGCACGATGGCCGGCCTTTCGCATTGACCCCGCGCTCGATGCCGACGAACGTTTGGCGAACCTGGACAAAACCCCTGATGACCCAATAAAGCGATCCGCCGCCCAACAGTTCTTCAGCCCGCTTCGGCCCGTGCCGCGTAATGTGCCGAAGCGACGGAACTTCGCCTCGGCGCCGGGCTTGTTCCAGGCGCGAGGCTTGAATCTCGGCCAAGTGAGCGATGCTTTCGACGCCCACCGCCATCTTCTTAAGGTGGACGGTCATGCCCCGATGCGGCGGGACGACCGACCGGGGAGCATATCGTAACCCGTCATTCGCGTTCGCCTTGGCGTTCTAAACCTTTGGTTTCTTGCTTAACCTCCCGGCGATCCTCCCCCGTAATAGGCAGGGAGCGGCGGCGGCGATCGGGTCCGAAGAACTCTTCGGCGCGGACGTAGGGGCGCGGGTTCTCAATCATCGAGCGGATTCGATAATAGACCAGCTTGGCCGAAATCGGCTTGGCCAAAAACTCGTTTACGCCGGCGTCGCGTGCTTCGAGGATCGTTTTCATCTCGGTAAAGGCGGTGATCAAGAGGATCGGCAGATACGGATCGCAACCCGCCTCGCCGGATCGGACCGACTTGGCCAACTCAAGGCCGTCGATGGGAAACATGCGGTAGTCGGTGATGAGGATATCGGCGGGAAAATTCTTCAGCGTTTCCAACGCCTCGCGGCCGTGCCCCGCCTCGCCTACTTTGAGGATGCCCCACTCCCGCAGGATGCCTCTCAAAATATGGCGCATGGGTTGATAGTCATCGACGATCATGACATGGAGGCTGGCGAGATCATAATCGGACATGGGTGGCAACCTTGCTCCTACATCCCAACGACGGAATCGTAATAGTCGCTCGCGCCCGGCTTCCCAGGATCAGGCCACTATATTTTTTATGGGAAACGTGACCGACGCGCAAGCTTGGCGAAACAATTTTGACAGGGTTTTCCCTAGAGGCCAGCCCGATATCCAATACTAACCCTTGGCTCGGAGCTACCAGGGCACTTCGGTTCCATCATAGTTAAAGAACCGACCGCTGTCCTTAAAATCAAGGGTGGCCACTGTTTTCAGCATGGCGGCGACGCTCTCGGGCGCATCAAGCGAGGCCTCGGCGCCGCCCATGTCGGTGGTCACCCAGCCCGGATGAAACACCACGACCGCGATGCCTTTCGTCGCCAGGTCGATGGATAAACTCTTCATCACCGCATTGAGGGCCGCTTTGCTGGAGCGGTAGATATACGACCCGCCGCTGTCATTGGCGGCGATGCTGCCCATGCGGCTGGAGATCGCGACCATCTGTTTAAGCCCGCTTCGCGCCACATGCCCGGTAAACAGCTCCGCCACCTTCAAGGGACCCATGACGTTGACCCACATTACTTCACCCCACGCATCGTAACGGATGGTGCCGAGATCGGCGGGACGGGGACCGCAAATTCCTGCGTTGTTGATCAAGAGGTCGATGGCCTGGCCGTCGAGGGTATCGGCCAGGGTTTCAATGGTCGCGTGGTTGGCAACGTCGAGTGGGTGAACCTCCACCGTTCCTTTAACTTCGGCCAAGTCGCCGGCTTCGGCCGGGGCGCGGCAAGTGGAGATAACACGCCAGCCGCCGGCCGCATATTGACGCGCGAATTCAAGCCCCAGCCCGCGGCTGGCGCCGGTTATCATGACCGTCGGCATGGTCTATCTCCCTTCGTCGTTAGCCTTCCAGCCACACTGCCCCGACGGCGGCGAGAACGGCAAGAGCGGCGCAATAAATTCCGCTCGTCATATACGGTCTTGGCGGTTCGTCGGTGCGGCGCGCCACGGCAATTACCAGGACCTTGGCCAGCCATGCCCCGCCAATGGCTGCGATCACGGCAAGCATGGGCAGAAATGGTAGGTGTGTTACCCAGAACTTGGATCCCAGATAAGGGCCGGCGCCGTCGCGTGAGCGCCCGGCGAGCACGTTGAGCACCTCACCAAGATTGAGCGGCGACAGCGCCGGGCCATAGGCGAAGACCATCAGCGCGGCCGACAAACCAGCGGCAGCGACAAGGCTGGCAACGCAGGCCGCGGCCAGGGCCATCGATCGCGTTGAGCGCAGACCGGCGGCGAGCAGTGCCCGAGTTGCGACAAAACCGGTGGCGGCCGCCACCATGGCCGAAATCAACAACTTCCAGGAACGTATCGGGTTGATCTCGGCGACTGCCAGATGACCGGCCAGAAGGGCTGCGAAGACAAGGACAAAGCTCACCGGAAGAGCGGCCAGGAAGGCATGCGCTGTTGCTTTTATTCCCAATGGCCCCGGGGTCCCCCCTCCGGCTCCCGGTCTTTCCACGAACGTCATGGCCGAATAGGCCAAGATGAAGACGAGTGGCGCCACCAAAACGCTTTCGAAAAAGGCGTGTCCGATGGACTCGTGCAGCATGCGATCAGCAAACGCGCGCAAAACATAGGCCGGCACGAAGATGTAAAGGGTGAAGCAGAGAAAAAGTGAAGCGGCCCGGTTAAAGGGATCGAGCACCCGGCACTCGGCGGTCAAATTAAAGACGGCAAAGACGACAAAGACGGCGACAAAGGCAAGCGCCAGGTTCGGCCGCCCCCCGACGGCCACGTTGAGGAAGGCCAGCAAGGGCAGGACGATGAACATCAGGCCGATGAAAAGGGTGTCCAGAAACGGACCCCTGTCGGCACGCTCAAAGCCGATGGTGGCAGCCCTCGACGTGGCGTCCACAAGACGACCGGTGGCGAGGCGCGCCAGGGCACACCAGGCCGTCGTCGCGATGGCGTGCCAGACTCCGTCCAGCCATCGGTGAAAGGGTCCCGGGTCGCGCCGCTGGCCGATCTGCAGGGCGATCAACATGATACTGGCGAAGGCAAGGATAAAACCGGCAGCCTTGAGCCCCGCAGCAACCAACCACAGGCCGTTCATCTCAACACCACCCTTGTGGGATATACGCCAGTACCTCCTATCACAGTAGGATGATAGGGGGTACTAGAACAGCAACCACGCGGCCAAGCCCAGAAAGGCGAAGAAGCCCACCACGTCGGTCACCGTGGTGAGGAAGACCGCCGAGCCGACAGCCGGATCGACGCCGACGCGCTCCAGAACCAGGGGAATGGTCGTGCCGGCCAGCCCCGCCACCATCATGTTGATGACCATGGCCAGCGCGATGACAACGCCGATGGCCGTGCTGTCGAACCATACCCAGGCGACGACACCGGTGATAAGGGCGAATAGAATTCCGTTGAAACCGCCGACCAGCAGCTCCTTTCCGATCACGCGCAGCGCATTGGTGGGACTTAGCTCGCGGGTTGACAGCGCCCGCACAGCAACGGTCATGGTCTGGGTGCCTGCGTTACCGCCCATGGAAGCGACGATGGGCATGAGTACGGCCAGCGCCACCATTTGTTGGATCGTCGCCTCGAACAAGCCGATGACCATCGATGCGACGAGGGCGGTCGCCAGGTTGAGCAAGAGCCACACGAACCTCAGGCGCGTCGTCTCGGCTACGGCGCTGTAGAGGTCATCCTCCTGCACGCCGCCCAGGCGCATGATGTCTTCTTCGTGCTCCTCGTCGATGACGTCGACCACGTCATCGACGGTGATGGCGCCGACCAGCCGGCCGTCCGCGTCGACCACCGGCGACGATACCAAGTCGCGCTGGCGGAACAGAAAGGCAATCTCTTCTTGGTCCATGGTCACCGGGATAAGGTTCAATTCGGTGGCCATGATATCGGCGACGCGGACCGGCCGCTTGCTGCGCAGAAGCCGGCTCAGGGAAACGGCGCCGACCGGACGATGGGCGGGGTCGACGACGAAGATGTCGTAGAAGACAGCGGGCAGGCGGTCCTCGTCCTCGTCGGCGGTACGGCGCAGGAAATCAATCGTCTCGCCGACGGTCCAGAATTCGGGCACCGACACCAGCTCGCGTTGCATGAGGCGCCCGGCGCTGTCCTCGGGAAAGGTCAGGCCTTCTTCGATAAAAGTACGGTCGCCGGGGGGGATGGCGTCTAGGACTTCACGTTGCTCTTCGGCCTCCAGTTCCTGGACCACCTCAATGGCATCGTCGCTGTCGAGCTCGCTAACTGCCTCGGCCAGCTTGTCGACGCCGAGATATCCGACGACTTCGTCGAGCACCGTTTCGTCAAGCTCGGACAACACTTCGGAGGGAAAATCGGCGCGCAGCACGTCAACCAGGGCGTGGCGCCCTTCGGTCGGCAGGCTCTGCAACAGATCGGCGATATCGGCGGGGTGGAGCGGATCGACGAGGGCCGCGACCCACACCGCGTCACCCGCCGCGAGGGCGTCGACGACTGTTTGTACGAATTCATGGTCGAGCCCGAAGGCCGCGTCCTCGGATGCCCTTTGCACCGGTTCGCTCATGCCCTTTGTCCTCCACCCGGCTCCATCGGAGGCCTTATCGATACGTCCGATACGAATTGAAGCCCGTCACCGGCGTGGCGGGCCTCAGGGACTTGGTGCGGTCGAGAAGACTCGAACTTCCACGGGGTTTCCCCCACAGCGACCTCAACGCTGCGCGTCTACCAATTCCGCCACGACCGCTTTATTCCCTTGCGACAACCGAAAATATGGTGCCTTTCCTGATGCCGGGAATAGCAAATCCCCGGGGCACGATCAAGCGCCAGGGCAACCAATGAAGATGGAAACCGTTATCGACGACGACCGCATCGATTGGCTTACCAGCGCCGCGCCCGTTCCTTACGGCGACGCGGTCGCCGCCATGGAACACCGGGTGGCGGAGATCAGGGCGGGCCGGGCGGCTCAGGCCGTGTGGCTGTTGGAACACCCACCGCTTTACACGGCGGGCACCAGCGCGCGGCCTGAGGACCTGTTGGACCCGGGCCGCTTCCCCGTTTTTCCCAGCGGCCGCGGCGGCCAATACACCTACCACGGCCCGGGTCAGCGGGTTGCCTATGTGATGCTCGATTTGAAGCGCCGCGGCAGCGACGTGCGCGCCTTCGTCGTCCAGTTGGAGGACTGGCTGATCGCCACCCTGGCCCACTTTGCCGTCACCGGCGAACGGCGTGCCGGGCGCGTTGGCATCTGGGTGGCACGCGGCGGCAAACCGGCGCACGAGGATAAGATCGCCGCCATCGGCCTACGCATCCGCCATTGGATCAGCTTCCACGGAATATCGATCAACGTTGCGCCCGACCTTGAACACTTTGCCGGCATTGTGCCCTGCGGCGTCGCGGAGCATGGCGTCACGTCCCTCAGCGATCTCGGCGCCGCCGCCTCCCTGTCCGATGTCGACCGGACGCTCAAGGAAACCTTTACCGCGGTGTTTGGAATCACTCCCGAGGCCGACCGCTCTTTCGATCCGTGAGGTTGGCGCCCGTCCCTCACACCGTCGGCAACTGGCGGAAGCCGGTTTCGCCGGGGTCCTCGGCAGGCTCGGTCGTGACGGATGTCACCTGTGCCGCCGGTGGCCCTTGCCGGCACGCCGCTATCATGTCCTCGACGACATCGGCGGGGCCGGCGAAGAGGGCCTCGACGGTGCCGTCGGCGCGGTTGCGAACCCAGCCGTTGAGGTCGCGGGCTACTGCCTGTTCGGTCGTCCAGGCACGGAACCAGACGCCCTGGACGCGCCCTTCGAACGTCGCCCGGACCGCCATGGCCCCGGCCGCTATGACCCGGGCCCCGCGAATTCGATGATCGGTTGATCGACCGTCACCTGGTCGCCGGGCTGGGCATGGACGGCAACGACAGTCCCGTCGCGGGCGGCACGTAGCACGTTCTCCATCTTCATCGCCTCGACAACCGCCAGTTCCTCGCCTGTCTGGACCTCTTGACCAACAACAACGGCGACCGAGCGCAACAATCCGGGCATGTGAGAGAGCAGATGGCGCGACGTCTCGCGGGGTATCTTGGCCGGCATCTTGGCATGGGACTCGGCGGCCCGGCGGGTGAGAACCAGGACCTCCGCGTCGAGGCCACAGTGAATGATGCGATAGCCGGCGCCGGCGCGCTCGACCTGCAAGGTGACGGCGAGGCCATTGATCTTGGCTCGGAACAAAGGCTGGGCCAAGGTCCAGTCGGTGCGTAGTTCATAGGGTTCATCATCGATAACGACGTCAAAACCGCCTTCCGTCGCCGCGGCCGTGGCGGCGAACTGCTCGCCGCCGATCAAAACAACCCAGGCACCCGGAATCCTAGGCGCATAGCCGGGCACCTGGCCGCCGATGCGGACCGCGCGTTCGGTGTAGGCGCGGTGCATGGAAACAGCAACGGCGGCGAGGAGAGCCGGCTCGTCGTGGGGCACGTCGGAAGCGTGGAACCCGTCAGGATAGGCCTCGTCGATGAAGCTGGTGTTTATCTTGCCGGCCCGGAACCACGGATGGCCGACGACAGCGGCGAGGAAGGAGATGTTGTTGGAAACGCCCCGAATGCGAAAGGAATCCAAGGCGCCGCGCAGGCGCTCGATGGCCGTGTCCCTGTCGGCGCCATGGGCGATAACCTTGGCGATCAGAGGGTCGTAGTGGATGGAGATCTCGCCGCCCTCATAGACCCCGCTGTCGACGCGGACCTCGCCGTCATCGGGCGGCTCGGCATAATCGACCAATCGCCCAACCGAGGGCAGGAAACCGCGCAAAGGGTCCTCGGTGCAAACCCGTGCTTCGACCGCCCAGCCATCGAGGCGCACATCGGATTGGGCGAACGACAGTTTTTCGCCGGTGGCGACGCGAAACATCTGTTCAACCAGATCAAGGCCGGTGATCAGCTCGGTCACCGGATGCTCGACCTGGAGGCGCGTGTTCATCTCCAGGAAATAGAAGTTGCTGGCCTCGTCGACGACAAACTCGACCGTTCCGGCGGAGACGTAGCCCGCTGCCCGCGCCAGGGCCACCGCCTGTTCGCCCATGGCGCGCCGGGTCTCTTCGTCAATGAAGGGAGAGGGCGCCTCTTCTAAAATCTTCTGATGGCGGCGCTGGATCGAACATTCTCGCTCGCCCAGATAGATGATGGTGCCGTGGCTATCGGCGATGACTTGGATCTCGATATGACGCGGTCTTTCGACGTAGGTCTCAATGAAAATGCGCCCGTCGCCGAAGCTCGTCTCGGCCTCGCGGGCGGCGGACCGCATTCCGTCGCGCACCTCGGCGTCGCTTCGCGCAATGCGCATGCCGCGTCCGCCACCGCCGGCCGCCGCCTTGAGCATAACCGGATAGCCGAGACGCTTGGCCGCGCGCACCGCGGCCCGCGCATCGCCGATGGCCTCCGCCGGGCCGGGAATGATGTTGACGCCGGCCTTGAGGGCCAACCGCTTGGCCCTGATCTTGTCGCCCAAGGCCGCGATGGCGCGTGCCCCCGGACCGATGAAGACGATGCCGGCACGCGCCAGGCGTCGGGCGAAGGCGGCGTTCTCGGAAAGAAAGCCGTACCCCGGGTGGATGGCTTCGGCGCCAGTGTCGAGAGCCGCCCGGACGATGCGATCGGCGCGCAGGTAGCTGTCCGCCGCCGCCGGTGGGCCAATACACACCGCCTCGTCCGCCATCTCGACGTGAAGCGCGTCGCGGTCGGCCTCGGAGTGGACGGCGACCGTCGCGATGCCGAGACGGCGCGCCGTCCGCATGACGCGGCACGCGATTTCGCCGCGGTTGGCAATGAGAATTTTCTTGAACATGGGACCAGTCAGGCTGTCCTTCGCTAGCCTTCACATTATCGTGAAACTGCAGGCGCCTTCAACCACTTATGCCCCCCGGCGCGGCCGCGTGGCAGCACGAACGGCGCCATGCTATGATCGCCCGGCCAATCAGGGAGGAAGGTCAACCATGGTGGCCAAAAAGAATCCGCGCCGAGAGATTTGGGGATACGTTCCCGCCGTCGTCTCACCCTTCAACGCCGCCGGCGATCTTATGATCGACCGCTTCGCCGAAGTCGTGCAGTGGCACCTGGACCGGGGTGCCGACGGCATCTGCGTGGCCGGCGATAACGGTGAGGCCTGGTCGCTGGACGCCGAGGACCGCAAGCAACTGGCGGAGACGGCGGTCGGCGTCGCCAGCCGGACAGCGCACATCACCATGGGGGTCAGCGCCACCACCGCGCGCCAAACCATCACCAACGCCGCCATCGCCGCCGAGGCGGGGGTCGATTCCTTGATGATCACGCCGCAATCTTATGTCATGAAGGCGTCTCACGGCGAAATCCTCAGGCGCTACAAGGCCATCAACAAGGCCGTGCCGCTACCCATCTTGCTCTACAACTCGCCGCGCCGCACAGGCGGCGTCAACATCGACATCGACACCTTGGGTACACTATGCGATGCCCTTCCTGTGATCGGCATCAAGGAATCGTCGCGCGATTTTTTCCATCAAAGCCACGTCATCCGCCACTTCGCCCAGCGCATCTCGGTTCTTATCGGTCCCGGCCATTACGTTTTTCCCGGCCTGGCACTCGGCGCCACCGGGTTCCTGGCGACGGGAGCCGAATTCCTGGGCGATGCCGTCCGCCGCATCCAACCCCTGGCGGCCGTCAAACCATCGGACGAAGCCCGCGACCTGCACCATGCCCTGACCGCGGTCTATGAAACCCTGATGAGCATTGGCACCTGGCCGGCGGCGGTGAAGGCGGGATTGAACATGATCGGCGTCCCGGCCGGTGTTCCCCGCGAACCGGTCGAGCCGTTGTCGACCCGGGACTCGCGGAAACTGCAAGGCGTGCTAGACAAACTGGGCCTGCTTGGCGGAGCCACCAAAAAGAGGGCAAGCCAATAACCGACAAGGTAAAGAGAACAGACGCTGAGTGGCACCGGCAACTGACCCCCGAACAGTATTACGTGACCCGGGGCAAGGGGACGGAGCGGCCGTTCAGCGGCGAATACGACGCCTGCAAGACAGCCGGCACCTATCACTGCGTATGTTGCGCGGCACCGCTGTTCAAATCCGGGGCCAAGTTCGATTCGGGCACCGGCTGGCCCAGTTTTTGGGCGCCGATGGATGAAGCGGCGGTGACCACCGAAAGCGATTCGACCCTGGGGATGGTCCGTACCGAGGCGCTCTGCACCCGTTGCGACGCCCACCTTGGGCATGTCTTTCCCGACGGCCCCGAGCCCACCGGCCAGCGCTACTGCATCAATTCGGCTTCCCTCAAGCTCAAGCCGAAGGACTAAAGCCTATCCGTGTCGCTGCTCGCGGTGGAAGATGTAGAAGCCGCCGGCAACGATGATGGCGGCGCCAAGCAGGGTCCACCCGTCGGGCAGATGCGAAAAGACGGTGAACCCCAACACGGTCGCCCATACCAGTCCTAAGTAGTTGAACGGCGTGACGGTGGCCGCCGGCGCCGCCTCGAAAGCCTTGATCAGAGCGAAATGCGCCCCCAGGCCAAGTAAGCCGATGGCCGCCATCAACAGCCAGCCATCCAAGTCCGGCGTTACCCAGACGAAGGGCACCGCCACAGAGAACAGCCCGGCCCCGACCAGGGGCGTGTAAACCAGGGTTGTCATGGCGCCGTCAACGCGGCTGATCCAACGGGTCGAGATGTAATAGAGCGCCAACAAAGTGGCCGTGACCAAGGGCACGATGGCGGCGGGCTGAAGCACGCTGAAATCCGGCCGGGCGATGATAAGGGCGCCTATGAAACCGACCAGAACGGCGGCCCAGCGGTGCGGACCCACCCGTTCGCCCAGCAACGGCATCGATAGCGCCGTAACAATGATGGGGGCAAGGAACATAAGCGCCGTGAAGTTGGCCAGGGGCACCAAGTACAGCGAGGTAAAGATAAAGACCGTCACCACACCCATGAGGAGCGAGCGCATAATCTGTCGCCCCGGCCGGGCGCTCTTCATGACCGTTGGCAGTTTGCGGTGGAAAAGGACGATCAGGAACAAGACATTGAAGGTCAAGCGCGCCCACGCCACCTCAATCACCGGGTAGTCCTCGGTCAACACCTTGACCGTCACGTTGACCAGAGCCAGCAGTATTGTGGAAAGCACAATCCAGAGGATGCCGCGGCGGCTGTCCGAAGGCCGATTGGTCGAAGTGGGCTGGGCGCTCATGGGTCTTCCGCCGGCGGACGGCTTTGGTGCTCGCGATGGAAAATATAGAGGCCGCTGATGACGATAACGCTGGCCCCGATCACCGTCCAAATGTCAGGCAAGTCGCCGAACACGACGAAGCCGGCCACGGTCGCCCAGATCAAGTTGGTATAGGTATAGGGGATGACGGTCGCCGCCGTCGCCACCTCGAACGACTTGATGAGCGAGAAGTGGGCGGCCACGCCCAACAGGCCTAGGACGACCATGAGGATCCAGGCCCAGGCATCAGGCTCCACCCAGTAGAAGGGGACGGCCCCGGTGGAAACTACCAATCCGACGGCCACCGTGTAGACGATCGTCGTCCGAGACGAATCGGTGCCGCTGAGCGCCCGGGTGGCAAGATGATAGAAGGCCAGGACGACCGCCACCGCCGCCGGCAGCAAAGCGGCGGACTGCATGATGCCCAAGCCCGGACGGATGATGATGATTGCGCCGATGAACCCGGCGACAACCCCGGCCCAGCGGCGCGGTCCGACCCGCTCGCCCAACAGCGGAACGGACAGCGCCGTGACCAGGATCGGTGTTACGGCCCATATGGCGACGACGTCGGCCAAAGGCATCACACGCAAGGCGAAAAAGGAGAGGATCGTGGCAGAAAACAACAACGACGACCGAACGATCTGAAGACCGGGGCGCTTCGTGCGCATCAACGCCGGCAGCCGGCGGTGGAACAGAATCACCAGCGCCAGGGCATGGAAAGCGTACCGCGCCCAGGTGATCTGCGGCACCGGATAAGCATGGGTCAAATACTTGGCGGTGGCGTCCATGAAGACAAAGAGAAGCGTCGTGAGCAGCATCCAAAGGATACCCCGGTGGCTGTCCGAAAGCTCGGCGAAGGAAGCGAAGGGCGTCTTCATGCCATTGGACCCGTACTCGGCTGAGGGTATGGGGCGCTCTCACGGTCTTGTATCATTATCACGCCAAGATGAACCGTGTGATCGGGGGCTTATATCAAGGAGCGGCGATGAGAGACACAAGGTTCTCTGTCCGAAGGGGTGCTCTCAGCCCCACAGTCACCGCAGATTGCAATTCAACCATACTTTATGCTGGTATCTCCTGGATTTCGCGCTAATTAAATCTAAGAATTAGTATATTTCTAATACAAAATTTCACAAATCCGGCGATTTCCGACGAAATTTGGGATTCGATTTCAGGCTTTCCCCTGTAAGGTCATCCAACCTGATATTCGACCCCAGCGCACCTTACCCTTTGACGGCGGCTTAGCGAATGACCCCATCCTACAAAAGAGTGATCTTTGGATCATTTTGCGCTGTCTTCGCGGTCTACTCCGCCTACGTGTGGACCGCGGGGACGGACATTCCGCAAAATCGGTCCCCGGGCCATCAGGTAAAGGCCGGTCTGGCCCTATTTCAGGAAAAAAACTGCATCGCCTGCCATCAATTGTATGGGCTCGGCGGGCATATGGGCCCGGACTTGACGAACGTTGTTTCGGCGGAGGGCAAGGGTCCTGACTACGCCCGGACCTTCATCGAGAACGGAACGTCCAAGATGCCGAATTTCAACTTCAACGAAACGCAAGTCGCCGCCTTAGTTCAATTTCTCGGATTCGTCGATTCGTCAGGGACCTATCCCCCCAAAAACCCGGAGATCACTTGGTATGGAACAGTCGCCTACGGAGCCAGCAAGAACACCGAATGACGTCGGCCTTTGGTTCATGC
>PVBE012209655.1_pt1 | contig 12158 bp, 6 predicted proteins | sample 1631181 | NCBI WGS metagenome assembly PVBE01 (sample SAMN08397723, study PRJNA350692) | Marine metagenome, whole genome shotgun sequencing project. | isolation source: water | place: Pacific Ocean | collected 2012-04 | reverse complement strand
CGCGCACGATGAAGATGTTCTCGCCCGACGCCTCGGAGACCAGCCCCTGAGGATCGAGCATGATGGCCTCGTCGTAGCCCGCGGTGACCGCTTCGCGCTTCGCCAGGATCGAGTTGACGTAGTGGCCGTTGATCTTCCCCTTCGCCATCACCGCATTCGGGTGGTTTCGGGTGAAAGACGAGACCTTGGCGCGGATCCCCCGCTCGAGGGCGCCATCACCGAGGTAGGTGCCCCACTTCCAGGACACGATGGCGACCCGGGTCGGGTTGTCGATCGCAGCCAGCCCCATGCGGCCTTCGCCGACGTAGACCACTGGTCGCAGGTACGCCTCGGCCTGCCCGTTGACGCGGAGCAGGTCGCGGCAGGCCTGACAGATCTCCTCCTCGGTGAAGGGAACCGTCAGCGTGCAGATCTTCGAACTCTCGAAGAGCCGTCGAATGTGGTCGCGGAGCCGAAAGATCTGACTCCGGCCGTCGGCGCGCTGGTAGCAGCGGATCCCCTCGAAGGCGCCCAGCCCGTAGTGAAACGTGTGCGTGAGGAGCGGGAGCGTGGCCTCCTCCCAATCGACCAACGCCCCATCCATCCAGACCTTGCTTGCCTTCTCGACCATTGATCACCTCTCGCGTCGTTCTGCGCGGAGCCGCGCGTGCCGGGGCATTGGTTCCGCTCTTAGTGGCCTGTGGCCCCATCGGCAAGGCGGCCGGAGGCCGGTGTGCGCAAACCCCGAGAGCCGGGTGTTTCTGCGCGACGGCGCCACAGTGCTTCCACCCGAATCCCGTAGCGAGGACCCAAGACCTCGCGGCCCCCCGATCACACGACGCATCCGGCCGGCCGGCGAACCGAGCGCTACTGTGACTCAGGCCCGGAAAGCGACGAATCCGCCCGAGGCAAGGGCGCAGATCAAGGCGAGGGCCTCGTCGCGGTCCGGTGCGCCGACGATCACGTCCTCGGTCGAGGTGACGCCGTCGATCGAGCCCACGATCGCTCGCTGCCACCGCGTGAGGTCCATCTCATCGCGTCGGGGCGGACGCCCGACCCAGTCGACGGGGACGGCCATGAACCGCCCCAACCACACGCTCCGCTGCGCAGCCGACACGCCGAAGCGCATGCCCTGCCAGATCAGCTCCAGCGCTCCGAAGCTCGGCGCGCTCGCGTGATGGTCGGGGATCGCGCCTTGAGCGGACTCGAACGACCCGGACGTCCACGAGAAGATCTCCAGCATCCGTCGCCGGAGCAGCGCGTCGAAGATCACGGTCAGGTCGTCGGCCTGGAAGAGTCCGGCGTCGATGTACGTATCCGTCTCTTCGAGGGCGCGCGCGCCCAGGTTCCGGCTGATCGCGTCTCGCTGGTCCTCACGGAGCAGCCCGTCGGCGAGCAGGAACGCCGGAAGGGAGTCTCTGGACGCGCTCGACCGTGAAGCCACGGGTTCGCCGGCACTGAAGTAGAGGGTCTTCTCGACCCCTTCGCGCCGGACCGCCAACGACCCGGTGAAGTTCTCGGCGCAGAGGTTCGCGAGGATCGCGGCGAACGAGTGCTTGCCGAGATCGCCGCGACGGCTGACGAGCTCCGCGTCGAGTTCGAGGGGAAGCGACAGGCTGGCCGGTCGGCGCGAGGCGTCTTCCGGCGACCCGATCGCCGGGCGCCCCAGCACGGTGCGAGGCGCACCGGATTGGGCCGTCCTCGCCGGTGCGGGACCCGCACCGACGTCGGTCGACAGCGGGACCGAGCGCATCGCGGCCGCGAGAGCGCCACCGCTCACCGTCTCGGCCCGGCGCGAAACCGGGCCCGGCGCGGCCTCCGGCTCGTCCGCAGGGGCTTCGGCTTCGGCGGGGGCTTCGGCTTCGGCGGGGGCTTCGGCTGCCGCGGGCTCGGCCGGTGCCGACTCAGCAACGGCCGCGGCCTCGGCGACGACGTCTGCGCCAGGTTCTTCCGGTGGCACGTCGGCGGGCGCGGGCTCGGCACCGGCGACGGGGACCCGAGTCGGCATGTCGGGCGTCACCACAGGAGCCGGGGCAGTCTGCGCCGGAGGATGCGCCGGCGGGGCCGGCGGCATCCGCGGGGGCGTGGGCGGTCGCAGGCCGGCGCCGGCGGAGGCCGCCCGAACGGCGGCGACCGCGGCCTCTGCGTCGACGGGCGTGATGCTCGTCGGGCGGTCACCCCACGGCTCGTCGGGCGCGCCCGTGTCGTCCGACTCCTCGTCCAACGCGGTCGGCGGAGCGAGGACGGGGCTGAAACCGGGAACGGGCTTCGGGCTCGGGAACCGGTCCCCGAGCACGCGCCGGAGCCAGCCGAGCACGCGGTCGGCCTCGAGGGGCTTGTCCCAATAGTCAGCGCACCCGTCACGTCGGATGGCGATTTCCCGATTCGTGGGGCCGAGCAGCAGGTCGCTCATCCCGAAGAGGGCCGCACCCTGCTCCCGCGCCCGAGCGGCCACGGTGGACGACGGACCTCCTTCGACCAGAGCGTCGAGGAGGTCGGCGACCGGAGACTGGGCGGCCAGCTCCTTGCAGGCCGTCTCGACATCGGCGGCCACAGACACCTCGAAGCCCTGCTGCTCCAGAAACTGCGTGCAGCGGACAGCATGGGACTCATCGGAGTCGACGACCAGGATTCGACTATCGGACACGTTGGACCGGGCTGTGCGGGTGAGCCGATGCGTTGAGAACGGACTATAGCTCAGCGACCCCAGACTTTTCGAGAGCTTCGACCACCCAACCCGTGTGGGACGCGATCTCGTCGCGCAACGCACCGGACGGCGCCGCCCGATCCGCGGGATCGAACGTCGTACCAACGACCCGCCGCGCGAGGGCCGACACACGTCGCGGATCCTTCGGCAGGCATGAGACGTCTGGGCCCTCGCTCAGTCGGACCCACGACTCGAGTTCGCGCAGAAACGCCAGCGTCCCGAGCCAGATCGCCCGGTCGGCGGTGGGGATCTGGCCGGCCGCGCACAGCCGTTCGATGGCCCGCCACGAGTTGCCCTCTCGTGGCCCCTCCCAGCCTCCCCGACGCCGTGCCTGGAGCTGACGGAGCTGGATGCACAGCTCCAGGTCGGCGAGACCGCCAGCGCATTGTTTGAAGTCGAACGGACGACCCTCGGCCTCGGCCAGGCGGCTCCGGCGAATCCGAGCGAGCTCCGGCAGCGCCTCGTCGAGGTCCAGGTCGTCCAGGCAGCGCTCCAGAGCCCGCTCCAGACGAGCGGCGACCGCAGGGTCATGGACGACCAGCGGGCGCGCCCTCAGGGCCGCGAGCTTCTCCCACGCCCAAGCCCGGTCGGAGTAGTAGTCCTCGAAACCCGCAACCGTCGTGACCACGGCGCCCTTCGTCCCGTCGGGACGGAGCCGAACATCGATCGGATGGGTCCGACCGTAGGGCGTGAGCGAAGCGGCGAACCCCAACCAACGGCGCGCCAACCGGGCGTAGTCCGCAGCGCGATCCGGCGTGTCGTCGAAGACGAATACGACATCGAGATCTCCGCCATGGCCGAGCTCTCCCGCACCGAGCTTGCCCAGCGCCACGACACCGAGTCGAGCCACCCGGTCGCCAGGGATGCGGTGCCCCAGGTCCCGGGCCGCGAGCGCGCCGTGGGAGCGGAGCGCCGTCTCGGCGATCGCGGACAGCCGTCGGGTCGCCTCGCGGATGTCGCACCGGTCGGCGATCTGGGCGAGCGCCACCGCAGACTCTTCCTCGATGCGGAACCGCTGCACGATGGCGAGCTCGCGCTCCACCAGGAGGCGCCCACGGTTCGCGAGCTCGTTCGCCATCGCGCCCTGCAGTCGCCCATGCAACGACTCCGCGTCGTAATCCTGCGCCGCGACGGCGTGCGTCAGCAGCGAAGTCAACAGGTGGGGATAGCGGACCAGGGTGCGCCCGATCTCGTCGGCGGCGCCCAGCAGCGTGGCCAGGAGTGCGGCAGCGCGCGGTTCCCGGTCGATGATCCGGATCGCCGCCTGCCGTCGCCCACGGTAGGCGAGCAGCTCGAACACGCGGTCGAAACCGCGGTCCGGATCCGCCGATCGCGCGACGGCCTCGACGAGACTCCGCGCGGCCCGTCGCGCGGCCCGCGGGGCATGACGACCGAGCACGGGTTCTGGCGGCGCGGCCAGGCGTCCGAGGTCCTTCACGACCCTGGCTGCACGGGCGAACCCAGCGCCCGCGGCGGCCGCGGCCCGCTCGTCGGCGGTAGCCGACTCGTCGAGCACGTCGTCGAACCAGGTGGGCGTCGGCGCCTCGGGCTTTTCGGCGAAGAGCGCGCCGAAACGTGCGCCGACCGCCGCACGGTGGATGTCGAGCCGAGCGACGAACGACTCCGAGCTGGCGAAGCCGAGCCGGAGCGAGAGTTCGTCGAGCGCGGTCCCCGCGGGGAGCCGATGCGTCTGGCGCTCTTCGTCCATCTGGATGCGGTGCTCGACGGTCCGCAGGAACCGATAGGCGTCGACCAGCGGCTCGACATCGTCGTGAGGCACGAGCCCGGCGGCGACCAGCGCCCGAAGCGCCGGCACCGTCGGGCGCTCCCGCAGCGTCGCCAGGCGACCCCCGTAGATCATCTGGAAGGCCTGGACGAAGAACTCGATCTCCCGGATGCCGCCGGGCCCGAGCTTCAGGTCGACGTCACCCTGACGTCCGACCCGACGCTGCCGCCTGAGGGCATCGGCCTTCATCGCGGCGACCTCGGCAACCGCGTCCACGCTGACCGAGCGCGGATACACGAACGATCGCAGACGCGACTCCAGACGCTCCGCTGTGCCGGCGTCGCCGCCGACGAGCCGCGCCTTGATCAGCGCACCGCGCTCCCACTGGCGCCCGTGCGTCTCGTAGTAGTGGACCATCTCGCCGACGGCGTGTGCGATCGCTCCCTGCGTTCCGAAGGGACGAAGCCGCAGGTCGACTCGGAACACCGGTCCGAGCGCGGTCACCTTGTCGACGAGGCCGGTGACCCGCCGAGCGACGGCGCGAGCCAGCTCCTGGTCGGCGGGGGCGGGCTCGGCCGGGTCGTAGATGTAGATCAGGTCGACGTCCGAGCTGAGGTTCAACTCGCCGGCGCCGAGCTTCCCCATTCCGAGCACGGCGAAACGAATCCCTGCCGCGTCTTCGAGGCGAACGGCGAATCTCACGGAGTCGGCGATGGCCTCCTCGGCGACCGAGGCGATGTCCGCCGCGGTCTCGAGGACGTCTACCCCACGCAGCTCCGCGTCCACGATGGCGAGCATCCGCAGGCGCTTGCGCAGGCGCAGCAACTCCTCGAACGCGGAAACCGTCGCCTCGCGCTCGCCCTCCCCGACCGCGGAGGCGGCGTCGACCGTATCGGCGATGCGCGTGTCGACCTCGCCCAACCACGCCGCCCGATCCAGGGCCGCGCGCCGGTGCGACGCCAGAAAGCGGCCGTAGGTCCGGCTTGCCGCCGCCACGCGGACGAAGCGTGCGAGAGCGTCGGCGTCGGCGCACAACGCCTCGAGCGTGTCCCCGGCGTCGAGCAGGGCCAGCGCCGCGGTCTGCGGCGTGGGCAACGCCGCGAGGGCGGCGGCGAGGGTCTCGTGGTGCGACGTCTTGGTGCCGAGCTCCTCGACGAATGCGGCGAGCCGCGCATCGTCGAGACCGGTCTCGGGTTCGGCAGCGGCGCCCGTGGCGAACATCGCGTGGAGCGTCGCCGTCCGGGCAGGCACATCGAGGAGCATTTCCCCGTAGACGTGGTAACTCACCCCCGGCCTCCTCTTGCGAACGATGGTCGTGATCGATATGGCGTCGCGGTGGAAACGACGCCGGACGAGAGCATGAGCGAGTCGGACGAGCGAACCATCGCGGACATCGACGGGGGGCTGACCCTGGCGGTCGAGCGCTTCCTCTGCGAGGGGCAGAGCGCGGACCTGATTGTGGGGCAAGACCGGCGCGACGGCAAACGGTGGGTCGCGAAGTCAGGCCGTTACCCCGGCACGGTCGACCCGGCCGTCATCGCCGAGCAAGCGAAAACCGAGGCCGCAGCGATTCGCGCGGCGGGCCCTCGGGGCGCCGGCCCGGCGCTCGTCGTCCACGTGAGAACGCCGGAAGCCGAGACCGACGCCGGCCCGGCTCCCGTGGTCGCCTATCCGTTCGTCGACGGGGAGCCGCTCGACGGATGGCTCCTGACAGCACATCCCGACGGCGCACCGGTCGATGTCGCGCTGGCCGTCGTCCGCGACATCGCCGACGCCCTCTCCTTCTTGCACGAAGCCGGTTTCGTCCACCGGTGCGTCTCCCCAGAGCACGTGATCATCGAGGCCGACGGGCGTGCGAAGCTGATCGGGCTCGGCAACGCCGTGCGTCGGGGTTCTCCACCCCGCCCACACGAAACCTGGTTCGACGAGCGCTACTCGGCGCCGGAGATCGAGACCGAGGAGAGCGGCCGCTTCAACGGACCGCGCGCCGACGTGTACGGGCTCGGTCTTCTGCTCGCCCGTTGCGTCACCGGGGAGCACCCGACGGGGGAGCCCGGAACCCCGCTGACGCGCCTGGCCGTGGCGCGGCTACAGCAGCTGCCCGAAGGGGTGGCGCTGTTGATCGCGCGCTGCTCGCACCCGCTCCACAAGTACCGCTTTGCCTCCGTCTCCCGGCTTCTTCCGCACCTGTCTCCCGAGACGCTGCCGACCCCCGACACGGATGGGTTCGGCGACATCCGCCTGATCGCACCGTGGGCGACCTGGGCCGCGTCGGACCTGCCGGTCGGACACTTGAGCCCGGGCCCCCTGGTCGATCGCCCGGCCCGGCCGGCGCCGGCCTCAGAAGATCCCGACAGCCGAACGACGGCGACGGCGAGGCCCCGCCGCTCGGAGATCCGGTGGTTGGTGCTCGCAGCGAGCCTCGCCGCGTTGGGGACCGCGCTCTGGGTGGCGGTCCGCCACGTGCTCGACGCGAGCGCACGCTGAGCCGCGGTCGCTCGCGATCAGTCGCGCTTTGCGAAGGTCAGGCGGTCGCCGTCGGCGTGGAGGTCGGCCATGATGGTGTCGCCACCGACGAACGTGCCGTCGAGAATATACGTGGCGAGAGGATCCTGAACCTCGGTGAGCAGGGCGCGTTTCAGGGGGCGGGCGCCGTACTCCGGCTGGAACCCGACCTCGATGATGTGCTCCCGGGCCTCGGCGGTGAACTCGATCGCGAGGTCCTGCTCGGCGAGTAGCTTGCGGAATTTCGCGAAGAGGATGTCGGCGATCTTCTCCATCGAGTCGCGGTCGAGGGCGGCGAACACGATCGTGTCGTCGAGCCGGTTGAGGAACTCCGGCTTGAAGTGGTCTCGCAGGATCATGTGGACCTTCTCGTCGAGCTCCTCGTAGGAAACCCGGCCGGTGAGGTCGAGGATCTCCCGCGCGCCGACGTTGGAGGTCATGATGATGATGGTATTCGTGAAGTCGATCACCCGGCCCTGGGAGTCCGACAGGCGCCCTTCGTCGAGCACCTGCAGCAGGATATTGAACACGTCCGGATGCGCTTTCTCCGCCTCGTCGAAGAGGACGACGCTATAGGGCCGACGGCGGACGGCCTCGGTGAGGATGCCGCCCTTGTCGGAGTCGACGTACCCATAGGCCGCTCCGATGAGCGTGTTGACCTTCGACTGCTCCATGTACTCGGACATGTCGATGCGGATCAGCGCCTCTTCGGAGTCGAAGAGGAACTCGGCGAGCGCCTTGGCCAGCTCGGTCTTTCCGACGCCGGTCGGGCCTACGAAGAAGAAGTTCCCGATCGGTCGGTTCCGCTCCTGCAGGCCGGCGCGAGAACGACGGACCGCCGCGGCGATCGCCTCGACCGCCGGCGTCTGTCCGACCACGCGCTGCTCCAGACGCTCGGCGACGGCGAGGAGCTTCTTGCGCTCGCCTTCCAACATCTTCGTCGTCGGCACGCCGGTCCAGTCGGCAACGACGAGGGCGATGTCTTCTTCGGTGACCTCCTCGCGGATCATGCGCCCGCTTTCGTGGAGCTTGTCGAGCGCGGCCGTCTCGGACTCGAGGTCGTCCTCCAGCCGCTTGATCACCGCGTACTTCAGTTCGGCGGCGCGTCCGAGGTCCCCCTCTTCCTGCGCCTTCTCGGCGAGCTTCCGTGTCGCCTCGAGCTCGGCCTTGAGCTCGGTGATCCGGTCGAGCAACTCCTTCTCACGGCCCAGCCGGGACTCGACGGCGTCGAGCTCGGCGCGGCGGGTCTCGATCTCCTGCTCCAGCTCGGCGAGCTCACGCAGGCTGTCGGCGTCGGTCTCGGACTTGAGCACCTCGCGCTGCATCTCGCAGTTTAGCAGGCCCCGTTTGAGCTCGTAGACGGCGGTCGGCTGAGAGTCGATCTGCATTCGCAAGCGGCTGGCGGCCTCGTCGACCAGGTCGACGGCCTTGTCCGGCAGCTTGCGGTCGCTGACGTAGCGTTCGGAGAGCCGAACGGCGGCCTGGATCGCCGAGTCGAGGATCCGCACCCGGTGGTGGATCTCGTAGCGCTCCTTGATGCCCCGCATGATCGCGACGGTCGCGTCGAAGTCGGGCTCGTCGACGTGGATCTCCTGGAAGCGTCGCTCCAGCGCCTTGTCGGACTCGATGTGCTTGCGGTACTCGGCGGGGGTCGTGGTCCCGATCAGCGTGACCTCGCCCCGGGCGAGCGCGGGCTTGAGCATGTTCGCCGCCCCGCCGGAGTCTCCCTTGCCGCCGGCACCGACGAGGGTGTGGATCTCGTCGATGTACAGGATCACGTGGCCGTTCGACTCGGCGACCTCGGACACCAGCGTCTTGACCCGCTCCTCGAACTGCCCCCGCAGCGTCGTGCCGGCGACGAGCGCGCCGAGGTCGAGCTCGTAGAGGCGCTTGTCCTTGAGGTTGAAGGGGATGTCCTCGGAGACCAGGCGATAGGCGAAGCCTTCGACGATGGCCGTCTTGCCGACGCCGGCCTCTCCGATCAGGATCGGGTTGTTCTTGGTGCGCCGTCCGAGCACCTGCATCAGGCGTCGAATCTCGGCGTCGCGACCGACGATCGGGTCGAGCTCGCGAGTCCGGGCCAACGCGGTCAGGTCGCGACCGAACTGCTCGAGCATCGACTCTCCGTCGGCAGCGGGTTGTGCCGCGACCGCCCGGCGCGACTTCCGGTCGTTCGATGCGGGGCGACGGTCTGCGCGCGATGCGGTCGGTCGGAGGCCGCGCTTTCCTTTCTTTTCGCCAGACCCGTCGGCGAAGTCCTTCAGGGCGAACTTCAACGCCGTTCGCGTCACGCCCGTCTCCTCGAGCACGGTGCGCGCGATGCCCGGCGACCCGTCGGCGACGGCGACCAGGAGATGCCTTGTGCGAACGAGCTTGTCGCCCTCGCGGCGCGACTGCCGGTCGGCGTCCGAGAGCACGGTCTCGGTGGTCGGATCCAGGCTGGGCGCGCGCTGCGAGCCGGCGGTGCGGGCCAGTTCGGCGTGCGCCTTCTTCTCCAGGCGCCCGGGGTCGGCGCCGAGCCCGGTGAGCAACGCCCGAACGGCGCCGTCGCGATCCGCGAGCAGCGCGACCAGAAGGTGCGCGGGCAGGACGGCGTCGTGCTTCAGGTCGGCGGCGTACGCCTCCGCCGCCGTCACGGCTGCCTGCGCGCGATCGGAGAAACGGTCGAGGTTCATCGGGCCTCCCTGGCGGCGGCGAGCGCACCGGATGCGCGCGGCCGGACTGGTCGTTCTACTCGGGCAGTTCGCCCATGACAACGGCGACCGTCAGCTCTTTGCCGGCACGAACGATCGCCACCGGAATACTGGAGCCGACCCCTGCGGTCGACGCGATCCACTTCAGATCGTCGGGTCCGCCGATCTCCTGGTCACCGAATCGGACGATCACATCTCCGGGCCGGAGGCCGGCGAGCTCGGCGGGGCCGCCCGGCACGGTACGGATCACGAGGGCGCCGCGAACCTCCCCGAGATTCAGGGCCAGGGCGATGTCCTCGTCGATGGGGTCGTTGAACACGCCGAGCCAGCTCCGCTCGACGTGCCCGCCGCCGATGAGCTGCGGCAGGATCTCCCGCACCATGTTGGCGGGGATGGCGAACCCGATCCCCTGGCCCTCGCGATTGATCGCGGTGTTGATGCCGATGACCCGACCGGTCATGTCGAGCAGCGGCCCGCCCGAGTTGCCGGGGTTGATCGACGCGTCGGTCTGCAGGAAGTCCACGTAGCGCATGGAGCCGCCGACCGGGACATCGCGGCGGCTGCGGGCGCTCAGGATGCCGGCGGTCACCGTCGAGTGAAGGCCGAAGGGGTTTCCGACCGCGACGGTCCAGTCGCCGACACGGATCGCATCGGAGTCTCCGAGGACGAGGGGAGCGACCCCGTCGGGAGGAGCCACGCGGATGACCGCGATATCGGTGAGCGGATCGGCGCCGACGATCTCGGCGTCGAGCTCGCGACCGTCGTCGAGCTCCACGCGTATCGACGCCGCGCCTTCGATGACGTGGGCGTTGGTGAGGATGTGCCCCTGGTCGTCGACAAGGAAACCGCTGCCGAGCGATTGGGCGACCCGTGTCTGTGTCCGCGGCCGACCGGGCAAGTACGGGCTGTAGGGGAGCGTGGCGCGGACCCGTTGCACCTGGGTCGTGTAGATGTTGACCACCGCGGGCCGCACCTGGACGACCAGGTCGGCGAACGAGCCCGGTGCGCCGGGGACGGGCACGACCGGGTCTTGCGGCGCGAGCCCGGCAGCCGCCGAGACCGAGGCGGGCGGGGGTGTCGCAACCCGTTGCTCGGCGGCGGGGGCGATCGGATCCGGTTCGGAAGCTGGCAGCAGCCCGGCGTCGCAGGCGGCGGCGAGCAGGACCACCAGGAGCAGACCGGAGCCGGAGCGCACCTCAGCTCTTCTTGGCTTGTACGAAGGCCATTCGCAGGTCGTAGAGCACGGTACGCAGCAGCCTGTCTTCGTCATCGGTGAGGTTGCCACTGGTCTTGACCTCGAGCATCGCCAGCAGGTCGATCTGGTAGCGCGCCGCGTCGAGGTTCTTGTCTACTCCGAAGTCCGCACCGTCCTTGGCACCCATCATCACCAACGCGCTCTCCTGGATGGAGAGGACGAGGGTCGTGAAGTCCACGGGAGGCGCCCCGGTGGAACGACGACCACTTCCATCACCATTCCCACCCGTGCTCTCGGCGTCTGCACCCATTGTTCTCCTCGCGGCGATACGGAGCGCAAATCCCCACCAGGATTGGGGTTTCTTTGTACTCCTCGGCAAGAGTCCTTTTGACTCCACAGCGGGTGTCGCTGTATAGGGGCCTATCATACGGCCCGGCTCCGTCGGCGCAACTCACCCCGCTCGTGGCTCGATGCGAACGCGACTCCTCCCCTCGGCGCTCATCGCTCTCTTACTGGTCGGCTGCGCGTCCGTGGAGGGCACCGGAACCGGCTCCAATGACGGTGGCGCCGATGTCGGGTTCGACGCCCGCGAACTCGGCATCGATGCCGACGCCAGCGACGCGGACGGGTCCGGTGACGCCGACGCAGGCGACGCCGATGTCGGGCTGGCCGCCGGCGAATTCGGCGATCCCTGCAACAGCGGCGACGACTGCCTCGCGGGCATCTGCATCGAGGCGGTCGAAGGCGGTCTGATCTGCACGCAGTTCTGCACTGACGACTGCCCGGACGACGCCTACGAGTGCCGGCTGATCGAGAACTCCGGCGGCGACCTGGTGAACATCTGCTACCCGATCTTCGACGACCTTTGCCGCGATTGCGAGTTCGACCGCCAGTGCGGCGGCCTCGCCGACCGCTGCGTCACCCTGCTCGACGGCCAGTACTGCGCCAAGGACTGCACCGCCGACGGCATCTGCCCCGAAGACTACGTGTGCAACGAGTTCCCCGACGGCGCCCGTCAATGCGTGCCCGAAGTCCGGCAATGCACCGGATGCGTGGACATCGACGGCGACGCCCACGGCGAGGGACCTGGCTGCCTCGGACTCGACTGTGACGAGGACAACGCGGCCACGTACGAGGGCGCGCCGGAGCTCTGCGACGGACTCGACAACGACTGCGACGGCGACGTCTTCCTCACCGAGACGGACGAGGACGGCGACGGCTGGGCCGAGTGTGACGGGGACTGCGACGACGCGAACCGCGACACCTTCCCCGGCGCGGACGAGCTCTGCGACGGGCTCGACAACAACTGCGACGAGGATCTGACGACCGAGATCGACAGCGACGAGGACGGCT
>PVBE012824843.1_pt1 | contig 12161 bp, 6 predicted proteins | sample 1631181 | NCBI WGS metagenome assembly PVBE01 (sample SAMN08397723, study PRJNA350692) | Marine metagenome, whole genome shotgun sequencing project. | isolation source: water | place: Pacific Ocean | collected 2012-04 | reverse complement strand
CCCATTGCGCTTCTTCTCGATTCCGAAGCCTAGCTTCTCTCTGCAGCAATCGCGCACCGGCTTCCCTTGTTGCCTCATGCTTTTGTATCTGGTCTTAAGATTCCAAAAGAAGATAAGAAGCGATTAGAAAAACTTTGTCGCTGATGGAACGCAGCATTCGCCAATGGATTTGGCCTCTTCTATCAGCCGGACTCATCATCTATCTTTGCGCTTTTAAGGTAGGAAATACAGATTTCTGGTGGCACATAAAAGCTGGGCAAATCATTCGTTCTGGGGAGTGGATATTCACAGATCCATTTGCTTATACGCGCTTAGGAGAGCCATATCTGGCAATGCAATCGTGGCTGGCTCAGGTAACACTTTCTTTGGGATTCGATATTCTTGGTACATCTGGCATCACAATACTACGCACTCTGATAGTCCTCATTGCATTTGGGTTTCCAGCCCTTCTCTGCAAAAGAATATTTGGATAGGAAGTGTTCTTGCGGTACTTGCTGCAGTAGCAGCTCGCCCTGCTCTTACCGATCGTCCGCAACTCTTTACGTTCCTATTCTTTAGTATCTTTACGGTGCTGTGTATGCGGTACTTCGATGCAACTGCAGGTAAGCGTAAGCGCATTCTAATCTTGCTTCCACTTATCATATTACTCTGGAGTAACTTCCACGGTGCTGCTGCATTCGTAGGAATATGTGTGTATGGATCACTTGGTCTACATCGATTAATTGCGCTATATAAAGAGAAAAACCTTAAGTCATGGGAATGCTATTGGCTCATAACATTCGGTATCGTTATGGCAGTGGCAACACTCGTAGCCCCCAAGGGAATCGGAAACATTTCATATCTTCTAGATCTTACCAAAGACCGCAGTGCAGAATTTATTTTGGAGTGGCAGGCAGGAACACTAGTTCATTATCTTAAGGTAACAGGATTCTTCTGGGCGATTGCTATCGCAAGTACGCTCTACAATCGTAAGCAACTTCTGTTCACCATTCTTCTCCTCTGCGGTATCGGTTACCTTGCAAAGACTGCAGTAAGACACGAAGTCTTATTTGTTATCACGGCAATTTCGGTAACACTCTACCAATTACGAACAATGCAACTGATTGCCAATAGATTCAGTTTAGCCCTTCCTGTAGCGGTATTTGTTCTCATCGGATGTGTTACCTATGTACGTAGCTACGATGTAAACAGAAACGACCATCTCTTTGGATATGGAACATTCGCACCTGCACGAGGAGCATCAGACTTCATCAAACAAGAAGGAATAACCGGAAACATGTTCAACAACTACAACATCGGAGGAGAGATGCTCTTTCACGATCACAAAGTATTCCTCGATGGTAGAAACCTAGATTACGGATATGAGTACATCAACCGCGCAGTGAATTCGGGAGTTGATACTTCTATATGGAATGAGCTTGAGCGCGAATATCAATTCACACACGCTGCGATCTACTACGATCTTCAGGCAGAACTAAACCCCATTCCCTATGTAGATCTTCTGGATGCAGATCCTGATTGGTTACTTGTGTACGTGGATGATTGGGCGGCGGTTTATGTACATAAGGGCATAGAAGGCATAGATGAGGTAGAGGAGATTACATCCATTACACCAAAGATGTTGCACCATCTCACAATTCCAGGAGAACTTACAACGAATGAGCTCAACCGTCTTCAGAATGATCTTAATCGTATAATCAAGCAACGGCCGGATGGAATTAAACCACGACTCTATCTAGCACGTCTTTACACGATGCTGGGGGCGTACCATGAAGCAGAGGTTCTCCTCAATGACGCCAAGAAGTTGCAGCCAAAAAACTTTCGAGTGTACCTAGGCTTCATGGAGTTGTTTAGAGAGCAGGGGGACCTAGCTGCTGCGGACAGAATGCTAGATAAAGCAAAACGCACGGCAGGATTTACTGGCGTACAGATAAAATAAAACCGCCTAGGGACGAACCCTTGGACGATTTTATTTATAGCCAACGGATAAATTAAGTAAACCTAATCAACCGATGACAAGACTAAGTATAGCAAATTTTACAATATTTTTCAATGCTTAATAGAGTATGTAATCGAGATTAGCCCTTTAGTAAGCCAAAAAGATTGAACATAAAACTTGTTCAATAATTACTTTGCCAAAGCCAAAAGTGCAGCTCCTCTGGTGGCTGCATCATCTAAAGTCGCAATGGCGAGCTCCGGCAGTGGGATATTGGGCAGAGACCATTGCTGCATCTCTTTCTCGATCTCACCTAAATGCGGTCTGAGTGCCCTACCTGCACTACCTCCAAAGATAATCAGGGATGGGTCCAGTAATGAGTTAAGGCTTACACACATCCACGCAACCTCTCGAAATACTTCCGGTCGCATAAACGCACAGACTTCTCCTTCCAAGTATTCCTCAGGACGATCCGCTTCTTCACAGCGTTTGCCGAAGGCAGTTCCTGAGAGAAACTGCTCGATATCTCCGCGCTTATCATTTGTTTCAAACGGGGGTTGTCCAGGCTGCAAAAGCATATGACCGATCTCCGCTGCAAAACCATGTGCACCGCGGAAGAGTTCTCCATCAACGACGATGCCTCCACCTACACCTGTTCCCATTGCAATTCCTATGACAACACCTTTGGTTCCATATTTTGAGTGCAACCCTTCTGCAAGAGTAAAAGCGTTTACATCATTATCAATAGTAACTGGCAATCCGCTGTCTGCTGTAAGTTGTGTTTTTAGAGGGATCTCATTCGATTCTGGAATATTCGGTAGTGTAACTACTATGCCTTCCGGTTGGCGCACGAGGCCGGGTACACCAATGCCAATAGCAATTGTGTCATCCGTACGCATCGTGGCTATTGCTTCTTGAAGATCCTTATACACATGTGGCCACGATTGATCGGAGTGTGTGTCGATTTTCGACTGTTCTTCCAGTGCAAAAGTGTGTGCATCGTACCGAGCAAGGTCGATTTTTGTTCCTCCCATATCTACGCCGATGACAGATTGTTTTGAAGTCATTATGTATCGAGGTGGTCTTCTTTTTCGGCAAATTGTAAGACAGTTTCCACGTACGTTGCATGACTCCAGGTGAGAGGCCCCACAGAGACAGGTTCACCGGTAATCGGATGCATCTGCTCTGCCAAAATGCCAGATCGCGATGCATGATCTGCCGTCCATTCCAAAATGGAACGCGCTGCAGAAAGATCATCTTTTGTCTGTGCGACGGCAATAAGCCACTGTGCATACCAGAGCGTGGTAATAAACCATGGGTTTCCGGGAATCTCTTTTGTCGGGCTCACTTTGGAGTGATAGTAGTCGTTGGTATACCGAGCCCATCCACCGATATCAGTTTGCACTGTCAGCATATCCCGCAATTGCTCCATAGTAGAAACGACACGTGGGTCATTGGGTTCTAGTACTCCCAGTTTCCAGATAGCAGCTATGCTCGCATCCGGTGTGAGGTCACGCTCGGTAGTGATGCCGTTCTCCCGCTTTATCATCTTTACGAATCTTCCTGTTTCTTGATCGAAGAGATGGAAGAGGAAGGACTGTTTCATGGTATCTGCAGCACTATGATATTTTTCTGAATGATTGTGATGCCCCAGCATGTGGGCTATTTGTGCAGATGCTTGTAGCCCTGCAATGGCACTGGCTGTCGTATAGGTAAATATACCTTGGTGCTCTTCCCATGGGTCATAGCTTGGTAGAGGTAGACCGCTGTCAGATTCCACAAACTCCATCAAGAATACTGCGGCCTTCTTTACGAATGATTCAAACATCGTCTGCAAGAATTCAAAGTCATGCACTTTTTGGAAATGCTTCCAAATAGCATAGATAACAAGTGCAGTCTCGTCTTCTTGGATAGGAAGTTGCGCTTTTCCATCACGGAACCACGAATGCCATGTCGATCCTACACTTCCATCGGGATTGTATTTGTGAAGCATGTACCCGTCATCTGCTTGATACTTGCAACAGAATTCATAGAAACGCCGGGTGACTTCCAGATATCCTGCTTTATCAAGAGCCAAGGAAACAAATGCGCCATCTCGTGGCCATACATAGGTGTAGGTGTCGCGGTTGAATTCCATAATATCCGCATCTGCTGCAGCTATTAAGCCCCCACCATTATCAGCGTGCAGCCGAATAAGCAGTAGGCTTCGTTTATAGAGATCTATAAGACGCGGTGAGAGAGATCCAAACTTCTGATGATCTTTATTCACCCAGCTCTTCCAGTAGTTGTGACAGTTGCGCTGCATGCGGTTTTGTCCTTCTGTCAGAACGAACTGCTGTAACTTTACAACTTCTTGTATGTTTTTTCCGAGACACATCCACATTGTCACTTCAGTATTCACTTCAGGTTTCACGTAGCAGTGAATGCCGATTGTGGAGTCTACAGATCCTTGGTCGACTGTGGTGTTACTTAGGTTTCCGTCTTCTGCATCTTTCCATGTTCCTTCTTTTCCTTGATATTCAGCTTTTCCAATACTGTAACTGGTAATTCCGCATGCCTTTACCTTCTCTTTGCTATGGAGAATCGATTGATATTCATCAACATCACGTCCGGTAATACATTCAACAGGATCGGTGGTGTTTCCTCCGATAAGGAAGTATCTGCTTTGACGATAGTGAATTACAGAATTGGTATAGGGTTCGTAAAATGCGGTATCTTTTTGCTTATCACCATAAATATGTAAATCATGATTAAAGAACACACGCACCTGTTTTTCTTTTCCATCAATGCTGGTGACGAGGAAGTTGCGTACGAGAATATTGTGAACAGGGTGAACGTAATCATTTGCGATAATTTCAATACCCAGTTCGTCGTTTCTCAGTAGTGAGTGACCGACGAGTGTTTCAGGCTTGTAGTTTGGAGTGATATTCCAGCTAGGGTCAGAAAACCACCTTATACCCTTTCCATCCACCCACACACCGGTCTTGTGAGCATCGCCATATTCGGTATGATCTTCCATACCTACGTGCGGATAGTAGAGATCACGCATCTGGAGATCATTATCGAATGTCGCAAGCATGGAGCCGTTACCAAAGATGAGAGATCTAGGCATTACGCAGAGAGTCGGAAACGTAAATCAGCAAGCGCATGACTATAACGTCGGTATGCTTCGTAGGGGGATTCGTAGGGGCTGAAGTATTTATGCACATCACCATCGCTCCAGTATTTCGTGCACATGTAGTAGAAGTGATCTGAAGTCAGCAGCCTGCGCCACGCTTCTATCAGTTGTGTGTTTCCGGTCATCTTTACCTGATCTTCCAGTGCGTAGATCGATTGGAGTGCGGCATCTTGAATGTGATTGCCGGTCCACGCAGACAAGTCGCGTTCCATATCTGCCCAGGAGATCGTGTCGTGGACATCATATTCGTGAGCGTGCTCTTTGTTCCAATCTGCAATTACCTGTGAAGGTGTGACCGCCTTAATACCTCTCTCTTGCCAAATAGCAGGGAGTGAGTGGAGAAAATCAAAGATACCAGTGTCCTCCCATTGATGCTCTCCAAACGTTTCGTAGTCCATAAAGAGATTAACACTCTGCCCGCCACTGTTGCTCAACCAGTCGGTGAATGTGTTTGCGTCGAGTGGGTATCCCACCCAGGATTTATCAGAAAATCGAAACGCCACATCGTCACTCAGCTTATAGTTCTTGAGAAGCACTGCTATATCGCGTGCCCTTTTTGGCAGAGGGCGATTTTCGCGGATAATTTTTTCTCTGTGTGCAGGAAGACGAAATGTCGATGGCCGAAAAGGATCATTGGGGTTTCTCCCTTGCAGATGCGCATCTGCACCTTCTGCAATAATTCCTTTGAAGCCCATAAGGCGGGCGATCTGTGCTATTTCATTGTTGTAAATCAACTCTGTATTGCGGAATACTTTCGGTGTTATGCCAAACAATTCTTCGATAGTGCGCACATGCTTTGTAACTTGTTCACAGTATTCTTCCAACGAGACGACACTCGCGAGTGAGTGGTAGTACGTCTCTGCGAGAAACTCTACTTTCCCGGTCGCTGCAAGGCGTTGAAACGATTCCAAAACATCTTTTCCATACTCTTTGCATTGATCCAGAAATACACCGGAGAGACTGTAGCTAATATGAAACTCCGGGTGCTGCTCTAGCATTTCCAGCATCAGAGCGTTCGCAGGCAGATAGCATTTCTCCGCTACCTTGCGGAATATCTGCTCGTTCTTGTTTCCATCAAAGTAGTCCACGTCACCGTGTCCGATCTCCGTAATACGCAGATCGCGCAGCCGGTAAGGCTGATGTACTTGGAAATAGAAACAGATTCGAGGGTTCATGATTCGCAGTGAATGAGGTCTGTATAGACGGATTGAACGTGTGATGCCTGATGTTGCCAGGTGAGTTTGTTTAGTATACGCGGTGCGTACGATCGCAGCTGATGGGCGAGTGGCTCTTCTCTGAGTATGGTGAGTACGCAATCGGCCATCTTTGCCGTATCCCAAAAATCAACCTGGAAACAATCATCAACGACTTCCGCAGCGCCTGATTGGCGTGAGAGAATTACCGGAGTGCCATGCGATATTGCTTCGAGAGCTACGAGACCAAAGGGTTCTGAAATAGAAGGCATTACAAAACAGTCTGCTTCTGTATACAGTTGCTTTGCCTCCATTGATCCCACCTTGCCTGCAAAGATCACAGAGTCCTGCAAGCCAAACTTGCAGCTTAAGTCTACGAGTTCTTCGAACATGTGTCCGTCTCCTGCCATCACAAAGTTTACTTCAGGTTTTGTCTGATGCACGATAGATGCCATCTCCAAAAATTGCACGGCTCCCTTTTGTGTGACGAGTCTTCCCAGAAAGAGGACGAGTGGGTGTTGCTTCTTTTGTGTACGCTTTAATTCCAGAAGCTCATGTGATGGTGGCATATCAGAAGAACCATTATGTACGACATCGATTTTCTCCGGTGTAATGCCGTAGTGCTCTACCAGGACGTTTTTTGTGTAATTGCTGACGGCGATAATTCTATCTGCTGCATCAAAGCCCATGCGTTCTTTCTGGTAGATATATTCATTGGGAGCGTTGTTTGTTCTGTCGAGTTCTGTAGCATGAATGTGAGCTACCATAGGCACATTGTGATGTGCAGCAGATCTCCTTCCTGCTTCGTAGGTCATCCAGTCATGACAATGGACAACATCTGGATTCAAATCTTCGGTCATCTTTACGCTCATCTCTGTGTAGTTGGAAATTGCTTCACCCAAATCGTTCCCGTAGACATCTTTCTTATTTTTCGGCACCTTGCGAATGTTTGCCTCAAAAGATTCAAACGTGTTGTACGGTTGCAGCATGCTGCAGACCCTCAGCTTCTGTACAAACTCATAAGTAGGAAACCGCACTTCCGCATCGTCTGTTTCCGATTCATGTGGAAGAATCAGTGTCACCTTTACGCCGTTTCCTAAAAGTCCTCGAACAAGACCCTGGCATGCAATACCTAATCCTCCAAGATGAAGTGGGGGATACTCCCAGCCGAACATGAGGCTGTGCATTGACATATATGGGTTTTATGTGTTGATTTTTACCGTGCAATCTCTTGTTCAGAGATCAGATAAGTATAGCAGAACAACACATCTCCAGATAGATGCGTATATGCAAAACTGTGGTGTAGTTCACAGTTGATATTAACTGCTGTGGAGATTTCCGCTATTCAAGGACAATAACTGCATTCATCCCTCCAAGGTCATTTGGACAATACTTCTCTGCATTTTTATCACTCTCCCATATTTCTCCATTTATGACAAATTGATACTCCCTGAATTCAACATTGGAATACTAATTATAGTATGATAAACTACTTATTGTATTATGACAAATAGTGCAAATCAGGAAAGTGCGGATGGAATCCAAGAAATTGCTGTTGAAATAGAGCAACAGCCTGCTCATGTGTCTTTGGAAGAGGTAAGAGATCAAATTCGTATCTGTTTAGCTCTCAAAGAAGAACGACTAAATGCAAACCCTAATGCTATAGAGCATTATCAGGAATTATTTAAAGAATATTGTGAACAAATGCATTTTAGAGAGGCCATGATTTGCTTACACGCCTTGCGTGATCTTGGTGAGGCACCTTCGCAGGGTACAGTTGACGAAATCGCCAGTACTACTACCGTTGATTTCAGAGAGGTGCTGCAACTACTTGCTGACGAATCAACTGTAGAAGTGAACGCAGAGCATATAGATTTTCAACATGTATTATTAGAAGCAGTGATCAAGCCAGTATCTGGAGAACTTCCAGAGCATGTCGAGATAAGCTATCAGGATGATCCGCCATCTTTATCAATAGAACATGATGCTGATCATAAGGGCATTAGCAACAGATTTAGATACAACATCACATTCAATGGTACTGACGAAGTCATAACAGGAGAGCCATCAATGACAGAGCTAAATCAAATTACTATTCCAAAGCCTCCATGGACATACGAGCAACTGAAGGATATTCATAATGGATGGAGGCGAACTCTTATTGCTGATCCTGTACTGCACCCTCGACATTCCAGTAAGACACTTACATTAGCAGAATACCAACAAGACGCAGAAGAAGCTCTATCGCAGTCGCTAGATGAAAAGAGATCAGCACTTGGTGTAATGGCAACAGCTACAGGAAAAACCGTTGTCGCTCATAAGCTAGCAGAACGTAGAAGGCAACAGGCCATCGAGCAGCAACAAGAACCAGGTCGCACACTCTTTCTTGTGGATAATACAATCGTTCTTAGTGAAGCTGCTGATAAATTTGAAAAGCAAATGGAAAGTGGATTATCTGTTGGTCAAATATACGAGGGTGTAGAAAAAATTGGAGACATGACATATGCTACCCCATCGTCATTACGTTCTATCGAAAGACTACAACGATTATTTGAAGCTGGTAAAATTGGAACCGTCATTCTTGATGAAGTCCATCACCTACCTGCTGCGCAGAATGCACAACTTCTAAAAAGAATACAGGTTGCAAGTCAGGACAGAGGATGGGATACAGATTTTATTGGCTTAACGGCTACTGAGATTAGACCAGATGAAGCTAGTGTCCTAGCTTTTTTTGATAGGCGGGTTGGTTATGAATATTCGGTAGCTGATGGGTGGGAAGAGGGTTATCTTGCACCACTACGAGTTGAAGAAGGTGATCGAGATATTAATCCTAAAGGCGTTGGGCCAATTCTACCAAATCACGACCTTTATGAGCATTACAGAGAAAGAAGGTACGACCCTTCTAGATTTCCATATCTTTCTGGCCTCTATAATCGCGAATTAGATAAACACCCCCTACCTAGAGGCTTGGTTCTCGCTCCAAATATTCGATCTGCAATTCAATTCAATAACTATCTCAATCGAGAAACAGATGTCGTATCCACATGTCTAACCTCACAACACAAAAATGAAGATTTAGAGTGGTTTGAACACAGTTATTTTGCTTGGAAAACTGGGGAGTGGCCTGAGGGAAGCCAGTATGAAGGAAGGCCTGTGCCAACTTCTGCAGTAGCAGTAGATATTTTCCGTGAAGGAGTTGATGTTCCTGATATCAATGTTCTATTAAACTGGGCAGATACCAACTCCATCATTAAATTTATGCAAGGAGTTGGAAGAGGTCTTCGATTAAGTCCGTACAAAACAAAATTATCCGTTATTGACAGTGTTGGATTGTTCCGCAAGGTGCACTTACTAAAATATCTTGGTGGTATGTTTAGTCGCTTTGGAAAGCGAAATAAGTCTAAGGGTGGTAATAAGGGTGGAACAGAATCTACTACATATACTGATGTTGAGGTAGACATGAACGAAGGTGCTTTAAGGAGAGTTAAAGAGATGCTTGGGCAGGATAGCGATGTCTCAAGCAGCATTGTTGACTTTATGAGATCACATCATGAACACTTGTGCTATAGGTATGGAACATACCTTAACATTGATACTCGAGAGTTTCCTCGCTTCGATTTATTTATTGCACAACGAGCAGGCTGTAAATCTACAGAAGAGTTCAATGAATATTTGCAACAGATAGTTACGAGGATTAGTAGCGGTGATAGAGAAGCTACTAAAGAATTAAGAGCTAAGATTCTGCCAGCTTTTGTGACTATTGGTTATGACCCTGAAAAACATGAAGATCAAAACACCGAAGAGGTAAAAGTTGATAGTCCTAATGCCCTTGTTTTCTGGAGATTGCATGAAAAATTAACACTTGGCAAAAATCCTCTTTCAGAACGTGAAATATTTCGTATTTTCCCTGAATTTGATGAAAGTAGAGCAGAGAGAACAAAGACACGCTTTACTAATTTACGACACTTACGATTGGGTGCATTTGGGTTAAGTAGAAAAGAAATGGTAAAAGAATTCATCAAAGAATTATCAAATGATGACCTTAAGACGGATGATGACAGGTTAGGAATGCAATTACGCGCTATGGAAAAAGAATTAGATGATGACAAAAATGAGTATGTTCTTCGATGGGCTGAAGGAGACAAGGATGAAGGTAAGGATGTGATGTCAGATGCTTTTATACAAGGTGGCAATACTGGTGATTGGAATGCTAATAAATGGCAAGATTTGGCTTCAGAGCTATATGTTATTCATCCTAGACTTAAGGGAAAAATTAGTTTTGATGACTTCAGTTTAACCAAAAAAGGATTTCATGATTTGCTTATACAGCATGACCTACTTAAGAACACACCCCAAAACTTGCGTGAATTTATTCGACGATTTGAAGTTTTATCCTCTGAATACTGTACTTGTCTGTCAGGTTCCCCAGAGAAAAGAACGGTTGCAACTAGCAAATTAAAGGAATTTTTCGCTGAAGATGGAAATTATTCATTTGTTGATCCAGAAACCTTGAGCCAAACAACAATTAGAAAACTGAGTACTACTGCAACCAGTATTGAAAATGCCCAAGTGCAATGTGTAGACCTCAATGAAGATGATAATTCGATAACTGTATCCATGTCAGAATTATTACGATTGGCTGGAATACGGATTACTATTTCTCCAGAAGCACTTCCAGGTTTGTCCTTTGCACTTGATAGACCAGAGAAGTTGAACGATTATCAGTTGGCAGTATCTTCGCAGCGAGAAGAGGTACATGTTGCACCTGAAACGCCAGCATTGACTTTAAAGGTGCGTGAAGATGGCATAGGCATTCCACACTGTTATATTTATGATGGTGATATGAGTTCTGCTGAAGCTGCCTACCAGCAGCTTGATGCAGTAGATCGTGAATTATATTTGGAAAGTGTCATTGAATCTCTGTCTATGTTGCAAGGTAGACATCAGGGTCAACTGGTATACATTATGCCAAATGACAGACAAAACTCTCAATTCTTTACTGACCTCATGCAAGCAATTCTTAGTCGTACTGGTTGGGATGTATTAGGTCAAATTTCTGAAGTTGAGCCATCTGGTAGCAAATACAAGATGAACTTTACCTTTGATGGCATAGATGAAAGTAGGTTGAGCTTTCTTGATCCCCAGAAACTTCACTACTACCAGGCGTATCTTAATACAGGCACTCCCAATGCTAACAGGCATCTCGCTTACATTTATGCACAATGGGAAGAATTTAAGAGGCACCTTATTCCACTGCAGAGAGAATTTAATGGAAAAATGGAAAGATTCGCAGAAAATGGTCAGAATGGAGATGCTGTTGCTTATTTAAAAGATGCTGTTACTGAACGAATGGATCGGAAAGTTGTAGGTAAAGCAAATAGGCATGTTTTAGTCGGTATTTGTGGGCGATTAGATGTTGAGGTTGGCGAAAACGCACCTTCGGAATTTCAAGTACTCCATGCAACTTTATTTGAAATAGCAAATTCTTTCTGGAAAAAGGGTTACAGAAAAAAAACTCAGGTTAGCCTTAATGGACTATGTACAGAACTCAACTCATTCCTTTTTGACCTGAAAGATGGCAGTGGAAAAACGGCACCTCCAGAGTTGAAAGATAAGCTTAAGCAATTCACATTAGACGTACTTGGTCATATTCGTGATACAGGAAATTGTCCAGAAGAAGTAGGCAATCTAGCAGATCAAATAAAGGCGCAGATTGCTGACTTGCGAAAGTCTATATCACCAGTTGTCAAGACTGGGTGTGAAAAAGGTGTTAAGGAGGAAGCCAAGGAAAGCGAAGTGGTCCTGCCTCCATTTTTCAATGAAGAAGGCGAACTTCTTTTCTGGTTCTCTGTTG